>JAAUYH010062918.1_pt1 | contig 37911 bp, 30 predicted proteins | sample 7278061 | NCBI WGS metagenome assembly JAAUYH01 (sample SAMN14350203, study PRJNA611818) | marine sediment metagenome | isolation source: surface marine sediment (0.6m) | place: French Polynesia: Moorea | collected 2018-08
CGCGTTCATAATTCGTGTATTGTAGCCTGACGGTACTCGCCGTCAGGCAAACATGGCCGTGTTAGAATGTATACGTACAGCTTTGTAGATGCTTAAGAACATCACAACTCTACTCGACCATTTTCACCAGCTAACACACGCCTTCTGCAATGAATTCATTCACTACCATCTTACTCTGCACTCTTTTCTTCACCTTGGCACTTTCTTCTCAGACACGAAAATGTGGTCGTTCTGATTGGAATGAGGTGAAATCGAACATTAAGTTTCAAATTGCCAATGATCCTGACCGAAAGAGTTGGCCCGGACGTCTATTAAGAACTGGATTTCATGACTGCTTCCCCGAAAGTTGTGATGGCAGTATTAGATTCGAAACCGACCGCCCAGAAAACATTCGTATCGAAAGAGTCTTGCATTTTCTAAACAACACAAGGGAAGGTACTTGCGTGTCGCTAGCCGACACAATCAAGCTAGGACTCGAAGTAGCTATGGAACTAACTGGTGCACCACGACTGAGGTGTCCGTTGGGAACGAAGGATGCGACCAAGCCTAATCCGTTCGGCACAATGCCGTTCCCTAACCACAGCTTCGACACTATTATGAGTTTGTTCCGAAGCAAGGGCTTCACATATGAGGAAGGCTTGGCTGGCAACTTCGGTGGTCACTCCATTGGCGGGTTTCGAGACGAACACTCACGCAAATTGTTCACCCCGACTGAAAATCGATACGGCAACGACTACGCAAATATTCTGGCACATGACTTTTTCGGCACTCCAGGGTATAACGCACTGCCTTCCGATTTGCATCTCTCATTTTGGGACATGCGCGGCGTGGTGCAGGGTTTTGCTGATGACAAGTCAAAACTTGACAAGGCATTCTCCCGCTTCATGACCAAGTTGTGCCGCATGTAACTCGACTCGAAACTGCATTCGTTCGCTGTTTAACTACTCTTACTACTATTAAATTGCATAACCTCACTCACTTTAACTGCAAAAGCCACTTTCTGTTTCACCGCCCGGTTCGCTGATAGGGAATGTCACTTGAGTTTTTGAGAACAGATCAGCCCAGGTGTGATGCTATTGGGTGAAAACTTATTGAAGTAAGGTTCATTTATCCAATGAATGAGTAGAAAGTCAATCAAACAATCTATAGATTTAGCATTTCTTCATTGGGGGTATGAACCAGATCTGAACAAGATCCGACAGCCAACAGAATTTTGAGAATAGTCATGAGAGCGTACACGTACAGTACTGTACTTCCGGTCAGAAGTCGTGAGGATTGATTGATGTATTGTTTCCTGATTTATACTTCGTCCTTCCCCTCTTCACGCTTCTTCTCTCTCACTGTCTTCTTCTCAGGGTCCTCAATGCAGTATTCCAACTGGACATCGTCATCTTGAATGCCACCCACTTGTAAGCCGAACTTGTACCATTCCGCAACATTTAACGGTGCCCTCATTTCAATTTTCAACATCCACGCCCACAATTCGAGCACAAACCAAATCATTCCTAGAAAGCTTAGTATACAAACCATTGGTACGACGTGCATCGCTTTTATTGTTCCACACTTCGTCCATACCCATGTCTCACCATCGCATGAATCTGGATCCCCCATCTTGAGCAGCATCATCGCCTTGACAATCGAAGCGCGCGGTATTGGTTTATAGGCAGGCACCAATCTACCATTATGCGTAAAGTTAAACTTGGCAGGATTTCTCGATTCCACTTGATTGTACCGATATCGCTCGACGGCAATGGGAATATCGTCGGAACCCAGCCCTGTGCTCGAGCAACTAATGGTGTAAGATACGAGAGCTGATTGAGTGCGTAAAACATTGATTCTCTTACTCGTGTTCATTCCAGTCATTAGAGCGTTCAAATTGACGGGATCTATACTTTCGTAAATAGTCAAATTAAAGCCACTCGTGCCCAACTTCCGAGGTGGCATCCCGATCCCGAATAGGAACGAAGGTGTTACGGACATGCGCACTCCGTACGTCTTATTTCCAACGGTAACCGCACGACCGAAAGCGAGTGGGATCCCAACATTCAATTCCGAAGCTGCGACCAAGGTTAACATCGTTTGATTGGACGGAAGAAGTGAATAGTTGGAGCTTCGACATTTGTCCACGATAACTGGTAAAGACGTATTCGCCTTGGTAGTCACTCCGAAATATTCCGTGCCGTCGACTAGGCGTCTGAAACCCTGCCGGATCGGCACACTACCCACGTGTTCGTCGTCCCATGGCAACGACACTACCTCGGAAATGCTGGTCATTGTAGGACGAAGCGGTTTCCTTGGCACAGCCGGGCATAATCCCTTGGTGTGTAGTCTCCGCGGACAACATCGATCCGACGCTGTCACGCCATGGTCCAATATAAGTTCTGCAGGTATTAAGAACAATACAACAACGAGCACGAGGCTCACTCCCGGTGTAGCGAAGGAAAATCGCTGGATAAGCGTGCGAAACAACCACGGCCCCGACGAGTACGGCTCGAATATAACCGGCGCCGAACCTACATTGTGTAATCGAAGATTGGTGAACAGACGCAAGAGGCGGGCCGCAACACGTGCGCCCACGAACACCGCCACAATCGTGATGATGTGTACCAATATGCTAACCGTACTAACGCTAATTTCTGGTGTACACATCTCGTCCACCCACCTGTGTCGAAGCGCATCGCACGGTTGGAACGAGTATATAGATGGGGCCAAGAGCCGCTCGGATTATCTTCCCTGATTTCGTGGTGCTGACTTCATTTTTAGTGGCAGACCCCATTGGCCGAGTTTCTCTTTGCTGATAATTGATTACGACAGCTGAATTCTGGTTGTCAGCTCGGCGCTTTTTCCCCGTAGTGGACATCCGCAATGCGCAAGGTTGAGTTACAGAATCAGTTTGGCTTAACGCCTATGCGAAGAAGTACGATTGCATGGGAGGAGGCGGTGGCGAGTGAAAATCGTCTCTCTAGCGACTTTGGAGGATTAACTGTGAACAATAGGAGGCCGTTGCCACGGTAGATGTGTGTTTCGTTGGGATGCGCAGAGATGACGGTAGCCCTAAAGAAGTAACCAATCAAGTCGAGGCGATAACTGAATTGTTGGGTACAGTAAGGTACGGGCAGGTACGGACGGACTAAGGGTGTGGTTCTGAACTAATGTGGAATATGGCACATATCTTCGGATACACGTCCCTATCGAAATTACTACACTCTGTTACAGTCTTCAGCATAAGTGTTGTCAATTCGTTACGCCAACGCCGATGCCGTACACGCTAGAGTGATGAAAGCAGATGCGCTCCTTCACCAAAAGGGCAGTAGTTTGCTAGAGGGGCAGGCAAACCGAGATTGCAGCGGCGAGAACACAACACAAAATTCAGTGTGCCACAGGTCGGCAAATGTTTTTTGAAGCGATGTATTTCTTTAATTTTTGGCGCTCAACATACCTCGGGGGATGTTCATGCAGTACAGTGCGGCAGACAGACCTACACTGGAATTTCAGAAATGTGAGAATTATGAGACAGAGAGCGGTGCGTACCTGGCAGGGAGCGCATCCTTAACTTGTATCTGATTGACACTTGCCAATGGAACTGCACTCCATACCTTGCACCCAAGGTAATACCCTGCATCCGCGGTAAACACGTACGACCCCACATATTCAACGAGTCCCACACCTTGCCCACCCCGCTCATCATGGTGAACGCGCACCAAAACGCGATGTCGCGAGGAACGTTCAAGCCGCGCGGAATCAATCCGCGCCTGCCTCGCTCCGCCTACGCCATTGGCGTTTCGTGCACGCTCGTTGTTCTGTTGTATGCCACTCACGAAACATTGGTGAAGCCACTGCTGAATCGTGAGACGCGTGTGGTCGTGGTGAACCGCGAGGAGTTATGGATGCCGCGGTCGGAAGCCATGGCGCTTATTCGTCGCATGCGAGGTGTTCGAACCTACCTCGAGTGGGGCAGCGGCGGCAGCACGCTGAACATCGCGCCGCTGGCCACGCGACGCGCGGTCTCTATCGAACATCACGGCGAGTGGTGCAATAAGGTGCGGCAGAAATTGAAGGACCTTCCTATCGAGTACAATTGCATACCCTGCCGACGCCGAGGTTGGCACGACGGGCTTTACGAGCATTTCAAGCCGTACGTGGACCGTATTGACACGCTGGGCGAGAAGGAGTGGGACTTTGTGTTCATCGACGGACGTGCACGCGTGTCCTGCGCAGTGAAGGCGCTCGCCTACATCGGCCCCAATTCCATTGTCACACTTCACGACTTCCAACGGACGCGCGACGAGTACAGCGCCGTCCTTCTTTTCTATGATGTCATAGAGAAGTTGCAAGAGCCGGGCAGGCCCGGAATCGCGTTCCTACGCCGCAAACCACAATTTGACTCGTTTCAGGGAAATGCCTCGGCTGTGCAGGCGCTCGTTGAAACTGGCGAGGAATTGCTCAAGCTGCGAGTAGGCGCAAAAAGGCCTGCGTTGTTCGACAACATGTTCCCCCCTGAATTGCAACCCGATCAGTAAATTGATAGAGTTCGTGTCACCCGTGTTGAATTATATTCTACAAACTGATTGCATGCCTGCCCAGAGAATCGACCGTTCGAGTAGTAGGGTCGTCCTAATCACCTCAACATTGCTAGAAACGATGGCAAGGGTTGTTCCTTGTCTCCTCGCAAAAGATTCCGATAGGTTCTTCAGAGACTGAACTGTACCTGTAGAAACGTTGAATGAACTTTGTTCTCATCCTGCATACAATCATAACAAGTGGTGAAATTCAATGCACTGTATACACTACAGCGCGTTACAAGAGTTCTTGTCCGGCCCTTTGGGCCTCGGGTCCTCTACAGTAGGGCCTCGTTTTAAGGTACACCGTCCAGTTGATCGACCTCTCGAGTTGACCTTGGCACAAGCGTGTAATCATAACTTCGTGGAAAAATACAGCTAATTTTTTGGTGCTAATGCACTGTCAATTCGGATAGTGTGAGTAATCCTATTGATAAGTAGGACAGTTCATTAAGCAATATTGTAGGCCGCGCATCTCAATCCCATCGATTCCACATAAGTGACAACAATGGAAGGCACAGCCTTTTCTGTAAGTCTTCTCGACAAGCTTCGAGCGATTTCAATGTCCAATGCCGGACAAAATGTTGATGAAATCGCATTTGTCTGTGACAAGACACTTTATGCAGGAGAGAGCCAAAATTACTGCAGGAACTCTTGGTATTGCAGAATTTTCGGCAAGCAATGGCTACATCGAAAAGTTCATTAGACGAAACAAGATGCAACGGTCTGTAAAGCTTCATGATATAGGTAGTTCTGCTGTACCTTCTAACTATGAGCAGCGTATGGAAGAGATACGAAGTGTCTCAGCCAACTACCCGTTAAGAAGCATTTGTTATATAGATGAGTCTGGCTTGTTCTATCGAATGGGCCACAGAATATCGTATATATCACCATTAGAACAAGCACGCACAGTACGCGGTACGGAATTGCAAAAACAAAAGGCGAGTATAACCATTAACCTTTCTTGTAACGCAGATGGGACCCATATATTGCCTGTACGATACATTGGAAGCGCGAAAGAACCTCTTTGTTGCCGAGAAAACCGATTTTCAAGCTTGAAGAACACGTACAGTTCTCAGCAGAATGCTTGGATGGACAGCAATCAGTTCGACAAATGGATTTATTGGTGGCAATGCGAATTGCGAAAAGTGGATCAAGGTGGTATCTTTTTAATAATGGACAATTGCGGTGGACATGAGAGTGCAATGCAATTGCCCGGATTGCGCGTCGAATTTATACCTCCGAACTGTATGTCGAAGAATCATCCTCTGGATCTCGACTAATCGCGCGCTAAGAAGCGCTACCTGACACTTCTTCTGTGTAGCATTGTCTACAATACTCTCCGATGGGAATTAGGCGAGCTCCAATTTCTACCTACGTCTTCTCAAGGGATATGAGGACTACGTGATGGACACTTACTGCACGTTGGAAACGCCATCGACTTCTTCAACAATGCCCGGTCAATGAAGAAGAAGTCGACGATAGGTAAGTGTTGTATCAAATCGCAATGCTTAGCAGAGCAAAAAGTAGAGCAATTGCGTAATATATTGTCGGATTTGAGTTCTCAAACACAGGATGAATCGAAAGGTTATGATGTCTCAGATCATGATGCTCAGTTGCTATATCAGGATATTACGGCAATGAACGTGCTATCGACAACAGACTACCCTGCTGCAGAACTAATAAGTGGCATAGTGAGTGTACAAAGCGAATTCGAAGTTCTACGTGCATTGAATGATTCTTTTACTGAAGATATCGACATAAGTACCAGTACAATGGCAAATAATGAGCTTCAAGACCTTTATGACCAAATGCACATTGACAGTTCAGGATCACCAGATCATGATGAATGTCAAGACGAACCTGTAAACTAATCCGTTCATGAACTAATCGCAAAAATCAAGCAATATTCGGAAGATTCAACTGAGATAGCAGCCGATGATCAAGTCAGGGAAGGTTTACACGCTGTGTTGTCACGTATTAATCAGTTACAATCAACGAGTATTTAGATGTTTTACGATCAGTTCGTTTCCTCCTGAAATAAATTGTTTTCTCGATGAGAGGCATTTTCATTTCTAATCTAATAATTATGTACATCAAATGTAGATCAAACAAAGGAAAATAGTTACACAGAATGTGCAGCAGAATTTCTTCAAAAATGTTGAAGAATTTGTTGTTTTTCTATATCTTCAGTATTGAATTCCTTCAAAACGAGAGACTATTATTGACAAAACCTCTTTAAAAATTCTTTGCAACAAGTATACAGTATTGCCAGAATAAAAATGTCTCAATGAATTTTTCACAAAACATCTACAAACTCTATTTGACTATAACTAAATTTTCGAAATATACAGTATATTAGCACCCAAACTACATGATGTTTATTTGATATCAATAAAGTTTTTCGAAATTTATTCCTGCATGGTATGCGCACAGCATTATATTCGCCACAGATATAATTAAAAAATCGTTTGGGGCGCGGCACGTGCATGGTGTACTATTTGCCTGAATGAGCATAGAAAGGCAATTTGTGCACGGCATTTGTTTTCCTTTTTATTGGCTCCGAAATAAATTCAATTCGTGTACAGCATATACAAACATTTTTCTGTCTTTCCTAATAACCATAATTCAACATTGCACGGCATGTGCTCGGCATTTTATTTCCGTAATAATAATCAAAACTCTATATTTGCAAGGCATGTGCACTGCATTTTATAGGCTAAAAAATAAGCAGAATTTAATATTTGCACGGCATGTGCACGTCATTTTTGTTTCGAATGAAATCGGCAATTATTTGTGCGGTACACGTCATACGCACGTCACCATCTGATATGCAATTTATTCGTTACACGATTAGAATAGTTCATTGTTGCCATGTTCTTTTTCTGTACCGTTACATGTAAAAAACAATTTTTATCCGCAAGTCGATTGTTTACTGTTGCTATGGCTACTGACTGTGACTATGTTTTTGCAGATTTGTTACCGGACCAAGGAACTGTTGCTGTAAAAGTTGTTGAAGACGAAAATGGCCCAAAGCGTACACGTGTCATCAAGCATGTGATGGACGATGGAAAATTGGGAAAAGAGAGGAAAGAGAGGCCTCTGAATTCTATGTCTAAGAACGCTATCAGGATCCGGGAAAAGCGTAAAGATCCGGAATATTGTAAGAAGGAAAACGAGCGTCGAAAACTACAGCGCAGGCAGCGAAAAAAGAAGAAAGAGGACGTGAAAAAATTGAAAATGCGCAGAATCCCGCCACTTTCAATACTATTCGAAACTACTAGTCAAATTGATGAGAAAACAGGCCAAAAACTTTGGATTACATCGTGCGAAGGGAGGTGGAATTTATTGAAGTCACTACATTCGTACATCAAAAACTAGATGAGGAGAATAAGGAGAATCAACCTACTGCGGTACTGTGTCGAGCTGAGAATGGGAACGTGAGAAAAGCTCGGCATTCTAGATCATAGATTTAATAAAAAATTCAAGTTTCTGTCAGCAATATCTTATTCCTTCAGTGTTTATTCTTTTCTACTCCAATTCTGACCACCTCCTCCAGTTGACCTACCTCGCGAGTTGACACTGGCACGAGGATACCCTTAAAACGAGGCCGTACTGTATTGTAAGTAAATCAAACTCCTTTAGCTACGGGAAATGCTTATCTCGTTTCCGTTTTTCGTAAGAAAGGTTCTCGATTTGGCATATGGATCGACTATACACACTCCAATGTGTATAAATGTGGTTGGTTTGAATTTTCAATTTGAATCAAAAAAATTTTAACACGTGCTCGTATGATCTGTATTTGTATGTACCTACAATTAAGATACAGAGACTACGAACTTCCAGTTGCTAGCTCAGGAACCTGATTCTCGTACCTTTCTGAATGAAGAAATGCGCTCAACACCATACTTTACTTTATTTCAACTTAGAAATAACAGCAAGCGAAAAAAACTATAACGTGATTGATTCTCAGTTTCTGTAGATTTTGCAATTAGATAATTTGGCAGTTTGAAACCTTGTATGGCTTGACTATTTATAAATAGCCGAAGTACTATGATAATGTGCAAAAAAATATTGTGCTCCACACTTCTCTATCAAGCCTATAGCTAAACTTGAAGTTCTTAACTCAAATGAATAAATCCTAGAGAAGTTTTCTTACTGCATAAGCTAATATCATTTTGAGAATTCGGTACTACATTCAAGGGCATAGAGTCCTAGCTTTCGCCTGCACGCCTAAATAGTTCGATTTTCAGCTATGATATTAAGCGTTATAGTTCCACGAGACTCAAAAATCGCATGTAGTATCGTGAAAATACAACGGCCTTTTGTGTTCTGTTGCTAGACAGAATGAAATTTTTAACGCAAAATCCAACTTTTCGGCCACTGCTATTCTGATTTACCATATTTTATTCACATAGATTCCAAAAAGCTCTTGATTAACAGCATTCCATCGTGGAAAGGTAAAAAGCATGTAACTACTCATAAGGTCTATGAGCAGCAGTTGATTTTTATAGAATGAAATCCACACTTGATTCCCACTTTCGGTATTTCTTCAGTTGTGTAAATGTATAATCTATCGCACCTGATCTTGGAAGTAAATTACCGAGCAACATGGCAACAGATCCTTTTAAATATAATCCATAACTTGGAAGTGAAGCTCTAGTATCTACTGAAATCAATAGCCATTGTAGGTAACCCAATTCAGCACAACTCTGTACTTCTAAATAACCACATTCCGTAGATTCTGTAATCATGGAAGTTTGGAATACACCTGGGGACCTTTAAAAATTGCTCATTGATTTCTCGGAATGTAGTGTTTTGCTGAGACCAAAATGGCTAGAGGATTAGGCCAATGTTTGTCTGCATAATTGTTCGCAATTTTCTCGAATACAAGACTAATAATTTTTTCTGTGGATTAGATGACATTTGTGGATGAAGGCCTATCAATTTCTGATTCTCCCCCGCTCTTCGATTAAATTAACTAACAAGCAGCACATACTAAAAATGATGCACATCATAATCACCAGAATTTGATTCTGTTTCTGAGATTGGATCTACATATAAATTTGTGAGAACTATTACATCAAGATCTCTGAAAATCAAAGAACGTTTCAAGCAAATGTAAGGAATTAGCCTTCGAAATCCTCTCGGCAGCACTGGCATCATTTTCAGGCAACTACCACTGAAGAAGAAACAAATATTCCCTAACAGCAAAATTGGGTTGCTATGATTAGACGGAAAGTTTGAGCAACTGCTTGAATACGATACCAAAGGCAACAGACGATTTTATTCCAGGCCCTTAGACCTGAATCTCGATTTTCGCTGCTAGAATCGATTCTGCTGGATTGTGAAAAACTGTGTAAGCATGGAACGTTATTGAGATCTGGAACGTGGAATTCATGAGTACTTTTATTGGATTTTGCAGCTAGAGCTACTTTCGATCAAGACTCACCCGTTTTGTCATAGAAACAGGGTCGTATTGTATTTAAATAATCTAGAACAAGCATCTGAACCCCTTCATATTCCAAAAACGGTAGATACACGGTATTTAGAAAGAAAGAACTGGGTTTACCTAATCTACTCGTCCATCCTTTTCATGAATTTTGTGCTTTGACCCCAAAAACATGAAATCGAACATTTGCGCTTAATTACATTGCTTATTCATCAAGTTCCTAGGACCAATATTTCCGTTCATACATATAAGGATTTTCGATTGAAACTTTGACTCATTTTCAATTTCCAGTGTTCGATTATCTTGAGATTTTATTCGGAATAGTGTTTCGCTTCATCGCTTAGCAATGCATTTTCACCTCACCGTACTGAGATATGTTCTCACTTTTCTTGGTTTGACCGAAAAACATAATGACTGCATCCCAAAACGCTCTGAACAGACAAAGAGACATCACGGCATTGCGCTCCTCTTCTAACATACCGATTGAAATCAACTAGTGTAACCGTGAGTCTCCTGCATTGTGAAAGATGAAAGCTCATATTCATTACGTATTGCACGTTTGCCATTGTCGGATGTCTTAGATGGCAGTAGTAAGGTAATATTGCACAAAAAGATGAGTTTGTTGATAATGATGGTTATGGAATTACCCAAGCACACATTCTAAAACAACACAAATTTAATACGATATCCTTAGTTATCAATCCTGCATTGCTTACTGACACAATACATCAATCTGGTGCAGTAGGGTTTCAAATAGATCCAGATTTGCCTACTAAGATTAAATTTAAATGAACTGATATATGGACATGCATCGATGATGGCCTCGGATAAGGTCAAAAAATCACACTGACGAATGATATGTAAATTGGATGATCTCCAAGCAAAGATGAAATTAGTCAATAGGAAAATGTTGCGAATTGTCTATATGAATGACACAAACTATGCTAAGCGACTATGAAGCCGATTTATTTAAATCAACATGAATTGCGGTGACATGATATACGATTCATTCAAGAGGAAGAATGGATAATGAAAGGCAAAAGTAATGTTGAATTGCTAGGGCTCATTTTTGATTCCAATATCGCTACTCAGGTAAGGAAAAATATTCGAAGAGCAAAATATCATACGAATGGAATGAATGGATGCAGCAGCTAACTTGCAAGTACCATGTAGCGCTAATATGAAACCTGAACAGACTATGAAAAGTCGATAACAGGACAGCATGAAATGACCTTGCACCTGAAAACGACCTTGATTCCGAAAAATGCTAACGCTCAAAAGTGAGTAATCAGACATTCAATTGTGTACCGATGCAGCGGATTTTAAAGCGCCTCCTTCATTTTTCTTCAATAAGAAGATCTTTCAAAATCTTGGTAAAAATTTGTTCCTGATTGCAATCTCTTCGGACTGAAGAGTTCTCATCATTTCGAGCACTGATCGAAATTAGCAGGCCATCTATTCATGAAAGTGAGTGGGTAAGTAAATCCAATAACGACTAGTTAAATATCAATACATCAAATCCGAAGCAGAAGCAGAATTGAAGGACAAATTTAGGTATGATGAATTAAAACCAGTTGTAGTTACTGCCGTTTTGACTTTGCATTTTTGATGGCGCTATGTTTGTTTTGACCCACTTACTTTCTTTTATCGGACGTGATTTATTTTATTATCGAACGAAATCAATATTATAATGCCCGAGAATGGTAAACAGATATTTCTGCTGCGATATCATAATTTCAGTTGTCAAGAACAGAGTCCATTGTCGACAGTAAACAATTATAATGAACCAACAAATACTTATCTAGAACAAAAAAAGATTTGATACATAAGGTCATTTGGATTCAAGTTTTTGAAGCGGTCTGTATGTTTCGTACGGTCAAAGATGAGCAGTCTAAAAAACTGCTTGATTATTGGCCATATATTTTGTGTTCAGTTGTTTTGTCGTTCTGTGGAAAGTACTTTATCTGGATGACCTCATAGGCGTTAGAAAACATATTGCTTTGAAAGTACTGGAAAGGTACGGAACTTTATAGGAAGTAATGCAATGAATCATGTAAGAGTTTCATATTTTAATTTGTCTGTTCGATGGGGAACTGTTCAAGGTTTTTAGATGTTTGAAATTCTAGCATTCACAGTGATCTCGGGAGTGGTGAGTTGATGCCGTAGTGATGAGTAAACGTCAGTCGAAATTCAGTGTCAATTTCAATAACTTAATCTTTGTAATATTATATTTTCACGTCGTAAAAGATATATATCGGAGCATCATCATTTTTTTCTTACAACCCTTTCACCGCAAATTGATTGAGAAGACATTGATTTAACAGCACTAAATTCCAAGGAATTATCGTCAGCGATGAAGATAGAACGAAAAACTTATTTTTGAAAGATAAGTATTTGCTCATGCCAGCTTTTTCAACGTTAAAAATTCAGCAACGTATCCATGCACTTGATAAAAGTGAGATTAAAGGAGAAACTTAATTACAACCTCAAAAAATATGGTACGCACACGCGACTGGATCCTGGGAGTTATGGATAAATCATTCAATTAGCCATGATTAAAGAAAATACACAGAAGAGCATCTATTTCTGTTCTTAAAACAGCTAGTATAGAAATTAAAGGCAGATTCTTCTTTTATGTTTGTTTTCCGAGCGGAAAAACGCTACATGCTTCCAGATTGCAACACTAAAGTTGCCTCTACAAAATCCAGTTGTAAAGTGATTGTATTAATGTTTTTTTGCTGGTCGAAGAGCTAAACGGGATGTTTTATTATAAATTTTCTAGTGAAATTAATACACTATAAGATCTGGCATGTTCCCGAGAACCATTTTAATTTGCTATGCTGAATCGATGAGAACTTCGAAATCGTAGATTTTATTTCAGTTATGTTTGAGGTAAGATGGTGTGACAAATACTTAAACGACTTACACTGTCGGATTAGGACATCAGCTCTCTACCATTTCCCTTCCAACAGACCCGAGACTAATGTTTAGGTGTTCGTAGTGAATGGAAATAAGTTGAACTTTTAGGTGAAACTCATTAAAAAGGAATGTTTCTAGTGGCTCAAATGAACTGAGTACGAAAATGCTAGAGACAAAGAAATCAACAATAGGTTGAAAATAAATCTAAGTTGTAATGAGTGATATCCAATCATTCAAATTGATGACTCTTCGATTTAGGTATGCAGGTTGATGGGACGAAGGCAATCCTATCGCTCAAAACCGCAGACATCGTCGACCCCAATGCGTTACCTGCGAGATTGCAAGTTTCGATTGGCAAAGCAGCGTTCGAATACCTGTCTCTGTCTTATTTGCGCCACAATACTGGCCACTGTTCCTGGACTTGTTCTTTTCAATCTATCCAAGAACCGTGAATTGATTAGCAGGTTCTTTGGCAATCTGAAGTATCCTGAGAATAACCTGAGCGAGAAGCAAAAAGCGAAACTCGACAGGTGGGCCTTACTTCGCGGTGATACTGAAACAGTTTGGGCTCGGGTAAAACCGCAGAAAAGATCGACGATTATTGAAACCATCTACCCCGGCACTGCAAATTGTACTCATGGCTTGAAAGCACGGCTGATTGTGATAACTATGGACCGTAAGTCGTCGCTACAACGGCTTCTCAAATCAGCAGCTCGAGCACGGTACCGAAATGCATGCGTGCATATGGATATTTGGATTGACCGTCGCTCGGAGAATGAGGACCTTCATCGAGGCGTGGTCAGAAGTGCAAGGTCATTTGTGTGCCCACATGGAATGAAGCGTGTGTATATTCGGTTGCTTCCAGGCGGGTTGTACCAACAGTGGTTGTGGACATGGGACTTGTCCAAGCACACCGACGAGTTCGCTGTGATTCTCGAGGACGACCTTGAACTAGCGCCTGTCTGGTTTGAATGGCTTGTCGAAGCGCGGAGACGATACGGAGATGATGAGGGTGTCGCTGGATTTACTCTTCAGCGTCATCTGCTTCGTAGTGTCAGAAATAGTACGTCCAGCGTGCTAACAATCCCAAGTAACACGAGCGTTTATAAATATCAATGGCTGGGGTCGTGGGGTTTCGCACCGAAGCGGCACGTTTGGGAAGAATTTCGAAAATGGTTCAAAGATATGGTGCAGGCTGGGAAGAAGCCATACGTCCCAGGGTTGATTACAACGAAATGGTACATGGAACAAGAACGACCGTGGCTTGGGTACACACCCAATATGTGGACGCAGTGGTTCGTCAAATTTTCGGAAGACCGAGGTTACTTCTCTGTCGTGCCGCATCTTCCCGGAGGTACTACCATTTGTGCTAACCACAAAGAACGAGGGCTACATTTCAAGTTGCATCGGCCAAAGAAAGATGCACCTTTGTACGAAGGAAACTCTGACGGATTTTCGTGGCCAACAAGTCTCCTCAAATTTGGTTGGAATGGTACTGTTCTCAACAATGGATCGTGAGAAATACGAGCAAGAACTAGGTAGTAAAGGTAGTAGATGTGGTTTTAAGAAGGAATGAATGTAGGTACTCACTGGAGAAAACTTTATCCACTCACTATCGCAGGCGGGCAGATTGCAGTTAAACGTCTTAGTCTTGATCTAATGTTTGACTCCACTGTTCGCGAGAGCTTCAGTTATGTGCTTAACAACTCGATGATGATGTCCGCCGATGATGTCTTGGTGAGAGCGTTTTCCCATATCACTGTGCTGTCCTGACTGACGCACGCGGTGAAATTTCTTGTTCTGACCTTTAAGAGTTGAACGCTCAGTGCGTTCGTGTTTGATATGCATGCGTTGACGGAAATACGGTTTCTTTCCAGGTTCATGAGCTCGCTTGACCGCATTCATGAACTGTTTATGAACCTCTTTCATATTGGCCACAGGAATGCCATCTGCCGTGTTCAAAACGACGTATACCAAAGCAAAGAACGTGAGAAATCGTGCCATTCCTTCGTGGCGTACCAACTCAGGGTCTTCTCAGTTTGATATTGTAATCACCAAAAGTTCTTCGTGGAAGGGCGATTAACTTCTAATGAAAAGAAGATCTATTACAATGTTTCATGGCAACACATTTTCCAAATGATTCCTTGAAATCAAGCTCGAATATTTCATGTCCTCTTCTGCTGTCTCGTTTCTGTTTAAAAACCGCGAACAATTCTCGGCATGATCATTCCCAAGCGCTTCAAACTTGACTCATCATGATTGCAACCTACACTTTCACGACATTGCTGATTCTTGTGCTGATCTCTTCGAATCTCGAAGCCCATCCTGTGGTCTCAGCAGTAGGCAAAGCAGATATAAGTGATTTGGCAAGGAACACCATTCGATCGAAAAGGGTATCTGCTGAATTCAAACAAGGACATTGGCGCTCAAATTTGATGGGCAGGCCGAAAGACATGCCTGTAAACCGCCATCATGGAGGAAGTAGCTCGACTCATATCAAGAAGAAGGAGGAGGAAATGTACAAGACAATCCAAAAGAAAGGAAAGGAGGCGCACAATAGTTGGCTGAACAGCATTGAGGCGATCTTGAAATCATTTGGCCACCATTAAGTTCTACTGACTGGTCTCGAACTAGTGCCTTCAATTTTTCTTTTGATTATTAAAATAGTTTTATTCATCTCTTTTAGCAGCAGGAACGTTCACCTGCTCACGATTTCAGCAGGATTCCCACGGTATGAACGACCAAGCGATTTCAGAGCTACTTCCACTCTGCACACTCAAATAAGCCATGGTCACATAGAATGATTCACCGCCGTACGAATCACTGCAGTGGAAATAGCACCACGTTACGCTTCTGCGATTGAAAGCTTTCGAGGTACGATCGCGAAGGGAATGACGTACAACCTACTGTATATCATAGGGTTTGGTGAAACCACCTACGGATCCCAATTGATCCTTATCAGCCAAATTGTGGTGCATCACCCTAAACGAGGAGGCACTATCTTACCAGTGAAGCACGACACTATGAACCACGGGGATACATGTAAGTGCATCCTGTATTGTGTATAGAAAAGAGATGAAAGAGGGCGTCGGTGCCCAGTGCTATTGTGGCTGATACGTCACTGGCTGAGTGATATGTTCCCGTTGACGGGGTATTTCGTGCCCCTACAATGATTCAACGAAATGCCAGAGCCCTATGCAGATACGGGCCAGCTACCAGGTTGTGATTGCGTTGATGAAGATCTGATTGATCGATCGGGATGAAGAGGCGAAGAAGTTATCATTTATAATAGGTAAGGTAGTAAATGTCAGCGAGATAACGAATTAAGCAGAATCTCCTCGAAGTTTCTGAACTCCGCCGGTTCTATCTTGGTCTCCCAATTCAGCAGTCTAATGAATTTGGTTTCAAGTTCTCGTAATTCTTCCGCAGAAATTCCGATCACACCGGCGTAGTAATCATCACTGTACACCTGTTCTGTTGTAGAGCTTTTGATGGCTAGGACAAGAGCAGAGCCGAGAACTCGATGATAATTCCGCCGACAGAGAGACATTCTTGATTGCACTCGCGTGATGTAGACGAGTGCAGCGATAAAACTTTCCGGTGTGCAATGGCTATATTCGACAAGTCGCGCAACATAGAAACGTACGGAAAAAGGTTGTCGACGAGCGTTGTAGAAGATTGCGTTGAGTGCATTGAAGGTTGTGGAATGCATTCGTGAAAGTGAGTCAAGATGCGAGCACACGACTTTGACCAAAGTCGCATCGCATCGCAAACGTTTCGAAACTAGACGTCTTGGTGCCGGTGGCGGCACAAGTGGCGGAAGTAGTGAAGCGCCCAGGTACAGATTCGCGAGAGTGCGAAGAATTTTGGTGATGTAAACCACAGATCGATCTGAAGTACGCTGTTGAGTCTTCATGTCTGTAGACAATGTGTGAGCGGAGCGCGTTGTGTTTCAGCAACAATAGGGGTAAGGCGAGCGGTAGCGGAAGTTAGTGGCTGTTAGCGGCGGTTGAGATGGCGGCGGGAGGCGTGCGGTACGCGAGTTTTATGGGCGTGAAGTCGGATCAATTATGTATACACGCAAGTCGCCGCAATAATTCACAACTCCGTATCGCGCTGGGCACGTGCTCGCCAAGTGAGCTGCGGGCCACATTCCATTCGCTCACCAATACCAGGGTTCATGCTATCGTGTATGCACGTCGTACAGTCTGTGGATCGACATGTTCGAGCAACTCCTCTGTGGCGCTCGACTCGAAGATTGATCGACCGCCCATTTCTATGATGCGCCCAGTTCCGAAATCGAATAATTTCTCGGATCTCGCCATCTCCCTCTCTTCACTACGTATGTAAGCAGAAAAGTTCATATCTCGTGCCCGGCGTACCTGCAGCCAATGCTCAATGTCGTGCGCATGAGAAACGTGCTCCAGGGTCCGATGAATTGATGTCACAGATATTTGGGCCACTAAATATCTCTAGTTTCTAATCTTAAGATTTACTATCCAAACGGTGTCATTTTCGCGCTACACAACATTTCTACATTTACTTCGGTGTCAATAAGAGCCGAATCTGCTAGTGTTTGCGTCTCCTCGCAGTACGCGTGAAATCTTCTTCGATTTTCTCTCTAATTCTAGATGATGTGGTCGTGCCATTAAGCCAGGTAAACGTGCTATTCCAAACCCTCTTCTCTGGCTGAAAATAAGTCAATACCAAAACCAGACTGTGCCCTGTTCCACTCGAGCTTTGCGATGAGGGTAAACTTGTAAAACTGCACGGAAGCACGCAATTCTGTGGCGTTCTGTCCAGTTATGCGCAACATATTGGAATGGTTCACCCGTCAAACGAACGAATTGCATTTCTGAGCGTAGATTCTTACAGTTAAACCAAATGGAAGCGTTGCTGACACTTTTGTTGGTACAGTAGTTCATGCCTCTTCCCTCACGTATTTTTATGGTTGAAGTTACTCAAATGCTCTGAGACGAAGGAATTCGTTGTCTTCCTGACTCTGCTCTAGTACAATACAAGAAGATTTGTATAATTTACGACATGTGGACGAACGAGGTACAGTTGTGTATGTCGTCCACATAACGAGATTCGGGGAAAGAGAGGAACGGAATAACCTCCGTTACGGAGTTCATTATGTGGTTTTACCCCCACAATTCTAGGCCCTGCGTAACAATAATCGACTGCTGTGATGACAGTGAAAGGCACGGACTAGGGTAGCGTAGACGTTCTTGTTATGTTTGACTCCAGTAATGTTGCACAGGAATTCCATGCAATATTTTCATTCCTACTTGATAACGTTTATCCTTTTCCGAATGGGTTGGGTCAAGTCTAGTTGCGAGTTTCCTGCAGGATTTGCAGTTTCAGCAATACGTCGAATTGGTTGTGCTTTATTGTTATTCGCAAAAGGAACTACTAATACAGAGCCTACGATTTTTGACCCTTGAGTTTGTAGAGAACGTCAAGCGCCTCAACAGCTGTACGACACGCATGATCAGTAGGGTGCCAGAATCGCAGATCACCGATTCAAGGATTACCTCTACGACATATGGCCTTTCTTCACAAAAAAGGGAAGGAGGGAATCGGGAATATAATTCAGTCGGGTTTCAGTGGGTTTAATTCTATGAGACATCCGTTCTGATTACTCTCTGGTATTCAGTGCTTTCAACTAACAAGAGGGTATGGAGTACCATACAGTACCGGTACATATTCAACAACCTACGACGGTTCGAAACCATCAATTCGTCTAGGTATTTGCATCCGCATTCGTACTAGCATGCAACAAACTGACCGTAGGCAAATCAACTGATGCGAAGGCATCTAACAAACAGCTCGTGACCAAGGCAGCGAACAAATCCACGCCCACATGTGGCTACGAGAAAGAAATTTTCATCCGCAAGTTGCCATTACAACGCTTGGTACGTGAAATTACTCAAGATTTAACGGATGGCGTCCGAGACATGTCAAGTTGGCCTGTTCGAAGACACAAACTTGGGTGCTATCCAGGTGAAGCGCGTTATGATTATCCCCAAGGTCATTCAATTCGCCCGTCATATCCCTGACGAACGTGCGTAAGCTCCAGTATGGACAATTGGCAACGTTCAAGTCCTCTAGTATCTGTCTGAACTTCCGATAACCTTCTCTTTTCGTCTCCTATCCCCTTACCGGTAAGTCGACAAACTCAACGAACGATTGAAGTTTTGACGACGCCGCGAGAAGCTCGGTAATGCAGTTAACGGAAATAGATACAATGTCAAAACTTGAGGTTGTTGCTGCGACTACAAGTCGGCAGGCAATAGCCAAGACGAGCTATCGAAATAGGGACGGTAAGGAAATTGAATCACTATGATGATTTTGCCCAGTCTTCCATAAGTGCGCTGGAAACCGATTGGAAATCGGGACGCTTCCGACGGCCTTCCTGCAATATCGCTACATCCATTTCAAGCACGTTGTCAGTGCGCGCGGAAAGAACGCGATACGGATGCGGATATTCACGTAGTAATATGCCGGTCATCTTTCCGTAACCGGTGCACGGTTTCAAATGGAACACGGGTTCAAGCCACTCCATTCCATTGTACGACACACCGTTGCACACTACAACTTGTCGACCTTGATTCCGCGCCAGTGACTCCAACAATGCCCAGTCTTCTTCCACTGCTGGCATCGCAGCGACAATAGTATTAGTACTTTTCGTAGTTGATAGATTGCTCGCAGAAATCGCAGACACACTGATGGATTCAAGTGCTTTCATCATCCGTTTATCAAAAGTCACCACAACGACGTTTGGTGATAATGAGCGAGCCACCGCTGCCGCAAGACGTGCATTGCTCTGACGTTCCGCGCGTTCGGCAGCAAGCGAACCATCTCCGGCGCGAGATAATGATGGTGTAGCTGGAAATTCAACTTCAACCGCACGGACTCCATCGCGCAGCGCTGCGTCACTGGCTCTTGCGGCACGTGTATACATTTCTTCGTAACTCGACGGCGCAATGAGTGATGCACTGGGTACGCGTCGTACGCACAAACGTGCTGCGCACGGACTCCTTTGAATGCGCGTATCGACGCTTCGCAAGCCGATGTTGTTGTGCACAGCAAACGCCATCACGCTAATTGGCAGTTCACGGTGATCAACTCATGCACCTCCGTGAACCACCAATTCGAAATGAGATAATCGACAATCTAGGTCCGACTGCTTACTTAGAAAATGAAACTGCCACTCGATTTGTTAACTAGTTATTTGTACTTTTTAAGAAAATGAAAAATATCAAGTCAAAAACGAAAGCATCAAATACTTTTTGCTTTCAGTTTCGATTCCACACACCCTTTTTTCTGGTCAAAGAAGATCATTAAACAAGCTAACGGAAGCATCACACTTATCTTTGCTAACAATAGATAAGAACTTCTTCCTACCGTTCTTTTCTGCATGTTTCTCTGTCATCAAAGAGGCTACTTTTCCGATCACTTTAAAGCATATGAAGAAATTTAGAAATTTAATTTAAGTTTATAATGCCCAAAAAGTTTCGATTTAACGGTTTCCCTATTAATCTGTTGATCTTAACTTATTGATGAGTTAATCAAATACATAGCATTTGATGTTAGCAGGCTCTTCCCACATCAATGTGCAAGCAATAAAATCAGCATTCAACGATAAGTTAATTTAGATATGTTGGACAAACTACTTTTAAGTGTACTAGAACAATTATTATAGATCCTGAACAGTAGGCCTCACAACTATGGGTAATAATCTAAGATGGGCTCCTACGATCGCATTTCTGCTTTTATTTGTGACAACAGAATCTCGCTACCGCGGTAGACCGAGGCCGAGCATATGCCGACAGCGAAAATTCTGTCATACTTGCCGAAGATTCTGCATCAACGGGCGCCGCTGCAGAATGCGTTGTCGAAAATATTTATGTGGACCCTACACTCAAATAAGGTACTGCTTTGATTGTAAGAAGGAAGCAGAATGTAAAAGAAAATGTCAAAAGACGGTATGCCGGGTTCTATTCTTCATGTCGATGTGCCGAAGATGCTTCAATAAATGCAACAAGAAACATAAATGCCGTAGATATCGATGCAGGAGGCCATGCCGTCGACCTCGCATGCGTTCTAGACGACGGCGCTTTCTGCCGCGCATTTTTAAATCTTACCCATGCAACTGTTTGAAAAGAAGCGATTCTGGTTCGTGCGTGGTAGCGTACAGAATTTACAAGTGCTGGAGGTGTACTAATCGTTGCAGAAAAGTATGCAACTGCCGATTTTACAGATTCATCTATGTTAACGGGTATCGAACAAGATTTCCGGCGTACAGAAGGTGTATTCGGCCTAGAAGATGCTACAAGTATAAGATAATTACTCGCAACGGTATTCGAATGCGGCTACGTGTACGACGTCGTTGTAATCCGTATAAATACAGAAATTGTCGACTGAGATGCTCAAGGAGAATATGCTCTATGAGAAATTGTACACGAAGATGCAAGTTCCCTGATATGCCCAAAACATTAACACCGGATCCCTCTCCGCTACCATCCATTTCCCCGAGCGATTCTATTGATGAGGAACCACAGCTACCATCAGTTAGTGATAGTGAGGCACCGATATTTTCAACGCAACTTCCAGTAGAAATGGAGGGATCAGAAGTCAGTATGAATCCAGAAGTTTCTACAGAATCGATTATGGATTCAAAACCTGTAGATTCTAGCCCTTCAGGAACTGTCACCAGCATATCTGACCTTAAAGAAAGCCCTGAAACGGTTGAATTCATCAATTATACTGTCCAAGCTTCCCCCGAAAATCCACACAGTACGGACATGCCTCCATCTTTGCCTAGTTCACTAATGGTTCCTACCCCTGACCAGGAGATTTTCATTTCTCCTGAGCCAATGGTTGAAGATACTACGGATTTCGTACCCGAATCAACTATGGAAGTGATGCCTACTCAATTACCTGATGAACTAACCCCTGATCCATTGAAAAAAGTGATAAAGCAGGTTCGAAGCGTTAATGTTCAGAACAAAGACACAAAGTTCGTATCTCTGAGCAACAACGGACTATCTCCCGGTGATATAGTCAACCTTAGATTCTACACTACTCCTGGAACTGTGTTTTCTATCATCATCAATGAAGGTGAAACAAAAATATTCGCTTTAATTAGTGGATTAAATTGTCCCGTGACTACACCTGCTCCACTCCTAATGCCATTCGGGATTACCTCTGTGCCGGTCACAGTCAAGTTAATCAACGGCTCTATAGGATTCAGGTATTCATTTAATGCAGCTGAGAACTTGTATCAAGTACCGTGCCAGAATCCCGCTTTATCGTTTGAGGTTTCGTTGAAAATGTAAACATAGAATATAGAAGGTAATTGAAGAAGTCAAAAATTTGCATGCATTTCGAATTACGAATCCCTAATTTTTAAGTCAGCTTTACAAATAAGCACAAGAATAATAGCTAGAAATCGAACACATTCTTACGAAGAGAATACGAGTCTATTAGAACGAAATACTTCACTAATAAAATGATGGAACGTGCGGTCATAGACAATTAGCGAGCGTAATGATGAAAAATAGAACTATATGGACAAATTAATAGTAGCGTGTTGAAATGAAACTCATTTGAAATAGTTATCTTAGGATTTCTATTTCCACTTTCCGTGAAATAATCAATATATTTGGAATGATTATAAGTGCCCAGTGGAGGATAAGGTCAGTGAGCAAGCTTTTCTAATTTTGAACTAAACATTATTTCAACTTTTACCTTTATTCAGAGATAAAGAAATGCGATCTGTGAAATTTTGCTGTTACTTTATTTTAAGAACGCTTTGGACCGTCGAAGAATAGAAGATCAAAATATTTTGAGCGTGACACTACACATTATATCAGAACAATAGCATTGAAGAAACTTTTGTTCCCGTGAATCATCTAACGAATTAGCCAACAAAAATCGAAATAATGCGAACACATGTGTCTCTCCAGGTTGATATGAACTTAGTATCGAAAGGTAAACCATTAGCTATGTAATGTTTCTTTGTTCAAAATATAAAAATAAAGATAGTGATTACATAGAAAATGTTTTGAGGCAATTTTACAAAATATTTTGAGAAGAAAGAATGGGTTGATGTCCAGTAAAAAGCGTGAACCTGCCGACGCGTAATATTGTGAACGACACGAATTTGACTATCTCTCTTTAAATTCCACTTATTTGGGTTGCGTTTTAGTGGGCTCCCAGCCCAAATAGTCTGTAAAAATTTCACGGACACTCAATTGATGACGAAAGAATGTGAGACTCACATCAAATATCAATGTGTGCTCACGGACCCAATTCTCACTGATCTGCGCTATGGCGCGGAACCGACAATCTTCCGATAATGAGTACCCGAAAGAGCTTATCGGTCAAGCCGTTGTCGACCTGCGAATAGTGTTCGCGGCGTATCAACGGTCGGAAGAATCACGCGAGATTACGCTGCTTCAGTTGTACAACATCGTCTTGCTTATCTTCCCAGACGGCGATAAACCATCGGCCGAAGACTTAGCGGAGATGTGTGGCATTAGTAAAACACACGCATCATGGCACTCGCAAATCGACTTCAAGCAGTTTGTGCGATTCTTCATTAATCACATGGACACAAGTTCGTTTCCTGCAGTGAGTAGGGACATATTTCGTGCCATGGATTGCGACGACAGTGGCGAAATCACAGCAGAGGAGCTAGGTACGTTTGTTTCGTTTCATTGCACTGTGTTTTCTGACAATGGTACGTGCTAGAGGAATCGTTGACTTCTATGGGAATGCAGATTAACGAGGATGAGGCATTGGCCATGACGAGCATTGCAGATACATCGAGAGATGGCCTCATTAGCTATGCTCAGTTCAAACAAATATGCAAGCGAATTAATCATCATTTAGCCAAAGAAGTGAGCAAGAAACCTGAAGTAGCTCCCGACTCAGCGAAACGTACATCTTCGGTTTGGCAGAAAGGACTCACCAGTATTCCGTCATTCGGGTTTCGATCGGGCCCTTCGGCACAGACCGAAACCGCAAGAGAACCCCGAGATCGGATCTTGAGTATGTCGAAGTCTCTTAGAAAATTGTTTCAGGACAAGTAAGGTAGGCAAGCTTCTCTACCACAATTCAGTGTTTGCTAACCATGACGGAAAGGACCCAATGAGGAAGTGCCTACTTATTCGATAGAGCGCGATATAATGAGTTGAATCGGGATCGGAAAAATCCAAAGCGGATTACTTTCGAACTGTTTTCAAGTACTTAGGGGTCTGCCAACAACGTCTAGAATGTTAAACCGGATGTCCAGAAACAACGCCAGGAGCTAAGAATATCACGTCAGTTTTTAGCGCTTTCCGAGTTTGTCTTCCGTCAGGCAAAGTCTCGAACTCATTATATCCTACCGAGTTTATGAACTCCTTGATTTCTTTGTAAGTACTAGCGTTGACTTCGACAACTACGACGTTTATAGTGCCTACATTTCAGTCAATACCTTTAAGTACAGCTAGTTCGTAACCTTCAACGTCAAGGCTCACGTAATCTATGACTTTTTGTGAACCAACACGGCGCAATTCTCTAGCAACCGTGGTGCAACGTTGCTTGATTGCTTGTAAGTCCTCGTTTTTTGTCTCCATTTTTTGGAATGTTTGTTTGTGGCATCGATTCCACCCAAACCGGCGCGAATTATGAACTCTATTCCTTCCAATTTACTGCTAACGTACGTGGGAACGAGAGTGCAACTTCGAAGTCAGTGTATTTTTTCGTAATATAGTGGGTTTCCTTCTACGCACAATCCAGACCACCCGAGACAGCTGTCAAAAAAATAAGTATTGCTGTTGTGAACTGCTTCATTCGTCCCGATATCCACGTAGTTTCATCGTCGTTGAAGATGACGGAAATGTGGCGTGTTTATTACGTAGTCTTGGTCGTATTGACTGAACATTTCCATCCTTCCTTCATGACAGGTAAAGTTACCTGACTCAATCAGAGTTTTGTTTCGTTTACATATTTCTCCTTTCTTCGTAGCGGGCAGTGGGTTTGGTATCAGTTCGGCGCATTGGGTCAAAGGTTCTTTCTCTCAATCGAATCGTTGGGGAACCATTTGTGATGAATAACCTTTTTTTCCCTAATGAACAATTGTAGCGAATGAATAGTCAAAACAATTTTCAACCCAAAAAACGAAAACTGAAGCGTTGTTTGCCTCCTAAAAGCCCATCGATTTGCCATGATTTACTCCTTCTTTGCTATCGATCACATAGAGCAAGAAAATCTAGTAGCAAAGTCTAGTAAACTTCATTGAATTTTTAGTCCCATCAAAAAAACTGTATCGGCCAACGAACGAGCATTTTTACGTAATGCGGATCGAGACAGACCCATTCAAAAGTTTACTTTTATTGATTGGCAAGAAAATAGCAGCTTTTGATTCTAGAATAAGTAGCACAAAATAAATGAGAGCAATACAATCAAAGTTTAGACAATTATTGTGCCGTATTCTAATCACTAGGAAACTTGGGGTCCCAAAATAGAAGGGTTTTTAACACGTATCTAGTTGAGAACATGCTTTAAATCATTCGGTGCCAACCCCGTATACGATTAGCAAGTATTGTAATGTTTCTTGAATACGAGAATGATTTATAACTAGCTCGAACTGTATGAAGCTGTAAAAAATTTTGATTGCCTGTTCAAAAATAAATATCCTAATAGACCAGCGAAAATCAATATAATGCAGCACATACAGTGAATTACTTAAATGCGAACTACTTTTTGAAAGGGACTCGTCCGAGACTCTAGTACGAAAACACAAAAGTTGAAAGCTGTGTACGACAAATTTTGGAGAATTGAGGAAATTATAGTAGTTGCGCGTTATTTGATTTTTCGAAGAAAATGAAAGAATAGAAAATATGTGAAGTTGATATTGAATACTGAGAAGCTAGGACTGATACTCCATTCTGTGCAACAGAATCCAGCGTGCCTAAATTTTCTCGATCCAATTATTTTATCTAAAAATCAAATAATTCTTTCAGCATTCTGACTTGAATTCAATTGTTTATCAAGCAATTATATTTCTCCACTCAACCTATGAGTGCTGATCTTGTTCATCATAGAAAACAATTGAAGCATGCAGGACATGTTCGTCGCATATTTCTCGAACCTGCTTACCACGAGAAAGTAACTGGCCAAAAATTAGTGAATATTATGATTGAGTGATTATGAAATGAAATAATCATGAAATTCAATACCTGGACAACAGTTTCAAAAAAATGCTATATGGTTTCCTCTTTGGTAGAACGAAAGTTGAAAAATGAATTTCATCAATTAGAGTTTATTGGCCATTTACATCGTACTTTGCTTTATTGCTATTCAAAATATTATTGAAAGAAGAATCATACAGCTTTAAGGGAGTTCAGCATATTGAAGAGAAATCAAATGCAAAGGATTTCTCTTCAAGATACAATACATTGCACAGCAACACTTTGACTGCTGAAAAATTCTTTGCTATCATTTGCATTTGCCAAATGAACCGCCAACTAGCAGATAACAAGCGTTTGTACTTAATATGACCATATGCCATAGCCTTTCAGAACATGTGAATTATTGTTCTATGATAAACAATTGATCTAGTTTCTGGATATGATAGGATATTATTTTACAAGACTGAATTGATAGTTATCTTATTGTCCGTTTCGGTTAAATGATTACCAAATTTGAGTAATTTTGAACAAAGAAATCTTAGAAAGACTCCTGAAACAGAGCTGAATTGGTCCAAATTAAGATTTAAAATTGCTAAATCTGTTTAAAAAGATAGATATGCAAAAAAGTTCGAACGCGTATTCAAAATAACCTTTAAAGTTGTAGATCAATTAGGAATGGAAAAAAATGATATATTCATGATTCTTGTGCTATAACTGTAATTGGTATCTGTCGCACTTAATCCAATACGGATAGTATTTTCACTGGGCTGGTGGATTAGCTATTTGAAATAACTATGCACTCAATTCATGCACGAAGCCTAATAATTTTAGAAAGATGCAAGAATATACGTGCTTGATAAAACAAGTTTAGATTTGGCTGGATATTTCTTGTACATCGAAGCTATGTTTGTAGACTAATTCAGTTATAAAAAATGAAAAATGCTGAAGTAATGTTCCGATTATGCCGATCTACTTCCGTGTATGTTTCCAATTTTCAAGTGACCTGTAAGATTTGAAAATCAAGCAGTAATGTGCAAAATACGTTATATGTAGCCAGTCTTCGTAACGTATACTAGCCAGTTCTAGTTGAATAGAAGCAGAACAATGATGCCTGCGTTTGTATTTGGTACTGGTCGAACATTTCTTAGTCGATATAGTCCTCAAACTCTTAGGCTCATTATGTCATCTAATTGCAACAATTAATAAGGATTAAATTTATCCCTATATCCATCCATCCATTGATAACAAACCACTATGATCTTACGCATTTTCTTCAATAAGCTATGAAACATTAGCACCTATGGTTTTCATCACACAGAAAAAGCCACCATCTAGCGATAATACACAGAATTATGGAACCAAAGGCTTAAAAATGCACATACTTTGATTCAATATATTTTTGTTGCATATGCCACTGATGTTCAAATTTTCTATTACCTTGCTAATCATGCCCATTTTTTCACCATCTCGAATTTAATCATTTACTCTTTACACATTTCTGTGCGCAGCGAATATAGTAATTGCTACGTCAATTATAGCACCTACCCTATTTTCAAACAACTTAATCTTTAGTTTTTTGAGTCAACATAATGTTAAAAATAACGCTAATCTCAAACAAGACGAGTATTGCAGCCTTTCGTTTTTATACCATAACATAATGAAGTCAAATTCCAGCAAAATTTTATGTTTGATTTCAGCTTGCGGTCATTGTAAAGCTGTCATGTCTTAGAAATTGACCAAGATGCACGATTCCTTTGCAAATATGTTTCACGTAAAAATTCGTTTTCCGATATTAGTGTCATGTGAAACAGATTGTAAAATTTGATAAAATTTACGGAAAATACAGTAGCTAAACATGCAAATTTTAAATCGAGTTCCCTCAACTAATGCCCAGTGATCATTCGAGTTTTATTTAATTTAGCTTAATAAGCTCCTTAATAACCTATTTGAAGCGGATTTATTATCTTCTCTCATAATACCTCTAATACAGAATATTCTGAATGAGCCCCTTGATTTCAACATGTAAATAGTAAAGCCACTCTGTTTTCTCGCTACGCCCATTTCTGTTTTTATTTGAATCCATAGATTTTAAAAAATCTTGATTCTCGATTACACTTCTGGAACGAAAAAAACAAGCTTTTGAGTCATGTGCACAAATTCCGCTGGAGTATTTAATAGATCATAGCACATCACATAATAATAATCTCCTGATTGTTTCATGAAAGTCGCTCTTGCACATTTATTCAAGACTTTTCCAAATTAAGTTGAGAACGTGAGAGATAATAGTCTCATGAGATACCAAACTGAAATTGTTAGTGAATAAGGGAACATCGTGGTAATTATTTGAAGAATTCATCTGAGTTTCAATTTTTTTAATTTCGTAGCATTTTGGGGTATTGAGGCGTATTATGGAAAAGCTTCTAAGCATATTCTTCGAAGAGAATCGATTTACATTTAATTTAAAAACTAATTAATTTTCATATTTTCCAAACACAAATAAAGGAAAGCGGTAAAAAATAGAAGAATCGAAAATGACGAATTATTCTATCAAAATTGTCTTTACCGAAGTATATAATTTAGTACGGAATGACAATGAGTTTGCGGTGAGCGTATTAGTAGGCTGCGGTAGATTGAGTTTACGAAAAAGAAGTACGATCATCGAAAGTCCAACAATGATTAAAATGAATCTATGTATTAAAGATGTTGAGTTTCATTGATAGATCAACTTGACAGGTCGTTAATACTAGGCATAAGGTACGTAGTAGAAGGGGCCTGATACCATTTTGTAGTTGCAAGTTCCATCTCCCTTGGATACAATGCGTCTCACAACTTTCCTGCGTATACACTGCATTCGTCCAGCCCCTTGTTTGACACAAACGAATTTAGCCCTACAGGGACGCGGTCGACAGTAGTTCTTATCGTAATCCAAGAAATCGTAGCATGTTCCCTTTTCAGGTCGACTAGTCACCACGCATGAGCAAACTTCCGGGTAGACATCAGATATCACTTTCCTTCTTGGTCGATGAGAATTACGCGCAGGTCGGCGCATATGATAGGGCACGAATCGTTTCGACTTTTTCTTCTTCTTACGCCTCTTCTTCAACAGGTGGCCATACTTGCGTTCCAACTCTCTCGCCAACGCCAATCTCTTCTGCAACACACGAAGATGCTTTCGGTAGAAATCTAGCGAAAGTCTACGTTCCGTCAATTTCGAATTCAATTGAGAATCATCGGGCACATCTGCGCCCGTCGTTTGAAATAGCATTACCGCAAAGTACCATGCCAAGATGATGGTCCACGAACGAATCAGTCTCATGAGAACGATGGTTGAGGAGGATGGATCGAAGATTCATGGGCTGTTCTAGATTAAGTGGCCGGAACCGAAACAGCAACCATCACCACAAGCGCACATTTCATTAATGTGGAAATAGCTCGCAGATGGCATGCTGTCTGGAGGGCCATTTCACAGTTAACCTTGATTCTTAGTGTTCTTACCATGGAATTTCAACGCTAGGAATAGAGTCTAAAGCCATCTGTCACCGTGATGTAATATGTAGTGGCCTTGAGTACCGTCGAAATCGAACGCCATTAATACAGAAAATTACTATAAGGATTGAAGGCACGACATATTCCAACATGTCGACTGGGAAGTATTACAGTAAGCCGATCCTCAGCTCGGGAAAAGATCAGATTTTTTCCGGAACCAAGATTCGTTCCGAATTCTGCCGCTGGTATCAAGCAAATAGAGATGTTTGTGTCCGGAATACCGCTGTGCATGTCGTGTATTCTGCCATTCAAATTGGGCTTGATAAAGATTTAACGAGGAAAGCGTCATTGGAAACTTCGGAAGGGCCGAAACTATTCAGTGCACAACGAAATTGCTGATGATAAAAAGAAACTTCACTAGAAGAGGGCCGTTTCTAAGCATTCTGCAACGATTTACACTTGGAAAAAACAACTTATCGCGGCCTGAATTTCTCAATTCAAACCTCAGTACGACCATCAACCTGATCTACGCCAGTCGCTCCGATCCTGATTACGCAAGCTTAGCCTCGCTTTTTAGTTAGCTTTTTGAGATTTAAATCAAATTTCCTAGAGGACATCCACTCGGCATAGTATTGGTTGAAACCATTCGCAGACTACTGAGAAGAATGAAATGTATAGGAGAAAGAAGCCAATTAGCTGATTTCTTATCCGTTCTACTAGGCAAGGCAACGAACTTCGTACACCGCAATTGTGGGCAACCACATGACGTAATACTAAAGATCTCCGTGTTCGATGTTAAGAATTTGAATTGTTCTAATCGTACGAAACCTGGAGTTCACTTGTGATCAGCGAGAGGCTGGGGCCCAACTCTCGCCTGCTGGCTGAAGCTAGAGCGTGAAGTTTCACACAGTATAAGAGATACCCCACCAAATGGTTTGAGGTCACCAACCAAGAGCTATTCGACCAAAATTAACCAACCCAAAAAGATGAAATTCGGAGCAACCTTTACGGTGCTGATCGCCTTATTGACACACCATTCTGCTGGTCTAGGAGGACTAAGAGAGGGTGCATTCTGCGGACCTGGCTTCAATACGAAATGTGCCGATGGATACGGTTGCGAGTATCACAAGATTAGCTATCGATGCATGAAATATGTGTATCCCGGCGAAGCCTGTTATCTGCCCTTTCACTATTGCAAGGATGGAGCAAAGTGCGTGGATGATTATTGCCTGAAATATGTGGGCAAAGGCGAGAAGTGTGGCCTTCCTGGTATCAAATGCGAGCATGGCCTAGATTGTGTGGGTACGAAAGGTTATGAGACATGCCAGAAATATCGGAAGCTGGGTGAATCGTGTCCAGCACATGAACCCTACTGGAAGTGCCATCCTGGGCTTGTTTGCAAGAACGAGGTGTGCATGAAACAAATCAAGGCGCACCAGACGTGTAACAATCCATACTTCCTATGCCCCGCGGGAACGTATTGCTTGGGACCGAAGATCCAAAAGAAGTGCAAGCCATACATGAAGCTAGGCGAAGAATGCGAGATCGATCCGTACTGGCTGTGCGAGCCCGGACTTTTCTGCAAGAATAAGAGATGTTTCAAAAAGGTCAAGGAGCGTCAGTATTGCACCAACCCCTACTACATGTGTCCGCATGAAACTCATTGCGTCGGACCCAAGGGCAAGGAGAAGTGCACACGCTACATGGACATCGGGAAGGATTGCGAACTGGATCCGTACTGGTTCTGCAAGTCCGGTTTATTGTGCAAGAACAACAAGTGTGTGAAGATGGTCAAGAAACATGACTCTTGCAGCAAACCCTACCACATGTGCCCGCACGAAACTTATTGCATTGGACCAAAGGGTAAGGAGAAGTGCAAACCTTACATGGACAAAGGCGAGAAGTGTGGAGTTGACCCGTACTGGGTATGCAAACACGGACTCAAATGTGTCAACTACATTTGCAAGTAATCTACGGTAATTCAGTTTTAGCAATCAACTTCAACGATAGTACTCCCATTCTTTAAAAAAGGCAAGCAACTGTCTTGAATTCCATTACTGCACGCACGGCTGTACTCTCCCTCATACCCGTCGAGTATGTGACCTCGTCACCAGAAATTGCCACACATCTTCGACCACAACGTTAGATTCGGTAGGAATCGGTGTTATAAGCTATACTTTTTTTCTCGATTTGATGTACTTCTCCATAAGACGAGCACTCTTCGAAGAGTTCCCAAAATTAGTACATTTCATATATATGGAAAAATAAATTCCTATTTAAATAACTTAAATTATTTCACAGAGTAACTTACTTAATTGACCGAGATGAAAAAGTAATTTACTCTTTTCAAGGTGCGCAACCAGATTATTTATTCACTCTAAACAGAATAATTTATACTCAGTATGTGCAATGTTTACTCGATTCAGTCGAAGACGAATACTGATCATTAACTTTGAAGAGTAAATTTTCCTTCGAATCAACTATAATTTGTGGGATTTGGAAGTTGCTGATCTCGCAGTGAATTCTAATTCGGGATAATTATGAAATATTTACTATCACCGTCTGCAGTGAAGAATAACTTACCTCTACGCCGGTAACATAAAAGATAATTTACTTTCTTTGAATATGAGTCCGAGTGACTTACTTTCTCAATTTCATGTTCGTAAAATAAATATCGAATAATATTTTACACATCTCTAGCACACATGTATTCAAAAGTACATGATCGAGTCTGAAAATACGAGACTCAGAGTTGCATGAATAAAAATTCAAGAAAAGGCGATCAAAAACAACATCGAATCAAGGAATCAGTCCTTGATTGTACAAAAATGTACAGACGACGGTGGTCAAGATTCGATTACAGGTTTTCATATTTCTACAGAATTCATCATCGTCCTCTTTTAAGCTTATGAAGTACATTTCGATAAAGAGCATGGTAGCTAATTGGAAGTGGACACGATCAAAAAAGACATACTTCATTACATCGTTGACAATTTAACTGCTATGGGTAGTTTTTGGATTTTGTGAGTCGCGCTTCATACAACTCTAAGCACGTACTGTCTTGTGCCTTAATCATTAGTCTGCTTGCATTACGATTTAGTAAATTTACTGAATGGATAAAGGTGTAATGTGCATGTGTGTATATATATACATTTGAGTTTCGTTCATCAATATTCATTGTGGTGCAGATCCGAATGCTACAGTACTTGCATAGTTCATGTTGCCATTTAAATGTAGAATTTCGTACGGAGTTGTCATGTGGGTTATGGCATGAAAACAAATACACTCGCAATGGAGTAACACATACACGGAGTATAATAATTGCGGTGATTTATGCGAACAACTAAAATTCGTTACTCATAAGAAATTCAAATTCCACAGGGCAGAGTAGTACACAAATTTCATTGATAATAGAATGCTTGGAAATTCAATTCTAGAAGAAGCATTGTCACAAACTCAAGGGCTGTTAAGAAATTCATATTTTCATTTTTAAATGTATTAATTCGAACTCTTCTTCCGCTTGTTCGAACTTCATTAAAAACCTGGCTTGGTGAAATTCGAAGTGTTGATTAACCGGAAGCAAATTAACTAGAATTTCCTGAAACATACAGCAGCTACTGGAGTTCACTATCTTCAGACCAATGACAAAACGTATCTGAACCAAATTCAATCTTTGTGATAGATGAAGGAACTAAAGCGCAAGATGTTACAGAACGCGATAGAAGTTCAGGCCAGCAGTGGGTTTAAGAAGCTTTTATTAAATCATTTGAACCATTCGAACCAAAGAAAAATTTAAGCGATTAAAATCAAAAAAATCCAATCGAAATAGTGTTCACATTTTTTGCATTCATTATACTTGCATAATTTAGACAATGTTAGTAGGAATGAAAAGTTATTCCGAGCCTAAAAATGATGAAAACTGGAAGAAAACTGTACCGATTCTAGCGCACTCACGATTCTGCTTACTGAACGCCAACCTGAATCAAGATTTGAACTGCCATTTCTAAAAATGCATGTTTATAATTCGTTCTACAGAATTTTTCTTTGAAGCAGGGATAAATGTTTAATGAATCAAAGTCATTTGCACCTCTCTCTCTGACTTTATTATCCCTATTGAAAGATAAATTTACTCAAAAGGTCAGTAATCAGATTCCTACATTTCATTGTAAAGATAACTAGAGTTGATATACCAATCACAACTGCAAACTGATAGCATGGTCCCAAAAATATCCTGATTTGAGCCTAAATTTTCTGAATTGAGGATCATTCGAATATAGATTTCACAAATCAAACTTGCAAATTTATAATTATTTAAAAACCGAAATTGTCCGCTGCGTTTGGATATACTTTTTTCTCGTTTCAATACTTCATTCCTTTTAGTATGAAGTCTTTTTCGAGATTTCCCACGGATTTGCATGAATTTTCATCTTTTAGATCATTTGATTACATGGCGTTAGATAGCGCACGTTTTGTTGACTGGGCTAGTAATCGACTGTTGAATAATTTTTCAATCTCCTTCGTATTCAATCGGCCCACGGAAAAGACGAAAATCATGTGAGAAAATTCCTTTAAAAATTCTAATTGCTCTGTAATGAAAGAAAGAAGTTGACAATTTTCTTTAAATCAAGCGAATGAGAATTTTTTATGTCGTTTTTTTCTCAACATTCTTTCTATAAAAAAGATATTACATCTATAAAGGTTCTTGAATCAAGTAATGTTTGACATTAGGACAGTTGTCAATAGTAGTTGTCTTTTTCTATATTCGAACATATCCTTAGTCTCTCAGCTCGAACTCGCTGATATCAAGCTTATTAAGTAAGCAAATTGTAGGAAATTCCGATGAAGGAGATTAAATGAATAAACGTGATTTGGAATAGAACTGAAGAGTTATGACGGCAAGAAATCAATTGATTCAAACATCTTTGAGAGTAATTCCCATTTTTCTGAGTAACACTCAAGGTTTTGACTAAACTTTAATTTAAGAAACACTGCGATTTTCACATGCTGTCGGAATGCTGAGATGGAAGATCAAGTGGAGAGACCTTACATAGTCAATGTATATAATATATTTGCAATCACAGGAACTTTATGACAAATGCCTATTTACATACCAAAGTCATGGTACTGTTTCCTTTCCATAGAACAGACATAAATCCGTCTTCACGTTATAATTTTCAAGTTGCGGTAGTTCTCAAGACACTTTGCTGACCTCCTAATGGAGATGTTCCGACCACTTTGTGCAATCCATTTTTCTTGATATCAATATTACCGCTAGTTTGATAATAAGAAAATATCAAAATGCCAGAAAGCAGACTATTTCAACAATTGAAAGTCTCTGATAGATTGGCTGATTGATTAATATTTGAAGAATTTCTTTGGGTGACGAAAAGCAAATAATTTGATGTAGCGATTGCTCCAAGTATTAACGAACTGCATGGGTTCGCATGCGTTGCAGTATTACAGTATTGATGTTTAGGAGACTACTCGCGTTCAGCTCTCGGTATAGAATAGAGAATTGTTGATTATTCAGTACGCAAATGTGTAGAAAAGATGAACATCGTGGATTTATCGTACGATGCTAGTGATATTTTTGCTAAGTTTGTAAATATCATTTCCGGTGTTTAAAATACGCTGTACTGCAACGTGGTCACCTTCTAAACGATCAAATTTAGTTTTGCGGCGCAAAATAGCTAATCCTTGTTCACCAGATATCTCTTCAACAACGTCGTAAAAGTGGAGAACAGGCGCATAAGTGTTAGCATTATCCCACCGCACTCGATTAGAATCATGTAACGCGACAATCGTTTTCGGAGTGATGTATGACAATGCCTTTATAGCGGCTGCAACGCGAGCACGACCGTCAATGAAAACGAAGTCCCAAGTTGCTTGCCCGATTCTGTCTACAAGATCAATGTAGGAACGGAATTCGGCGTATGTACCGTCAGTGCCGTTTTTATGTTGACAGGGGGCGCAGTAAAGTTTCACAGTAGTATAGTTTTGTGCTGCTAGTTTGTTTCGCACGGAATCGCACCAATCTTGGTTGTGCTCGATTGACGCTGCATGTTCGGATGCAATTGGAGCAAGATTTAATGTGCTGCCACCACTTCCCCATTCAAGATACGTACGAATACCACGCATTCTTCGCTTGAGTGTACTGGCTTCTTTTTGACTCATCCATAATTCGAGCTTGCCTACTTCAGTCCGTTTTATTGCAATCAAATCAGTTTGTGACGACATAATCAAGAATTCCGACACGCATAAAAGCACTATTATTGTTCCTAACACCTCGAAAATACGCGATACATGCATAGAAGATTTAGAATATATCTAGGAATTTGCTAATAACTTTTCAGTTTCAAGTGAAAAATGTCATCTGAATGCCAGATAATTCTTGAATGTGTATGACAGCAAATAGACGGTTACTGCTGAAATGAATTCGGGGTCGAACGGCTGATTTTAGTATCTAAAGGTTTTCAGTATTTAGATATCAGTTTCGTGGCGTTCTCTAACTCGTTTAAAAATCCAGCAGCTTCTAAATATGCTGTTTGAGTAATAATATTGACAAGTTTGTCGCGATATTCCAAGTCAGCAATGAATAGTCTATTTTGCTAGATTTTAGTGACCAGCTAATCGCAGAAAATCAAAAAAATCCGGCCATCGACTGCTTCAGTATGGCCCATTATCCCTTATTGTTTTTCTGTAATAAATATATCGAGCAGTCACTTTCGTCTCGGAGTCGCAGCTGCCGTCAAACTTTGAGAGCCATTTTATGATACGACCATTGCCATCAGTTGCTTGAAACTCATATGGATGCGCACCAGTAGTAAGTCGATCGGTTCAATTAGTCTTAACAAAGGGACAATAAAAAACAAGACAATGAAACAAAATATACCATCATAGATATTATGACGCCAATGAATCGATTTGCTCTAATTCAAACAATATTTTTATCAGAAAACAGTTAGATGTAAGGCTAGGATCGCTAGTCTAGAAAAAAGTTCGAAGCACAAAGGGTGTATTTCGATTGATTTTATATTGCTAGATTGGTTAATACAGATAATTGCTGTTCTAAACAACCCGTTGGATTAGTGGTTACGTGATTCGTTATTTAGAACTCGCTTAAAAATATGATTTTTGTTTACTAATTCATCGCTTATGGAATGTGTTTTAATTCGATACAAACGATTTTTCTATGTTTATTGTTTCTACTCATTGTATCAGGTGAACAGCTGAACATCGAAGGCTACAAGAATCATTTCTATATATTAGAACAATTTGTAGCAGCAAATGAAAAATCACAATTCCCATAACTGCAAATCTTTGCAGCTAATTCAGTGACAGTTTCAGTACTTCTATAATTTTCCCACATGCTTTAATGGGTGTTCACGTATTGATTTAGATTTAAAAAACATGTATGATATTTGCAATGAGTTTGTTAGCTTTACAGTTCACTTTCGTATTGCTCGATGACTAAATCATGAGTAAATGGCTGTTAATCTGATATGATTGCTATTTCGTGGCTACATATAAGTTAATAATTGTAACAACCCGACTATAACAATTCTGAAAAATGGCTATAGTAAATATTTAAAATCCATATGTGCTTGCCTACGAGACACTCCTTAAAACGGATAAACATCATATTGCTGTTCATAGTGCTACAATTTATGGTTTTAAATAGTTCAGCTAGACCAAATACCGGCAGTAGCTTTAAATTTAATTTGAGAAAATAATCGAAAACATCAGATCATTTCATGATTTTTTATTTTGATGACAAGTATGTGTAGCACGAAATTCATGTATTTCCTATACCTTCGATAGCATTCGTGCTATGGAATTTAGGTTTTGCCGAATTATATTTTATTGCTATGAGTGTTGTGTGTCTGGAAACGAAAAATACTAATTTTTTATTATTTTTTTCTTGAAACAATCTTTGATTCATAACAAAAATATTCATTTCATATATGAGCTTGCCCGAAGACCCAGACATACTTGTAAGAAATATTGCACTCTTGGTATCTTACATTTCAGTTTTGTCCATAGCACTGCAACTATAACTTAAAATAGAAGAGAATAGCTATGAGTAGCAACCAAGTTCATAGAAATTCCGTCCTCTATCGATTACACACGGTTTTAACCAGTGAAAGCCGAACAGACTAGTAATCGAGTAGAATGTATTTGCCTGTTATTGGCCGAAAACGACCGAATTTTGGTGCTTGTGTGATTGTTCTTGCATAAGATCTATCGTTATTAAATAACGTTGGCAGAACAAATTGAGCATGTCAATTCGTTCTGCTTACGTTATTTA
>JAAUYH010011612.1_pt1 | contig 37870 bp, 40 predicted proteins | sample 7278061 | NCBI WGS metagenome assembly JAAUYH01 (sample SAMN14350203, study PRJNA611818) | marine sediment metagenome | isolation source: surface marine sediment (0.6m) | place: French Polynesia: Moorea | collected 2018-08
CCCAGAGTCGGTTTATGCTTGGATTCTGTCGAGGCCGGGCGGGCGCCTTCGCGCGCGCGCCCAATGGGAAAGACGTTGATCATACGGTCCTGCCGAAAAGGGTTTGGATTTCTACCAACCCGACCGCGTCCGTCGGATCGGTTCCATAGAAACGAGCAATTATTAATAAAACAATAATATTTTAATATAATGAGAGTTCAAGGATCGGCTGGCGGCGTCTTCTGCGATTACGCCCTTGGCGCCGGCGCTAAGCCTGATTCAGCGCGGCGCTTTCCGTCTCAATGGCGGTTTCCAGCCGTGTCATGAACTCACGGCGCGTCAAACCGGGCGGAATCGCCGGCAGATAGCTGAACACGATCCGGCCGGGCCGGACGCGCCAGATCGATTTCGGCCAGCACAATCCGGAATTCAGCGCCGCCGGTACTACCGGCGCGGCCGAGTCGCTGTAGATCGCCGCGACGCCGGGATGATATCTCAGCCCTTGGCCGGGTGCGGTCCGCGTGCCTTCGGGAAAGATCACCACAATCCGGCCCTGTTCGAGCGCAGCGCGCGTCTGTTGGATGAGCATCTTCAAGGCTGACGCGCCGGCGTCGCGATCGATGGCGATCTCGCCGATCGCCTTCAAGTACCGGCCGAACAGCGGAATCTCGGACAGTTCCTTCTTCAGCACAAAGGCTGGAAAATCCAGCGGCGCGTTCAGCGCCAGGGTCTCCCAGGTCGATTGGTGCTTGCAGGCGAGGATAAACGGCCGCGGCGGCAGGCTCTCGACGCCGCGCCATTCCCAACGCACACCGCCGAAGACCCGCAACCCGACCATGACCCCATTCAGCCAGAAACGACAGGCCGCCAGAAACAAGGGCCGCGGCAATAGGATCGAGGGAATGATCACGATCACCGTGGCGACGGTGAAAGCATAGAAATAGACGCCGAAAAACAAACCTCTGACGGTCATGGACTCCTCACCAGATAGGCCCGTTCGGTGACCGGCGCGGGCCTGTTCACAGGCTCTGAACCAGGCGCACGACGCCCAAGCGCGCCACGCTGAGCAGGGTTTTGGTATACTCGCCGGCGATAAACAACGCCGTCCCCGGGAATTTATACCATTCCCGCGAGCGCACGTTCCCCGGAAAGACCGGATGCGGCGTGACTGTCAGCTCCGGCGCCAGGATGCGGAACTCCAACAGGCTACGCGGCATGTGATAGTCGGCGGTGACCAGCCGGATCGACTGAAAACCGGATCGGCGCGCCCATTCGGCGGACTCGGCCGCGTTGCCGCGCGTGTTGCCGGCGAGATAGCCGAGTTCAATACAGCAGGCCACCCGCGCGGGATCCTGTTGCGAGACGCGCAGCAACTCCGCGACATCAACGCCTCGATGCACGCCGGACACGAAGAGCTTGCGCCCGGCCCCGCGCTCAAGCAGGGCGAGGCCGGTCTTCAGCCGCTGCGCGCCGCCGGTCAGCACGACCAGGCCGTCCGATTTCTCAGCCTGTTCGATCATCGCCTCGGCGGTTTGCGATTCTTCCGGCAGCGCGTCGACGAACATCAGAAATCCGACGGCCCAGAGCGCCGCGATCAGGCCAACCGCCGCGCCGGCGATGCGCAGATAGCGCCGCCGGCGCGTATGCCGCGGGCGTAGAGCGCCTGATGGCCGGAACGCACCCATCTCGCCGCTACCCGATCCCGCCCGCCATACGCTCAATCCATGCGCCTGAGGCGCGCGAAGACGGTGATCCGGGTCGCGATCATGCTAACCGCCGCGATGGCCGCCGGGGCGACCGCCGTCAACCCGATCAGCGCGCCGATCAAAAACGGCGAGGCCGCGCTCGGCCCTGCCGCGGTCAAGGCCGCCATGTCGCCGCGCAACATCTCGCCGGAGCGGAGCACCAGAACGGTCAGGCCGGTCGCGCAAAGCGCCCCGGGCGCGGCGCCCAGCAACGCCAGGATGAAAACCCGCTTCTGAAACTGGCCGGCGATATAGCCGTCTTTGGCGCCGATCAAATGCAAGAGCTCCACCGTCGGGGCATGGGCGGCCAGACTGCCCCGTGTGGCGAAGGCGATCATCGCCACCGCCGCGCCGACAACGACCCCCGCCACCGTCAACGCGACCCATTGCAAGACCGCGATGAACCCGGTGACCCGGGCGCGCCAGACGCCGTGATCGTCGGCCCGGCCGCCCACCGCCTCCGCCAGACGCAGATTCAGCGCGTCAAGGTCGATCGACGCGCCTGGCGCCAAGGTCACATCGATCAGTTTCGGAAAGGGCAGGGTCGGCAGGCTGGATTGCGCCCCAAGCCAGGGCTCGATCAAGGCGTCGAGCTCCGCGTCGCTGACCGGCGCGGCGGAGACGACGCCCGGCGTCTCCTTCAGCACCCGGATCGCCGCCTTGACCCGATCCTGCAACGCCGCGTCGCCTTCTCGTTCGCGCGCCGGCAATTCGACCGTCAAGGCGGTCTCCAGCGCGCCGGTCCATTGCCTGGACAGGTCGCTCAGAACGATCAGCCCGGCCAAGGCCAGGGTCGCGACGAAGGTTAGAAAACCGACGATCCAGGGCAGGAAACGCGTCGATTCATCCGACGACAGCGGCAGATCCGAACGGAAAGAAGACAGACTCATGCGCCCGGAAAGCCCTAGCGCGATTGGCCGAGCGCGTCTTCGATCGAGCGTCGGAACGTCCTTGCCTGACCGCCCGCATCTGCCTGTCGCGCCTTCTGTTGCGTCCCGGGACGAGCCGCAGGACCGGTCTCGGAGTCGGGCCAATCCGGTCGATCCTCCACCGTCAGCCCGCCGTCGCGCAGCCGCATCACCGGATGGCCGAACCGCTCGACAAGGCTGCGGTTGTGGGTCGCGATCACCACGGTGGCGCCCATCCGGTGCAATTCCTCGAACAGATAGAGCAGTCGGACCGCGATCGCATCATCGACATTGCCGGTCGGCTCATCCGCCAGCAACAGGTCCGGCCGGCCGATCACCGCCCGGGCGATCGCCGCCCGCTGTTTCTGCCCGCCGGACAGGGTCGGCGGCGCGGCGTTCTGCTGATCCTCAAGGCCGACCCAGTTCAACAGTTCCGACACATGCCGTTTGACCAGAGTCTCTTCGACATGGTTCACCCGCAACGGCAAGGCCACATTGTCGAACGTCGAGAGGTGATCAAGCAGGCGGAATTCCTGAAACACCACGCCGACCCGGCGTCGCACTTCCGGCAGTTCGTCACGGTCGAGCGCGGCGGCGTTCCGATCGAACAACGTGATCACGCCGCGCGTCGGGCGGTGCGCCAGATACATCAGTTTCAAAAGGGTCGATTTACCTGCGCCGCTGGCCCCGGTCAGGAAATGGAACGAGCCGGGCTTCAGCTCAAACGATAGATTGCGCAGAACCTCCGGCCCGGCGCCATAGCGCATTCCGACATTCTCAAATCGAATCACTGGCGACTCCAAGCCGCGGCGGCGCGCGCGGCGATTGTCGCGGGACGCCGATCCGTCCTATGGCGACGACCGTAATCAGGGCCCGGCGCGTCCGCAAGACAAGCCGGCGCGAAAGATCGGTTTTCGCGGCGTTATCATGGGCTTAGAACTCGCGCCGGCGGCGAGGGCAAGGCCGGCGGCGAGGCCGTGGCCACCGTGCCTGCGCGCCCGAGTCGCCGGCCCAGGGGGCCGCCTTGCGCCGAATAGACCCGACGCCTATAAGATTCTTCTGTTATCGAGCCCTCAGACCGACCGAGTCGCCACGCCGATGATCCTCGCTTGTCCGAATTGCGGTTCGCGCTTCAGGGTTAAACCGGAGGCGCTGGGCGAGGCTGGACGAGCCGTGCGATGCGCCAAATGCGGCCACGAATGGCGCGCCCATCGCGCGGATCTGACCGAACCGCCGACTGCGAAGAAAGCGGAGGCGACCCAAGCTCCGGCGCAGGAAAGCGCCGCGCCGGGGCCTACGGCGCTATCGGATTCGCCGAGACCAACCCCGACCCCGACCGAGGATGAACCGCCGCCCACGGAGGCGTTCGCACGCACGCTGGAGGAGGCGGAGGCGCCCGCCGCTGCGGAGGACGAAGAGGAGGCCCCGCCGCCCCCGCCGCCGCCAATGTTGGATGAAGAATTCCCGCCGCCGATCCGGCCGTCGGAGATGACGTTCAAACCGCGCAGCACCGTACCGACGACGCGAAAGTCGCCGGCTAAAGCGTGGGCTGTGTTGGCTGTGTTCCTGACGCTTTCGCTCGGCGGATTCATGGTCTTCCAAGGACCGATCGTCGACTCCTATCCGCCATCGACGAAGCTTTACAAAATGTTGGGCTTTAACATCGACGATCTTGGATATGGCTTGAAAATCCCGGAACCGACGGCGGAGGCCATCATCGACGGCGATCAGCGCACCCTGCAAATATCGGGCGTGATCGAGAACACCACGGATCAGCCCATCGACATCCCGCTGTTGCGCGGCGCGCTGGTCGATACAGGCGGAGCGGAAATCTATAGCTGGGCCTTTCTCCCCTCGGAATCGCAAGCCTTCCCGGGCGAGACCATCGACTACAGCACCAGGATCGCCTATCGCAGCGGCGCGACCCGTATTCTGATCACCTTCGTCAGCGAACAAGAGGTTATTGATAAGGGGCTGGAGTTGATCGGCGCGTCCGCTAATTGAACTGTTTCAACAGCCGATCGATATAATCCAGTTCTTTATCCGGCCGCGACTGATCGCCCGAGCGGCGACGCAGTTCGTCGCGAATCTCGCGCGCCCGCTGCAGATCGCCGACATCGGGGATCGCCACATCGCCGTCCGCCTGACCAGGCGTCGCTTCGTTCGGCGCCCGTCCGAAGGGATCTTCGCGGCCCATTTCTTCGCCCTGGCCAAGGCCCTGAGGACCCTGTCCCAATTGATTGCCGAACCGCTCCATGAAGGATTGCTGCGCCTGGCGCGCCGCCTCCTGCAATTGATCGAGCGCGCGTCCCTGCGGCGGCACGGCCTCGCCGGGGCGCCCGTCGCGCAACGCCCCGGTTGAGCCGCGCATCTCCTGCTCGGCCTGGCCGAAAGGCGCCGGCACATCGCCCATCATTTCACCGAACCGCTGCATGATATCGCCAAGCTGGCGGCGCAGAGCCTCCTGGAGCGCAGCGTCGGCGCTTCCCTGGCCCGCCTGGCCTTGCTGACCGCGCTGACCTTGCCCCTGTTGACCTTGCTGACCCTGTTGTTGGCCGAATTGCCGGCCTTGTTGACCTTGTTGACCCTGCTGGCGCCCTTGCTGGGCCCGTTCGAAGGTGCGGTCGAGCAGTTCGCGCTGGCCGCGCATCAGTTCCTGCAGCCCTTCCAGCATCTCCATCGCCTCCATGCCTTCGGGCGACGGGCGGGTCTGAACGCCAGCCTGCATATTCTCCATCATGCGCTGCAGTTGTTCGAGCATGCGGCGCGCGGCGTCGCGCATGCCGCTCTGCAGCATCTCGCGGATGCGCTCCATAATCTCGTTGATGTCCTGCTGCGCGATCTGGCGGGCGTCGTCATCGAACGGCGCTTCCGGGATTTCGCCGTTCTGGAACTGCTCCATCGCCGATTCCGCAAGCGCTTGCAGATAGTCGTTCATCGCCTGCTGTAGCTCTTGCATCAGGCGGTCGATTTCCTCGTCGCTGGCGCCGTTGTTCAGCGCCTCCATCAAGGCGCGCTCCGCCTCGCGCAAGCGGCGCTCGGCGATCGACAGGTCGCCGTCCTCAAGCCGCAGCGCCAACGCCCAGAGCAAGTCGACCGCGGCCGTGCGCGTTTGTTCTTCCCCGCCTTTGTGCAGCAGCCGCCGCGCGGTCATCGTCAGGCCGAGAAATACCGTGACATCGCCGAGATACGCATCCTTATCGAGACCGAGCCGGCGCAGATCGCGGGCGGTGCGTTCGGCGGCGGGCGCGCCCTGCAAGGCCAGTTGCTTACGCAGCCGGATGATCTCGATCGCGACCGGGTGGTTGAAGTCTCGCGCCGGCAGGGTCATGTCGACCGGTGCGCTTTCGCCCTCCTGGCCTAAAGCGTCCCGCGCGTGCAGCGTCGCAAAGACCGGCTCGCCGGCCCAAATATGTTCGACCTGATTGAGGAAATGCTCGCCTTCGCTGAAGGGCTCGCCGACGCGGTGGGCGGTCGGCAGGTCGATCACGATCGGCTCGTTCTCGGCGCCCTCCGGCGGGTCCTGCAGGACGATCCGGATCTCGACCTGCTCCAAGCCGTAATCGTCCTCGGCCGCATAGCGCAGCTCACGCGAATTGCGCAGCGTTTCCCCCAGCGCGTTCTCCGCCAAGGTCGCAGTCGGCGGCGCGTCAGGCGTCACCGTCAGGTCCCAGACGGCGATCTCCACATCATCTGCGACGACACGCAGCATATCGGAGTCGGATAGGGTCACCGTCAGACGGTGACCGTCCTGGCCGAGCGCCTCGCTGGCGAACTCAAGCGGGTTTGTCCCGGCAAGGGTTGGCGCGCCCGCGACCCCGCCGACCTGAACCGTCAGCGCCGAGCCGGCCGGGACGGCGACGCGCGGCGGCGCGCCGTCCTCGGACGCGACAAACGCAACGCCCGGGACCGGCGGGGCGCCGCCTGTCTCCAGCGTCGTCAGGAAGACCGGCGCTGCGCCGGTATAGTCAGGCGGGGTGATCCAGGCGTCGAGCGTCACCCGCTGCCTCAGGTCGGCCCCATCCACCGCGGTCGGTAAGAAGAAGGCGGCCAATCGATCCGGCGCGGCCGTCCCCGCCGCCAGCACGGCGATAATGAACAGGACCCCGGACATGACGCGCAGGGCGTAGCCGTCGCGGCGCGTCAGTTCGGCGTCGACCGCGCCGACGCGCAACCGCCGCACGGCCTGGGCCATGCGCTGCTGATGCAGACGCCAGAGACCGGCGCTGACCGGGTCGTCGCCGACAGTGTTCGCGTCTTCCAAAGCCGCCAAAGGCCGGTGCGGCAGGGCGCTGGCGCGCTCCAATCGGCGCAAGACCTGATCCCGCGTCGGAAGCAAGAGCCCGCGCGCGCCCCATATCAGCGCGGCGACAAGCCCGACGCCGCCGACGGCCAGAACAAGGGCATGGAGATAGAAGCCCAAACGCGGGGCGAAGCCGCTGAAAGCCAGGGCCCCGACGAAGCCCAACAGTGACAAAGCCGGCCAGAAACGCGCCAACAGGCGCTCGGCGGTCAAGGCCAGATAAGCGCCGAGATAAGGTCCTGCAGCAGGGTCCTTTCGCGTCTCGCTCATTCGATCTCCCGTTCGGCGCGCGGCGCGCCGCTTAGGATCCCACCCCCCAGGGACCGCCTATTCCGCAGCCTGGCCGACCGCGCCATTCTGCCATGGAGCCAAACTATCAGCCCCGATCAGTTCTTCATAGGTCTGTCGGCGTCGCACCACGGCGAATTCATCGCCGCGCACCAGCACTTCAGCCGGCAGCAGCCGCGAATTGTAGGAGGACGCCATCACCGCGCCATAGGCGCCCGCGCTCTTGAAGGCCACCAACTCGCCGTCGGCGATATCCGGCAAAGCCCGGCCCTTTGCGAAAGTGTCCCCGGATTCGCAGACCGGTCCGACCACATCGGTCGGCGCTTCCAACGCCCCGGCCGGCCGTTCGACGATCGGGACCAGGTCGTGATGCCCTTCGTACAGCGCGGGACGGATCAGATCGTTCATCGCCGCGTCGAGGATCATGAAGCGGCGTTCATCACCGTTCTTCATGAAGATTACGCGCGCCAACAGGATGCCGGCATTGGCGGCGATCAGGCGACCCGGCTCGAACATCAATTGGTAATCGAGCCCGCCGAACACCTCGCGGACTAGATCGCCATAGACCGCCGGCGAAGGCGGCTCCTCGCCCTTATACGGCACGCCCAGACCGCCGCCCAAATCGATCCGCTTGATATCGATCCCCGCTGCGCGCAAGGCGGACGCGGTCTCCGCGAGTTTCAAAAACGCCGCGCGATAGGGCGCCAAGTCGACCAGTTGCGAGCCGATATGGCAGGCGACGGTGATCGGGTTCAGGTTGGGAAGGCGCGCTGCGAGCGCGAAAACTTCCGGGGCCCGGTCGATATCGATGCCGAACTTGTTCTCTTTCTTGCCGGTCGAGATTTTCTCATGGGTCTTGGCGTCAACATCCGGATTGACCCGAATGGCGATATCCGCCGTGACGCCCAACGCGCCCGCGACGTCGTTTAACAGGTGCAGCTCGTTGATCGACTCGACATTGATCTCATGGATGCCGGCGCGCAGGGCGAAATCCAGCTCGCCCCGCGTCTTGCCGACGCCGGAAAAGACGATCTTGGAAGCGGGTATGCCGGCCGCCAGGGCGCGCCGCAATTCGCCCTCCGACACGACATCGACCCCGGCCCCCAACGCCGCCAGCGTGTTCAGCACCGCCAAGTTCGAATTCGCCTTCATCGCGTAATAGATATGGGCGTCGAGGCCGCTCAGCGCCTCGGCGAAGACGCGATAGTGCCGTTCCAGCGTCGCGCTGGAATAGACATAGACCGGCGTACCGACAGCCTCGGCGATCCGGGACAAAGGCACATCCTCAGCATAGAGCGCGCCGTCGCGATAATTAAAATGATCCATCAGTCGGTCTCTTAGCCGGCCTCAATCGGGCTTTGGGTAGGTCTTGGGATAGGTCGGGTCGGGACCCGGCGGTTTCGGTGCGTTCTTCTTCCCGCAAGCGGCCATGGACAGCGCCAAGCCGGCGGCCAACAGCAAGACCGCCAGCCGCACACGCATATTTTTAACCTTCGTCATCGGGTCTCACCCATTTCCTCACACCCGATCGCATCAGCCCAGTCCGAAACGCGTCCGGGCGTCGCGCGCCGCTTGCCGGACATTGTCCGGCGCCGTGCCGCCGAAACTGGTGCGGCTGGCGACCGAGGCGTCCACCGACAGCACCGAGAATACATCATCCGTAATACGCGGGTCGACGCCTTGAAGATCGTTCAGCGACAGATCCGCCAGGTCGACGCCGCGCTGTTCGGCCAAAGCCACGACCTGGCCGGTAATGTGATGCGCGTCTCGGAACGGCGTTCCCAAAGCGCGGACCAGCCAGTCCGCCAGATCGGTGGCGGTCGGAAACCCGTCCGCCAGAGCCGCGCGCATGACATCGGGCCGCGGTTTGAGATCGGCCGTCATACCGGCGGTCGCCTGGACCATCAGAGACAGCGTGTCGACCGCGTCGAACAGCGGCTCCTTATCTTCCTGCATATCCTTGCCATAGGTCATCGGCAGGCCCTTCATCATAATCGCAAGCGCGTTGAAGGCGCCGATGACCCGGCCCGCCTTGCCGCGCACCAGTTCGGCGGCGTCGGGATTGCGTTTCTGCGGCATGATCGAGGAACCGGTGCTGAACGCGTCCGACAGGCGCACGAAGCGGAACCGGTCGCTGGCCCAGATCACAATCTCCTCGGCCAGCCGCGACAGATGCACCGCCGCGATCGACCCGGCCGCGAGGAATTCCAGGGCGAAATCGCGCGAGGCGACGCTGTCCATTGAGTTCGCGGTCGGTCGGTCAAAGCCGAGCGCCCGGGCCGTCGCGTGCCGATCGATCGGAAAGGACGTGCCGGCCAGAGCGGCGGCGCCCAAAGGGCTCTCGTTCAACCGCTTGCGACAATCGGCGAAACGCCCGCGATCCCGGCCGATCATCTCGACATAGGCCAGCAGATGATGGCCGAAGGTCACCGGCTGGGCGGTCTGCAAATGCGTGTAGCCGGGCATCACAGCGTCGGCCCAGCGCTCCGCCTGATCGACCAGGGCGCGCTGAAGGTCCGCCATCGCGCCGTCCAGCCCGTCGATCATCTCGCGCAGCCAGAGCCGGATATCGGTCGCCACCTGATCGTTGCGGCTGCGCCCGGTATGCAACCGGCCAGCGGGATCGCCAATCAGAGCGCGCAGCCGCGCTTCGACATTCATATGGATGTCTTCCAACGCCCGGTCGAAGCTGAAACGCCCCTCCTCGATCTCGGCCAGCACCAGATCAAGGCCGCGCGTAATCTCGGCCGCGTCCTCTGCGTCGATCACGCCTTGCGCCGCCAGCATCGCTGCATGAGCCTTCGAGCCCTCGATATCCTGACGGTAGAGCCGCTGATCGAAATCGATCGAGGCGTTGATGCGCTCCATAATCTCGGCGGGACCGGCGGAAAACCGGCCGCCCCACATCTGGTTGGCGCCCGCCATATTGTGGCCGGTCTGGCTCTGGTTTCGCGCCTGTTTGGTCATGTTTGTCGCCGTTCTCTGGGTCTTGACCGAAAGCGCGCGACTATCCTTCGCGGCGCCCGCGAAGGCAAGGCCGCGACGCGACGTCGCCTCAAGGCATTTTGAGGAGCCAATCCGGGCGGCCCAGTGTAGAACATCGGCGGTCAGGCGGCGGCGCCTGATCCGGCTTCATTCCCCAACAAGAGGCGTCCATGAACCTGCGTCGCGTGCTTCTGCGTTTCAGCCTGATCTTGGGCCTTGGCCTACTTCTCCCGTCCCTGTCGGCGCCCGCTTTGGCGGTCGAGTTCCCGCCGACAGACGGCGCCATGCGGGGCTTCGTCCTGTTGAAGGAGCGCACGCCGGCGCCGCAGACCCCGTTCTTCACCGCCGCGGGTTCGGAACTGCTGCTCGAAGAATTCGAAGGCAAGGTGCTTATCGTTAATTTCTGGGCCACCTGGTGCGCGCCCTGCGTGCATGAAATGCCCGCGCTGGACCGCTTGCAGGCGGCGTTCGCCGATCAGGCGTTCGAGGTGATCGCGATCAATCAGGACCGCGGCGGCGCGCGGGTCGCCGAACCGTTCATGCGCGAGCGGCTCGGACTTGAGAACCTCGCCATCTATCTCGACCCAAAGTTCAAACTGGGCCGCGCCTTCAAGAATCGCGGCCTGCCGGCGACCTACGCCATCGACAAGCAAGGCATGCTGGTCGGCGGGCTTTTCGGCGCGGCGGAGTGGGATTCCGAAGACGCCAAGGCGCTGGTGCGCCACTTGTTGGAAGAATAGGGGCTACAAAGCCTTGGCGGCCTCTGTTTCAACCGCCCGTGTCAGCGCCGTCAGCACATTCCGGCTGAGGCTGTCGCCGTGGCCCTCGATCTGTTCGCGGCGGATCACCGAGAGGGCGTTCACATGCTGCTCCAACAGATCGATATTCAGGTCCTCGACCCGCTTCGTCTGCAGGACGTAGAGGCAGAAGGAGCAGCCGACCTCGGTAATCAGCGGATAGCCGAAGGTCGCCGCCTGGCCCCGCAAGTCGTGAATCAGACGGAACATTTCGTCGACAGTCTCGGGGTCCGGCGCCTGTTTAAACGCCGCCATCAGCTGCCGCACCCGCGTCATGTCGAAAGCCAGTTGGACCCGGAACTCGTCGCGCATGTTTTTCAGCGCGTCGTCTGCGTCCCGTAAGGCTGCATCGTCCGCGCCGCGCACAGTCCGCGGCGCTTTGATCTTCAGCAAGTTGGGCGGATCCTCGATCCGCGCCTCTATGTGTGGGGCCGCGACCATGGCCGAACCCTTCCCTCTTCGCGCGCCTCCGCAAAGGCGTCAACATTAGGATTTCTTTATATAATAGGAGCCTGTGCTGAAATCAAGACGCTTCTAGACTAGGAAAGAATCGTCGTCATCGTCGCGGCGTTCCGGACCGTCATAGTCAGGAGACTCGCGCCGCCGGCGATCCGGACCGAAATAGTCCGTAGACCGGACGAAGGGCCGGGGATTCTCTATGATCGCAAGGACCCGCGCCAATAAGTCCTTGGGCGTCACTGGCTTCACCAGGAACTCCGTCACGCCATGGTCTCGGGCCATCTCCACGCGCTCTTTTTCGCTATGCCCGGTCAACATGATGACCGGCAAATAACGGTTCGGGCTGTCCGGCTCGTTGCGGATCATATCCACAAGGTCGAAACCATCCCCCGGCTCCATATCCCAATCGGAGACTACGAAATCCGGGTTCGTCTCGCAGATCACCTCATAGGCCTCGTAGGCGTCGCGGGCGTGCAGAACCAAACCGACTCCGAGCGACACCAGAATCGCTTCCAGCGTTCGACGCATCATGTCGCTGTCATCGACCACCAAGCCCCTCAATTGCGACAGATCGCGCCCCATCGCCGCGTCTCAGACCCGATGCTGTAGGAACCGCGACAGGCCGTTCGGCCCAGCGGATTCGACGTTCGTTCGATTGATCGACAGTCCCGGAGGCGACATGAGCATGGCCTCAGATAGGCGCTAACGCGTGGGAACCGGCGCGCCCGACGAATAGTCGTAAAATCCGCGTCCGGTCTTCCGCCCCAGCCAACCGGCCTCGACATATTTCACCAGCAGCGGACACGGCCGGTATTTGCTATCCGCGAGGTCGTTGTAGAGGACCTGCATGATCGCCAGACAGGTGTCCAAGCCGATAAAATCGGCAAGCTCCAAAGGCCCGAGCGGATGGTTCGCGCCAAGTTTCATGGCGTTGTCGATCCCAGTTACAGAGCCGACGCCTTCATAGAGCGTATAGACCGCCTCGTTGATCATCGGCGCCAGAATGCGGTTGACGATGAAGGCCGGGAAATCTTCGGCCACCGCGACCGTTTTATGCAGCGAGGCGGCGAAAGCGGTGCATTTCTCAAACGTCTCCTCGGAGGTCTGCAACCCGCGGATCACCTCGACCAGCTTCATCGCCGGCGCCGGGTTCATGAAGTGCATGCCGATAAACCGGTCCGGCCGGTCTGACGCCGTAGCCAGACGCGTGATCGAGATCGAGGAGGTGTTGGTCCCGATCCAGGCCTCTTCATTCAGATGTTCGGCGATCCGGGCGAAGACCTTGCGCTTGATCTCTTCATCTTCGGCCGCGGTCTCGACCACGACCTCGCAATCGGCGATCTCGGCGAAGTCCGTGGTGGTGACGATGGCTTTCTTCGCCGCCGTCGACGTCGATTGATCGACGACCCCGCGCTCGGCAAGCCGGTCGAGATGTTGTTCGATCAGGGCGGTCGCCTGGTTCAGCGCGCTTTGCTGCACATCCACCAACACCACGGACATGCCGTTGACGGCGCAGACCTGGGCCACGCCATGCCCCATCTGCCCCGCGCCCACGACGCCCACTTTTCCCACCATTGCGCAACTCCTGAATGCGACGCGCCGGCCCGCTTCACGCCTCTGGCCGGGTCCTGAAACCGGCCAACCGACGGTATGAGCGTGAACGCCCGATCAGGCTTTGTCCAGTTCCGTATCGAACTCCGGAACGGCCTGGAACAGGTCGGCGACCAGGCCGTAATCGGCGACTTGGAAAATCGGCGCTTCCTCGTCCTTGTTGATCGCGACGATGACCTTGGAATCCTTCATCCCGGCGAGATGCTGAATGGCGCCGGAAATCCCGACGGCGATATAGAGATCGGGGGCCACGACCTTGCCGGTCTGCCCGACCTGATAGTCGTTGGGGACGAAACCGGCGTCAACGGCGGCGCGGGACGCCCCGACGGCGGCCCCCAGCTTGTCGGCGACTTTCTCCAGCATCGGGAAATTCTCACCGGACTGCATGCCGCGTCCGCCCGAGACGACGATCTTGGCCGAGGTCAATTCCGGCCGTTCGGATTCGGTCATCTCGGCGCGCAGGAAGGAGGACAGGCCGCTGGCGCCGGCGCTCGACGCCGGTTCGATAGCGGCCGACCCGCCTTCCGCCGCGACCGCCTCGAACCCGGTCATCCGAACCGTGATCAGTTTCACCGCGTCCGACGATTTCACCGTCGCGATCGCGTTGCCTGCGTAAATCGGGCGTTCGAACGTATCGGCGTCGACAACGGCGGTGATGTCCGAAATCTGCTGCACATCCAGCAAGGCGGCGACCCGAGGCATGATATTCTTGCCGTAGGTGTCGGCCGGAGCCCAGATATGGCTATATCCACCGGCGAGGCCGAAGATCAGGGGCGCGACATCCTCGGCCATGTTCGCCTCAAGTTCCGGCGCGTCGGCGACCAGCACCTTGGCGACGCCGGCGATCTTCGCCGCCGCTTCGGCGACGCCGGCGCAGCCCGCGCCCGCAACGAGCAAATCAATATCGCCGCCGACGGCCTGCGCCGCCGCGATCGTATTCAGGGTCGCGGGTTTCACCTCCGCATTGTCGTGTTCAACGAGAACCAGATTGCTCACAGGCCATCTCCCATTCCGCTCGCGATCCTTGCGCCGCGCGCCGTCGTTTCAGGCGCCGAGCGGCAGCGGATCAAATCACCTTCGCTTCGTTTTTCAGCTTGTCGACCAACTCGCCGACAGAGCCGACCATCACGCCCGCTTCCCGCTTCGGCGGCTCGGCGACTTTAAGGACTTCCAGGCGCTTGGCGGTGTCGACGCCCAGATCGGCTGGGGTCATTACGTCGATCGGCTTTTTCTTCGCCTTCATTATGTTGGGCAGCGAGGCGTAGCGCGGCTCGTTCAGCCGCAGATCCACGGTAACCGCGCCCGGCAGTTTGATATTGATCGTCTCCAGGCCGCCATCGACCTCGCGCGTGACATCCATTGCGCCATCGCCGATCTCGATCTTCGACGCGAAGGTCGCTTGCGGCCAGCCCATCAGGCCCGCCAGCATCTGGCCGGTCTGGTTGCTGTCATCGTCGATCGCCTGCTTGCCCAGGATCACGAGCCCGGGCTCTTCCTTCTCGACCACCGCCTTCAGCAGCTTCGCGACCGCCAGGGGTTCGACATCCGGCTCCGCCTCAATCAGGACGCCGCGATCGGCCCCCATGGCCAGCGCCGTGCGGATCGTCTCCTGGCTCTGGGTCGCGCCGATCGACACGGCGATGATCTCGGTCACCTTGCCCGCTTCCCTCAGCCGGAGCGCCTCTTCGACGGCGATCTCGTCGAACGGGTTCATCGACATTTTCACATTCGCCGTCTCTACGCCGGACTGATCCGGTTTGACCCGGATTTTAACGTTGTAGTCGACGACCCGTTTGACGGGGACCAAGACTTTCATATCCGGGGATCCTTCATGCCTATGTGCCATGTCTGTGTGGCGCAGCGTGGGAACCGTCGGCGATTTCGCCAAAGGCCGTGCCGCGTGTGACCTGCTTTCGGGTGTTTAGGACCGGCGCCGATGCGGGTCAAGCCGCCGCAAAGCCGCATTCTCGCCGATTTGCGACCCCCTTCCCTGCGCGCCTGAAGCGTCAGGTCCGCACAGACCCGTCGAGGCGCCAGACCCGAACCGTGGTCTCGACCGCCAAGTCGGGGGCGATCTCGCCGGCCGGCGCCACGGGCCAAACCCATTCCGCCTGAACCGGCGCCCCGGCCAGGGCGGGCGGCGTCAACGGGTCGGTCAGGATCATGCCTGTCGCGCCGTCCTGACGCCGCCTTTCGCTGTCGCCGATGATCAGGACCTGCCGCGCCCGCTGGCGAAGCCAGACGACATGCGCCTCACGCAGCGCCGATTCGCCGCCGCCAAAAGCGACGCCCAATTGCGAGATTAGATTCAGCGAGACGATCAGATCGAGTGGGGCCGCGGGCGTGTAATCCGGCCCGACGCGCCCGGTGACATCCGCGTGAACCAGCCGGACCATCGGCTTTCTGCGGGCGCGGCGCCGCATGCGCCAGGGGTGGACTGCATCCACCAGATCGATCGCGCCCGCCCGCGCCGAAAGAACTTCCAAGGGCAGGTCGAAACCGTGCCCCGAGCCAATCACGGCGATGCGCGGTTCCGGCCCTAAGTCGGCCATCCCCAGAGCGTCGAGTATCGCCTGCTTGGACTGTGTAAGATGCGGGTCCCAGGCGCGCAGTTGGCGGCGATAGCGGGCCCCGATGGCGACGCTTTCCCTAAGGAGCCCGGTGCGCCGCGCCCAGGCCGGACAGGGCGTCAGCAGATAGGTCAGCGCTTCAAGGATCACGCACAGCCCCTCGAAACCGGCCGGCGGCGGCCAGCGCCTTTCGGGCTAGACCAGCACACGCTCCACCACCAACAGCGCGACAATGACCAGCATGCCGATGATGGCGACCTGTTTCTGCAGATTGATGAAACGCATGCCCTCGTCCGTATAGACGAGATGCTTATGCTTGAAGAGCGAGTCCTTCAGCATAAACGCGCCGCCATGCGCGCGCTTGTGACGCAGCGCCAGGATCTGCAGCACGATCACCGCGACGATCACGGCGACAAAGGCGACGAATGACAGGATCACAAAGATCGACGGCTCGACCGCTTCGCCGCCAGGGGGCGCGGTCAGAGCGTCGCCGAACACCGGAGGCCTCTCATCGGTTGGCGCTCATCGATTAGCGCCGGGGACCCACAGCACGTCGCCCGCGCCATTATCGTTGCAGGTCCGCGACAGTACGAAGAGCAGATCGGAAAGACGGTTCAGATATTTCACCGCATCCGGATTAACCGTTTCCGCTTCGGTCAGAGCGACAACATCGCGCTCGGCCCGCCGGACCACGGTGCGCGCCTGATGCAGATAGGCCGACGCCGCCGACCCGCCCGGCAGGACGAAGCTTTTCAGGTCCGACAGCGGTTCATTATAGCGGTCGATTTCGGTCTCCAGGCGGTCGACTTGCGCGGCGATGATGCGCAATGCGCCGGCCCCGCGCTTGCCGTCTTCCGGCGTGCACAGGTCCGCGCCGAGATCGAACAGGTCGTTCTGAACCCGCGACAGAAGACCATCCAAATCGGGATGCGACGCCGCATCCACATGCAGCCGGACAAGGCCGAGGATCGCGTTCGCCTCGTCCACTGTCCCGTACGAGGCGACGCGCAGATCGTATTTCGGACGCCGCGAGCCGTCGCCGAGCGAGGTCTCGCCCGCGTCGCCGCCGCGCGTGTAAATCTTCGTCAATGTCACCATGGGAAGCGCCTGTGGTTAGCCGTCGCCGCGCAGCAGCATCAAACCAATGGCGAACATCGCCAGAGCGAACGCCTGGGCGACGATCCGGTAGCGCATCAGCTTGTTGCCCCAGCGCTGGTTGAACTCACCGCCGCGCGCCATCGCGATGAGGCCCGTCGCCAGGATGCCAAGGGTCAGCGCCATGCCGACGCCCATCAGAATGATTGCAAAAACAGCCATGCGCCGGATATAGGCGTTTCAGGACCGCCAGGCAAAGCGAAAAGCGCTGCGATCAAATGGCCGTCTTAGGGGGCGGGCACTTTCACATAGCTCTTATAGTGATCCAGCGTGACCCAGACCAACCAGCGTCCCGGCGCGTCGCGCACATAGACAAGACGCTTGGCCCCGCGCCTGCCGCAATCATAGTCCAGATCGGCGATTCGGTAGGATCCCTCATGGATGCGCGGCAGCAAACCTTCCCGGTTTTCGAACGGATAGGCGCCGATCGCGCTCCCCAACGCGGAGACGCACAGGTCCCGCCCCGGCGACCAACCCTTGGCGCGGGCCTGGCGCTTGGACAAGTAACAGTCGGGCGCGCGGCCGGTGCGTTGGATCGTCGCGACAGCCCCGGCGAAAGCCCGCGGATGCCGAAGCCCGATGCTTTCCGCGAATTCGGTCAGATGCTCGGCGAGGAGGGAGTTGACCGGTTCCTGACTTCCACAAACGAAATCGGCTGCTTGGACAGGGCTCGCCGCGGCCTGCCCCAAGATGAGGCCAAGCAGCAGAAGGATGGCCAGCAGGCGACGCATCAGTTGCGCGCCGAGAGCAGGCCGCATGCGATGACCTGCGCCTGTATCTCAGCCGCAGCGGCGCAATAGTCGGACGCAGCGGACAGGGCGCGACCCGCATGGTCGAGTTGATCGGCAGTCTGCATACCGAAATAACAGACAGAGCCGCGATGACTTGAAAAGCAGGCGAAATGTCCGCCAGAGCCGCGGCCGGCGCGCGCCAGCGTTCAATCAGGGCTTGTCAGTCGCGCGTCTTCTTTGGCGGCGTCACGGCGCGCCCGCCGGCGCGGCCGCTGGGTTTATGCGCCTTGCGCCGCGTCGAGGGGCTGGGAAAACTGAGGATATTGCTCTCATGCGGCAGGCTCGCCGGCGGCGTGCGGTCCAGGACATATTCGCCGCCTTGGGCGTCCAAGGCCGCAATCTCCGCCTGTTCCGGGCGCTGTTCGTCTTCAAAGGCGTTGAAGATTTCACCGGCGGCGAGCGGATAAATCGCGCTGTACCCGCCGTGGCGATACCGAACCATGCAAGAAGGGCGTCGTCGATACGTCCATAGACCGGACATGACAGCGTCTCCTACCGAAATGCTCGTCACATGTGGCATGAGTCTGCCGGTTCCGCAAGACAACCGGCCGCTTGCCGGATCGGCCGCGCCGACGCATGGTCCGGCCGTTCGCCGGCCCGACCGTGAGAGCTGTTGACGCCGGGACCACGCAAGGGGGCCGTTTGTACGTCGTACTCGAAATCGTCGCGCCGGTGATCGGCATCCTGTTACTCGGCTACGTCGCCGCGCGGGTCGGATGGTTCGGGCGTGACGCTGCGGACGGTCTGGGCAAATTCGTCTTCAATTTCGCCATCCCCTGCTTCCTGTTCCGCATCTTTGCGACCCGTGAACTGCCAGACGCCATACCTTGGGACCTGTTCGGGGGGTACTATCTGCCTTTGATCAGCGTCTACATCCTGGCGGCTGTTTTGGGCCGGCGGGTCTTCGGGCGCGATTGGATGGGCGCGATCATGACCGGATTCACCGCGTCTTTCGGCAACACGGTGCTTTTGGGCGTGCCTTTGGTGCTGCGCGCCTTCGGCGAAGAAGGCGCCATTCCGGTCTTCCTGATCATCAGCCTGCACGGCCTGACCCTGATGACCGCGACGACGATCTTCCTGGAGGTCGCCAAGAGCGGCCAGTCGGCCGCCGTCGCCTCGCCGGGCGCCATCGCGCTTCAGGCGCTGCGCGGCGTCTCGCGCAATCCGTTGATCGGCGGATTGGCGCTGGGACTCGCGTTCAATTTCGGCGGTGTTCCGGTCCCGAAACTCGCCGACGATTTCCTCGCCCTGATGCAAGGGGCGGTCGTGCCCTGCGCCCTGTTCGCCATGGGAACGTCGCTGGCGCAATACGGATTCCGGGGCAGGCTAGGCCAGTCCCTCACGCTGGTCGCCTTAAAATGCGTGCTGTTTCCCGGCCTGGTCTTCGCGGCGACAGCCCTGATTTTCGAGCTACCGCCGGTCTGGACGGCCGTCGCCGTGCTAATCGCGGCGATGCCCTCCGGCGTCAACGCCTATCTGTTCGCCAATCGCTACGGGTCGGGAGAGGCCATGGCTTCGACCTCGATCGTCCTGTCGACGGTATTTTCGATCTTTTCGATCCCGGCCGTACTCTACTACTATAACGTGACGCTGTGAACGCGTGAGTTAGGATGGCCCATGGCGCTGATTGATCATATCCATGTCTGCAACAACGCCGAACTGACCGGCCTCACACCCTTCGTCTGTGACGGCGATACAGTCGGCTATGTCCCGCCCGACCGAGCGGCGGATCTGGCCAGGCGCTACGATATCTTTGTCCAGCAGGACGGCGTGTTCCAATTCCGCGCCGGTCTGGACAATACCGAAGAACGCAGCGTCGCCTTGTCCCCGGTCATCGACGATCTCGCCGCGACTGGCGCGATACCGGCCTTTCGGAGGGAGCTTTACCGCGCGGCGCGCTCCTGGGACGCGCCAACCCGGTTTGTCTATGACCGATCCGCCGCGCCCTTTTTCGGGCTGCGCAGTTATGGCGTTCACATCAACGGCTTTATCCGTCGTGCGGATGGGCTGCATCTTTGGATAGCGCGCCGGGCCGCCGACCGCCGGTTTCCGAACATGCTCGACAATACGGTCGCAGGCGGCCAGCCGGCGGACCTGACGCTCTTGCAGAATGTCGTCAAGGAATGCGCCGAAGAGGCGAATATCCCCGACGATCTGGCCCGCACCGCTCAGCCGGTGAGCTGTATCAGCTACGCGCACGCCGCCGAGTCCGACGTCAAACCGGATTGTATGTTTTGCTACGACATCGAACTGCCGGAGAGCTTCACGCCGGAAAACACCGACGGCGAGGTGGCCGAATTCATGCTTTGGCCGGCGCGCGCCGTGTTGGACCGGGTCCGCGAGACGATGGATTTCAAGTTCAATTGCAGCCTCGTTCTCATCGATTTCTTCCTCCGCCACGGCGTTATCGATCCCGATACCGAACCGGACTATCAGCGCCTCGTCACGGGACTGCGGCGGGGGCCGGCCTAAAATAATCACGCTCTAGGCGCCCTCCCAATCGGGAAAACCCGCCATGGCGCGCAGCTCGGCGGGCGTCTTGCCTTGGTCGCGCAGGGCCCGCAGCGACAGGGCGCCCGTGCGTTTGGCGAGCCGCCGGCCGCCCTCATCCAATACCAGATCATGGTGATGATAGGCGGGTTGCGGCAGCCCCAGCAGCGATTGCAGCACGCGATGCACCTTCGTCGCCTCAAACAGGTCCGTGCCCCGCGTCACCAGACTGACGAATTGCAGCGCGTCATCGACACAGACCGACAGGTGATAACTGGTCGGTACATCCTTGCGCGCCAGCACGATATCGCCAATGCCCGCCGGATCGAATTCGACGCGCCCGGCTTCCGCATCGGAAAAGGATAGCGGGCCGGTCAGCGCCGCCGCCCGGTCGCTATGCAGGCGGATGGCATGCGGTTCGCCCGCATCGATCCGTTCCCGCGCCGCCTCCCACGGAATGCCTTTGCATAGGCCAGGATAGTGCGGCCCGTCCGGTCCATGCGGCGCGCTGGGCGCTTTGGCGATCTCAGCGGCGATATCCTTCCGCGTGCAGAAGCACGGATAGGTCAGGTCCGCCTCTTCGAGCAGATGCAGGAATTTGTCATAGACCGGGAAACGGTCGGATTGGCGCAACACCGGTTCCGGCCAGGTCAGACCGAGCCAAGCGAGATCGTCTCGGATTGCCTGCTCGAATTCCGGGCGGCTGCGTCCCGTATCGATATCCTCGATCCGCAACAGGAACCGGCCGCCAAGGGCGCGCGCCTTCGCCGCCGCAAACAGCGCGCTTTTCGCGTGGCCGAGATGCAACAACCCGGTCGGGCTGGGCGCAAATCGGGTCACCGGCGCCGGAAACTGGTCCGGCCCCTCATCCCGTTGTTCCGCCGGCGCGCTATAGCTGATTTCCATAAGCGCTGGCCTAGAGCGCGATCAGGCGATAATCAAGCCGGGCGGAACCGGCATGGGCTGAGACGTGAACCAGGACCAGATCAACCGGGCGCTCGACGCCGTCGCCACGACCGACACCGCCGTCGCTGAGGGGCTGGCCATGGTGGGCTATCCGGCGCCGCGCAACCGGCCTCCCGGCTTTCAGGCCTTGCTCGAGATCATCGCCAATCAGCAAATCTCGAAGAAAGCCGCCTCCGCGATCCTGGGGCGCCTGAGCGATCTGATGGAAGATCCGAGCGCGCGGGCCTTCGCCGCCCGCACCGACGCCGAGCTTCAAGCCGCCGGCCTATCGCGTCCGAAGATCGCCTATGCGCGCGGTGTCGCCGACGCCATCCTCAGCGGCGCATTGCCGATCGACCGCTTTCCCGAGATGCCCGATTCCGAGGTGCTGGAGTCGTTGATCGCCTTGAAGGGACTTGGCCGCTGGTCGGCGGAAATCTATTGCATGTTCAGCCTGGGCCGGCCGGATCTGTTTCCCGGCGAAGACATCGCCTTGCAGGAAGCGATGAAACGGTTGAAGGGTCTACCGGAACGGCCAAAGCCGAAACAGACGCGGGAACTGGCGTCGGCCTGGGCCCCGCACCGCACGGCCATGTCCGTGTTCTTGTGGAAATACTATCGCGGCGCGCCAGCCGAAATCGCGCGGGCCGAAATCGCGGCGAACCAAATCGCGACGAAGAGCTAGGAGACGCGCCATGTTCGAGATGTCCGGACCGGAACAAGGACCCGCCGCCGGCGGCCCGCCCAAACAGTTGGTGGTGCTGCTGCATGGCGTCGGGGCCGACGGCGCCGATCTGATCGCGCTCGCCCCGCATCTGGCGCAAGCGGCGCCCGAGGCGCATTTCATCTCGCCCGACGCGCCCTTCCCCTGTGATATGGCGCCCTACGGAAGGCAATGGTTCTCGCTGCAGGACCGCGACCCGGCGGTCATGCTGTCGGGCGTGCGGATGTCGGCGCCGCATCTCGACGGTTTCCTCGACGCCCAGATCGCGCGGTTCGGACTGCAAGCCTCGGACGTGGCGCTGGTCGGGTTCAGCCAGGGAACGATGATGAGCCTGCATGTCGCGCCGCGCCGGCCGGAACCGCTCGCCGGGGTGATCGGATTCTCCGGCGCGCTGCTGGCGCCGGATCTACTGGCGGAAGAAGCCGTGAGCAAATCGCCGATGCTGCTGATCCATGGCGACGCCGACGAGATCGTCCCGGTCCAGGCGACGCCGGCCGCCGCCTCGGCGCTGCAGGATGTGGGTTTCGACGTCGAGACGCTGATCGCGCCGGGCGTGCCGCATGGGATTGATCCGACGGGCCTCAACCGAGCCAAGGCGTTCCTAGGCGGCCTATTCGGCGACGCCGAAACCTGACAAACGCAGCCCGCAACCGCGCGCTGTTCAAGATAATCTTACAGAATGGTGATATTTCGTCGCGCTTTACGTGACCCGCTTGTCCCGCGTTCCTGAATCCGTGTAAGCACTAATCAACCTTGGCAAGGGCGAGCCCCCACGGGAACAGGAGTTCCGAAGTGGTGTCTATGGCCTTACAGAATTGTCCGGCGTTGGTCTTGAACGCCGACTTCAGACCGCTGAGTTATTATCCGCTCTCGCTGTGGAGTTGGCAGGATGCGGTGAAAGCGGTGATCGCCGACAGAGTCGCGGTGCTCTCGGAATACGAGCACGCCATCCGCAGTCCCAGCTTCTCGATGCTGCTGCCCAGCGTCATCGCCCTGCGGGACTATATTCGGCCGTCCCGCACGCCGGCCTTCACCCGGTTCAATGTTTTCCTGCGCGACAAGCTCGAATGCCAATATTGCGGAAACGGCTTTCCCGCGCCGGATCTGACCTTCGACCATGTAACGCCGCGCAGCCAAGGCGGCCGCACGACCTGGGAGAATGTCGTGACCGCTTGCTCGCCCTGCAATCTGCGCAAAGGCGGCCGCACGCCGAAACAGGCGAACATGCCGCTGCGCAACCGCGCGGTGCAACCGACGACCTATCTGCTCCAGGATCACGGCCGGTCCTTTCCGCCCAACTTCCTGCATGAGAGCTGGAGCGACTATCTCTACTGGGACACCGAGCTGGAGCGCTAATCGCGAGACCTATCGGCCTGCAGCCGCCGGATCTGGGCCTCCGCCGCCTTGATGGCGATCACCCGGAATTGCAGAGGGTCGGAATTAAGCTTGGCGACAACCTCGGACCGCCAGGCCTCCACCATTTTACTCAAGAGCCGGTCGGACGCTTGAAGAGCGGCGAGGCGGCCGGCGGCGTCCGCCAGAAGATCGAAACTCGCCTCTGGGTTGTCGGGCTCCATATCGGCGGCCAGGTCGGCCAAGGCCGCCAATCCGGTCAGCGCTATAGAGGCCGTCCAGGCGGGGTTCGAATTGGCCCGTTCAAGCCGGATGACGGTCCGGTCGAACCGACCCTGCGGCGTGACGCGCTGACCGAGCGCTGGATCGCCTGAAGCCATGACCGCCCCAAATGCTGCTGCGACGGTGGTCAGGTTGAATGGATTCGGCGCCGGCGGCTAGACGCGTTCGGAGAGCCAGATCGCGAGGCGTGAGGCCGATTTGATCGCCTGGCGCAGAACCGGATAGGCGGGCGCTTGTTCGGCGCCGCTCTCCAGGCCGATATCCCGATGCTCCGCTTCTTCGCGCCGGAACTCCTCGATCGTCTCGCGCAGGTCCGCCTCGTCATCACCCAACGCATCCCGCTGGGCGGCGTAATGTTCGTCGATCACCTCTTCGACCGCGACGGTGCAGGCCATGGCGCCGCGTTCGCCCAAAAGCGCGGTCCCCGCGCCCAGCGCATAGCCGGCCGCGTGCCAAATCGGCGTCAGTACGGTCGGCCGCACCCGGCGGTCGGCGAGAATCTCATTGAACGTATCGAGATGCCGCTGTTCCTGCTCGGCCATGTGGCGAATCACCGGCGCGCTCTCGGATCGGCCCAGCACCGCCAACTGGCCGGCATAGATGCGGGCCGCGCCGTATTCGCCTGCCTGATCGACCCGGATCATCCGCTCGACGGCGGGACGCGGACGCGGGTCGCCCGGCAGATAGCGCGGTCCGCTCTTCTCGGCCTGTTTCGATGTCGGCTCGGTCATGATCCTCGTTTCGCAAAGACAGCGGCGACCCCAGCGGCAGCCGCCAATGACAGAACCATATTATAGCCCGCCATCGAAATCCCGAACAGAGACCAGGCCACGTCGTCGCAGCGGATGACCGGGGCGGCCATGATCGCCGCCCGCAGCGCGTCGATATCGGTCGTATCGAAGCCGCCGCCGGAGCAGGCGCTGGGCCCCGCCCACCATTGCCGCTCCACACCGACATGGAACCCGGCCAGACCTGCGCCGCCCAGCAGCGTGAGGCCGACAGTGGCAAGGCCAACCGCCATCAGGCCGGGTCGGGCGCGCAGATAATAGACGACGCCCGCCAATCCCATCGCCAGCCACCAGACCAGCCTTTGGTACTCGCACAAGGCGCAGGGCAAGACGCCCAGGACATGTTCAAAGAAATAGGCGGTTCCCAAGACCAGGGCGCTGAACGCCACGATCCAGATCGGGGCCTGCTTCAGGGTGGGCGGAAACGTGTTGAGGATCATGGGGGAGCTATAGCGCGGCGCGGAGCGCGATGAAACCGCCGACCAGCAGCAGGAAGAACAGCGTCGTCATCAGACCGAACCGCTCTTCGATCAGTGTTCGGATCGGCCCGCCGAAACGCCACAACAGGGTTGAGACAATGAAGAAACGCGCCCCGCGTCCGAAGAAAGACGCGATCATGAAGATCAGGAAATCGAGCCCCATCGCGCCGGCCGAGACCGTGACGATCTTGTAGGGCAGCGGGGTGAAGGCGCCGCCCAGCACGATCAGCCAGCCATAATCGTCAAACGACCCGCGCGCCTGCTCCAGGGCCCCGGCATGGCCATAAAGATCGAACAGCGGCTGGCCGACCAGATCGAACAGGCCATAGCCGATCAGATACCCTCCGGCGCCGCCGATTACGCTGGCCGCCGTGCAGATCGTCGCGATCCTTAGGAAACGCTCGCGCCGCGCCAACACCATCGGGATCAACATCACGTCCGGCGGGATTGGGAAAAAGATGCTCTCGATGGCGGAGATGAAAGCCAGCCAAGCCTCGGCCGCCTTGTGCGCCGCCAGGCTCATGGTCCAGTCATACAACCCGCGCAACCAGGCCAGTGTCGCCGCAACCGGTCGAACCATTTCCATCGCCTCACACGCGCGCCGAGCGAGGCCCGGTCAACAAGACGGTCAAGAAGATCGCGCCGGGCGATCCCGGCGCGGCGTTCTGTTATCGGTTTCGAGAGGACGGCGCCAGCCTTAAGCGGCCCGTTGGTTAACCAACCGCGATCCGGTCAGCCGTATCGGCCCGGCAAAAGACCGGAGCCGGCGTGATGCGCCCGACTAGCGGCGCAGACGCGTCGGGCCGAATTCCACCTCGCCGTCTTCGTCGACATAGGCGGTCATCGTGTCGAGCAAGGCGAACACCCCGGGGCGGGTCTCGCCCGCATTCAGCGGCGCCATCGCCAAGACACCGACCATCAATACCCAGAGGAAGAGGCCAAGACCGAAGATGAGCGAGAGCGTTTTTACCTCGCGCTGAAACGGTCCAAAGAGAGAAGTCATCGCTCCAATCCTAGAAATTTACACTATTATCTGTCGCAGCAGATGGGTCGCGGCGGCTGGCTCAACAAGAGGCGTTCCCGCAGGCTCACAGCATTGTGCACAGGACGGAACAATGTTGCGAAAGCGCGGCGCGCAACGGCCTATTGTTGCTCGTTCCGGGGGAAACCTGTTAGGACACACATCGGTCCTTGCGAGCGCGCTCGCAGGCGCGTCTCCGCTCCGCGCAGGTCTCGGTCGGCATCGGCGGCGACGGAACCACAGCAACGCGGTCCGGCCCCAGAACGGACCGACAACCGATACGCCGCGCGCGCCCCGCGACTGGACGGTCGCGCCCGGCCGCCGCTTATGACAAGAGGGGAAGAACAGGACATGGCCCGAAACAAAATCGCGCTGATCGGCGCCGGCAATATCGGCGGCACGCTCGCCTTGCTCGCCGGATTGAAAGAGTTGGGCGACATCGTCCTCTTCGACATCATGGACGGGATCCCGCAAGGCAAGGCGCTGGACATCGCCGAAGCCTCGCCGGTCGAAGGGTTCGATGCGGCGATGTCCGGGTCGAAAGACTATCGCGCCATCCGCGGCGCCGACGTCATTATCGTCACCGCCGGCGTCGCCCGGAAGCCGGGCATGAGCCGCGACGACCTGATCGGCATCAACACCAGTGTGATGAAGTCGGTGGGTGAAGGGATCAGGAAACACGCGCCCAAAGCCTTCGTGATCTGCATCACCAACCCGCTGGATGTGATGGTCGGGGTGCTGCAACGCGCGTCCGGCCTGCCGACCAACAAGGTTGTCGGGATGGCCGGCGTTCTGGATTCGGCGCGCTTCCGGTATTTCCTGGCCGAAGAGTTCAACGTCTCGGTCGAGGATGTCACCGCCTTCGTCCTGGGCGGTCACGGCGACACGATGGTGCCGCTGATCCGCTATTCCGCCGTCGCCGGAATCCCGGTGCCGGATTTGATTAAGATGGGCTGGTCCGACAAGAAGACGATCGACCAGATCGTTCAGCGCACCCGGGACGGCGGGGCCGAGATCGTCGGGCTCTTGAAGACGGGCTCCGCCTTCTACGCGCCGGCCTCATCCGCCATCGTCATGGCCGAGAGCTACCTAAGGGACAAGAAGCGGCTGCTGCCCAGCGCCGCCTATTGCACCGGCCAATATGGCGTGAAGGGCTTGTATCTCGGCGTGCCGGTCGTGATCGGCGCAGGCGGCGTCGAGAAGATTGTCGAAATCAGCCTGAACGCGGCCGAGAAAAAGATGCTGCAGAAATCCATCGATGCGGTGAAGAGCTTGAACGCTGTCGTCGACAAGATGGAAAAAGATGCGGCGAAGAAGGCTCCCTCCAAAAAGGCGAGCGCAAAGAAAGCCGGCGCGAAAAAAGGAGCGTCCAAGAAGGCGGCCGCTAAGAAAGCCGGCGGTAAGAAAGGGCGCGCCAAGAAAGCCGCCGCGAAATAGGCAGCCGCAGGCGGGCGGCGTTTTCGGGGGCGGGCGCCCGCGCCGACCGGATCGGACGAGGATCGCCGCGATGCCTCCGGAACACGGATCGTCGGATCTGACGGCGGCGCAGACAGCGCTCGACCGCGGTGAGGTCGCCGCGGCGGTCGCCGCGCTCAACGCGCTGCTTTCCGAACAGCCGGACCATGTCGAGGGCTTGACCCTCATGGCCCAATGCGCCCACCGCACCGGCCATGATGGGCCCGCCGTCGGCTTGCTGGAACGGGCGGCGGCTGTAGCGCCGGAGCGCGCCGATATCCGCTTTTCCCTCGGCGCAATCCTCTCGGCGCTTGGCCGAAAGCAGGAAGCCCGAGACCAGTTGGCGCGCGCGGTCGGTCTGCAACCCGATCTAGCGGAAGCCTGGGTGGCTCTGGGCAATATCGATCGCGCAGCGGGCGCGCTCGAGCAGGCGGCGCAGGCCTATGAACAGGCCCTGCGCCACCGCCCGGAACTGATCGAAGTCGAGACGAATCTGGGGGTGATTCGGCAGGCCCAGACCCGGCATGACGAAGCGCTGCGCCGCCATCGTTCCGCGCTGGCGGCAAAGCCGGATTTCGCCCTGGCTGCGCATAACCTTTTGATGGGGATGCATTACAGCGACGCCTTCTCCGCCGCTGAGATCTCCCAGGCGCATTTCGATTGGGCGAAGCGAAGGGCGGATCCGCTAACAGCGGCGGCGCCTCCGATCCCGTCGAGGCCAGCGGACAACGCGCGTCTGAGGATCGGCTATGTGTCCCCGGATTTCCGCAATCATCCGGTCGGCCGCTTTGTCGCGCCCTTGATCGAGCAGCATGACGCCAGCGCATTCCGCGTTTTTTGCTACGCGACCGGCCGTCATGACGACGCTGTCACGCGCCGAATCCGCAGGGCCGCGTCGGACTGGATCGAGGCGGCGATCATGAGCGACGACGCGCTTGCGGCGCGCATCCGCGCCGACCGGATCGATCTGTTGATTGACCTGGCCGGCCACACGGCCGGCGCGCGTCTGCTCTGCTTCGCGCGGCGGCCGGCGCCGGTTCAGGCGAGCTGGCTGGGCTATCCGAACACGACCGGCCTGACGGCGATGGATTACCGGATCAGCGACGCTATCGCGGACCCGGACGACCGCGAGACAGAAGCGCTCTGTTCCGAGACGCTGGTGCGCCTGGAAGGCGGTTTCCTCTGTTACGAGCCGCCGGTCCCAGCCCCGAGCCCTGGCCCCGCGCCCGCCGCACGGCCGGACCGCCCAGTCACATTCGGATCGTTCAACAATCTCGCCAAGCTCAATCCCAGCGTGATCGCGCTTTGGTCCCGGACCCTCGCCGCGACGCCGGGCAGCCGGTTGCTGCTGAAGGCGCAGTCGCTGAACGATCCGGCGACCGTTGCTTCGATTCGGGCGGATTTCGCAGCGTATGGCGTGGCGCCGGATCGGTTGGATCTGATGGGCGCGAGCGACACACTCGAAGAGCATTTCGCGCGTTATGGGCTGATCGACGTCGCCTTGGACACCTTCCCCTATAACGGGACCACAACGACCTTCGATGCGTTGTGGGCGGGCCGGCCCGTCGTCGCCCTGGCGGGCGACCGGCATGCGGCCCGGGTCGGCCAGAGCATTCTGACCCATCTTGGCCGCGCCGACTGGATCGCGCAGTCGGCCGACGACTATGTCGCCATCGCAAGCCGGCTGGCCGCCGGCGCAGAAGCCTTCGATCCGCAGGACTTGCTGAGATCGCCGTATGGCGACGCGGCGGGATTCGCCAGAAAGATGGAGGCCGCCTATCGAGAGATGATCGCCAGTTCGGCATGACAGGCGCGAAATCGCCAGCGCCGCGGCGACCGGGCTTGGCGTGAGTTGCGCCCGCCGCGATCGCTGCTAAATTACCGGCGTCCAGGGTCGGCGCCTTCCCACGCGTCGAAGCCGGGACGAGGCGAGGGGAAGGCGCCGCAAGGGTCGAACGGAACAGCGCCGGGCGGCAGGCCGGGCCGCCTGATGGTTCTTCGACCCTGTGATAGGATCGCTTTCCTCTCCGCTTGAGTTTCTGGCGCGTATTTCAACGCCGCGGCCGCGCGCGCCGCGGGCAAAACGGAAAGACGAAGAGCAGATGAACATTCACGAATATCAGGCGAAGGAGCTTCTGCGGAAGTTCGGCGTCGCCGTTCCAAACGGCCATGTCGCCTACACGGTCGACGAGGCGGTGCAGGCGGCGAATGAACAGGGCGGCCCGATCTGGGTCGTGAAGTCGCAGATCCATGCGGGCGGCCGCGGCGCCGGGCGCTTCATCGACGGCGATCCGGACAAGGGCGGCGTTCGCTTGGCCAAGTCGATCGACGAGGTGCATGAGCACGCCAAAGAGATGCTCGGCGAGACCCTGGTCACGAAGCAGACCGGCCCGGACGGCAAACAGGTCAAACGCCTCTATATCGAAGAAGGCTGCGACATCGCCCGCGAGCTATATCTGTCGGTCTTGCTGGATCGCGCGACCAGCCAAATCATCATCATGGCCTCGACAGAAGGCGGCATGGAGATCGAGGAAGTCGCCGAAGAAAGCCCGGAGAAGATCATCAAGGTGGCGATCGACCCGGCCACCGGGATTTCCGGCTTCCATTGCCGCCAGATCGCCTTTGGCCTCGGGCTCACGGGTCCGCAGGTGAAGAGCTGCGCCAAATTCCTGATGGCGATGTACAAGGCTTATACCGAGCTTGACGCCAGCATGGTCGAGATCAACCCGCTGGTCGTCACCGGCGCCGGCGAGGTGATCGCGCTCGACGCGAAGATGAATTTCGACGACAACGCGCTCTATCGCCACGCCGACGTCGCCGACATGCGCGACGAAGACGAGGAGGACCCTGCGGAACTCGAAGCGACCAAGCATGAGCTGAACTATATCAAGCTCGACGGGTCGATCGGATGCATGGTCAACGGCGCCGGTCTGGCGATGGCGACCATGGACATCATCAAGCTCAAGGGCGGCGAGCCGGCGAATTTTCTCGATGTCGGCGGCGGTGCAACCAAAGAGCGCGTCACCAAGGCTTTCAAGATCATTCTCTCGGATCCCAATGTCGAAGGCATACTGGTGAATATCTTCGGCGGCATCATGCGCTGCGACGTGATCGCCGAGGGCGTGGTGGCGGCCAGCCGCGAAGTGAACCTGCATGTGCCGCTGGTCGTGCGCCTGGAAGGCACCAATGTCAAGCAGGGCAAGAGAATCATGGCGGAATCGGGCCTGCCGATCGTCTCCGCCGACAATCTCGAAGACGCGGCCGAGAAAGTCGTCGCGGCGGTGAAGGAGGCGAGCTAATGGCCGTTCTGGTTAACAGCGACACGAAGGTCATCTGTCAGGGCTTCACCGGCTCGCAAGGAACCTTCCACTCCGAGCAGGCGATCGCCTACGGCACCCAGATGGTCGGCGGCGTCACGCCCGGCAAAGGCGGCTCGACCCATCTCGACCTGCCGGTCTTCAACACGGTGGCCGAGGCGAAGGGCGCGACCGGCGCGAACGCCAGCGTCATTTACGTGCCGCCGCCTTTCGCCGCCGACGCGATCCTCGAGGCGATCGACGCGGAGATCGAACTGGCGGTCTGCATCACCGAGGGCATCCCGGTGATGGATATGGTGAAGGTGAAGCGCGCGCTCGGCGGCTCCAAGACACGGCTGGTCGGGCCGAACTGCCCCGGCGTCATCACGCCGGACCAATGCAAGATCGGCATCATGCCGGGCCATATCCACCGCGCCGGCAAAATCGGCGTGGTCAGCCGGTCGGGCACTCTGACCTATGAGGCGGTGGCGCAGACCACGGCCGTGGGGCTGGGCCAGTCCACCTGCATTGGAATCGGCGGCGACCCGGTCAACGGCACCAACTTCATCGACTGTCTGGAAATGTTCCTGGGCGACGACGATACGCATGGGATCATCATGATCGGCGAGATCGGCGGCACGGCGGAAGAAGAGGCGGCGGAATTCGTCAAATCCTCGAAGGTCAAAAAACCGATGGTCGGCTTTATCGCCGGCCGCACGGCGCCGCCGGGCAAACGCATGGGCCATGCGGGCGCGATCATCAGCGGCGGCCAAGGCACGGCGGGTTCGAAAATGGAAGCGATGAAGTCGGCCGGCATCATGGTTTCCGAAAGCCCTTCCGCCTTGGGCGTCACTATGCTGGAGGCGATGGGCGGTTAGGGCCTGAAGGCAGCCCCTTCGCCGCCAAGCCTGAACGTCGAGTGTAATTCAGACCCCGTCGCTGACTCGTGGCGGGCGGGGCCAGCGTTCTGCTCCGCGGTCCTGACCCCTGTTCCCAAACCCGGCTTTCGGCGCGCCGAAACGGCTTCTCGTTTTGGCTTGCCATTCAATAAGTGATTGCCTATTAATTGAAACGGAAGGAGCCAGACACGATGGGGCATGTCGCGGCGTCGCAGGACGCGTTTCGCGCGATCGCCGATCCGAACCGGCGCCTGATGCTGGATGATATGCTGTTTCAGGAACGGACGGTCGGGGACCTGACGCGGCTGCTTGGCGTCAGCCAGCCGGCGGTGTCTCAGCATATCCGCGTCCTTAAAATAGCCGGCCTTGTGAGCGAACGAAGGGCGGGCCGTAATGTGTTCTACCAGAGCAAGCCGGAAACACTTCAGACGGTCCAAGACTGGATTGTGAAGTATACGGAGTTCTGGAACGCGCGGCTCGACGCGTTGGAAAAGCACTTACAGTCGATGGACTAGGATCGCTGTTCGTCTGAACGCGCAACGCCAAAGGAGCGAGACTGGTGAAACAGGTCTATATCAAACGGGTACTCCCGTTTCCGCGCGATAAGGTGTGGTTGGCGCTCACGGACAGCGGCCATCTGGCGCAATGGCTCATGAAAAACGATTTCGAGCCAACCGTAGGCCATCGCTTTACCTTTTTAACAAAACCGGCCCCCGGCTTCGACGGAACCGTCCATTGCGAAGTGCTTGAACTCGACCCGCCGAACCGGCTGGTGATTTCCTGGAAGGGCGGACCGGTTCAGACGACGCTCCGCTTCGATCTTGTGGCGCAAGGCGCGGAAACGATTCTCGAGCTGCGGCATGAAGGGTTCCAGGGACTGAACAACCTGCTGCCACGCTTCTTCCTCGGTTTGGGATGGAAAGACCTTATCAAGAAGAAGCTGCCGGCGCATTTGGCGACCATGGCCTGACCGGCCGGTCCGTCGCGCGATAGGCTCGTTGCCCTAGAACCGATTAGACCCCTTCGATTCAGACCTGCTCCGGACGAGGATAGGCTGCATGACCGACCAAAGCGGTAGAGCGGCCAGGCGCTTCGTTCTTTTGGGTGCGCCGACGCGAAATCCGATCTGATCCGCCGCCGCTTTTCCTTGCGCGCGCCGCCGCCAGGGACTTTTATGGAATTTGGCGGGGGCGCTGTGTTTAAGGGCCCGACAATCCGCCACCAACAGACCGGAACCCGGAGGGCGTTATGGCGTATGCCGGAGAGACCACACCGCTGTTTCAGGCGAACGAGACCTATGTCGCGGAACTGTATCAGCGCTATCTGAGCGACGACGCTTCGGTGGGGCCGGAATGGGCCAGTTTCTTCGACGGGCTCGACGACGCCGATCTCGACTTCCTGTCCGGCTATCGCGGGCCCAGTTGGGCGAAACGCGAAACCAGCGTGATCGGCGGCGCCGCCGACAGCGCCAACCTGTCGGACGCTTTGATCGAAGCGCGCGAAAGCGGCGCGCCCTATGACGAAATTCTGCGCAAGCTGTCACAGCAAGCCGTCGCCGGCTCCAGCGCCCAGGATATCCGCCGCGCAACATTGGATTCCATACGCGCGTTGATGCTGATCCGCGCCTATCGCATGCGCGGCCACGCCATGGCCGATCTCGACCCGCTCGGTCTGCATGAGCATCCCTATCAGCCGGAATTGGACCCGCTGACCTATGGGTTCGAGAACAGCGACATGGATCGCTCGATTTTCATCAACTACTATCTCGGGCTGGAGAGTGCGACGCTTCGGGAGATCCTGAAAATCTGCCGCCAGACCTATTGCGGCAGCATCGGCGTCGAGTTCGCCTATATCCAGGAGCCGGAGGAGAAATCCTGGATCCAGGAGCGGATCGAGTCGATCCGGAACCGCACCGACTTCACCGATATCGGCAAGAAGACCATCCTGGAGCGCCTGACCCAGGCGGACATTTTCGAGACCTATCTGGACAAGAAATATCGCGGCACCAAACGCTTCGGCCTAGATGGCGGCGAATCGCTGGTGCCGGTGATGGAGCAGATCTTCAAACGCGGCGCCCATCTGGGCCTGCAGGAGGTTGTGCTCGGCATGGCCCATCGCGGCCGGCTGAACGTGCTCGGCAACATTATGCGCAAGCCCTACAGCGCGATCTTCGCCGAGTTCGAGGGCATCAACACCAGCCCGGACGACATTCAGGGCTCGGGCGACGTGAAATACCATCTCGGCACCTCGGCCGACCGGGAGTTTGACGGCAAGGTCGTGCACCTCTCGCTGACCGCGAACCCAAGTCATCTCGAGGCGGTGAATACGGTCGTGCTGGGCAAGGTGCGCGCCAAGCAACGCCAGCGCGGCGACGCCGACCGCGAGGCGGTGATGGGCCTGTTGCTGCATGGCGACGCCGCCTTCATCGGCCAGGGCATTGTCGCCGAGACCTTCTTGCTGTCGCAATTGGACGGCTACAAGACCGGCGGCACCATCCATATCGTGATCAACAACCAGATCGGCTTCACCACTGCGCCGGCCAAGTCGCGCTCCTCGCCCTATTCATCCGACATGGCGAAGATGATCGATGCGCCGGTCTTTCATGTGAACGGCGACGACCCGGAGGCCTGCGTCCATGTCGCCCGGATCGCCATCGAATATCGCCAGAAGTTCAAAAAAGACGTGGTGATCGACATGTGGTGCTACCGGCGCCATGGCCACAATGAAGGCGATGAGCCGATGTTCACCCAACCGCTGATGTATAAGCGGATCGGCGGACATCCGCGCGTGCGCGAGGTCTACGCCAAAAAGCTGGAGGAAGCCGGCACCGTACCAAGCGGCGCGGGCGACCGACTGGCCCAGGAATTCACGGAGGAGTTGGACGCCGAATTCGAAGCACGCCATTCCTTCAAGGCGAACAAGGCGGATTGGCTGGAAGGCAAATGGACCGGTCTGTCCACCGCCAGCGGCGACGCGCGGCGCGGCGAGACCGGCGTCGATATCGATCTGTTGAAGGAGGTCGGCTACGCGATTTCCGAGGCGCCGCAGAATTTCAACATCCATTCCCGGATCGCGCGCCAGCTGAAACAGAAGCGCACGGCGATCGAAAGCGGCGAGAACATCGATTGGGGCACGGCCGAGGCGCTGGCCTTCGGCACGCTGCTTTGCGAATCGACGACGATCCGCTTGTCGGGCGAAGATTCCGAGCGCGGCACCTTTTCCCAACGCCATTCGGTGCTGATCGATCAGGAGACCCAGGAGAAGTATGTCCCGCTGAACAATATCCGCATGGGCCAGGCGCCGTTCGAGGTGATCGACAGCCCGCTCAGCGAATTCGGCCTGTTGGGCTATGAGTATGGCTACGCCAGCGCCGAGCCGCATTCGCTCGTCCTGTGGGAGGCCCAGTTCGGCGATTTCGCCAACGGCGCCCAGGTGATCATCGATCAGTTCATCGCCTCGGCCGAGGCGAAATGGCTGCGCATGTGTGGGTTGGTGATGCTCTTGCCGCATGGCTATGAAGGCCAGGGGCCGGAACATTCCAGCGCGCGGCTGGAGCGTTATCTCCAGCTTTCAGCGGAGGACAATTGGCAAGTCTGCAACATCACCAGCCCGGCCAACTATTTCCACGCCCTGCGCCGTCAGGTGCGCCGGAACTTCCGGAAGCCTCTGATCGTGATGTCGCCGAAATCGCTGTTGCGCCACAAACGGTGCATCTCGACTTTGGATGAAATGACTGAGGGCTCCACCTTCCACCGGGTCTTGTGGGACGATGCGCAATCGGAAGGTCGGCTTGCGGCGGACAAGGAGATCAAGCGCGTCGTCCTGTGTTCCGGCAAAGTCTATTTTGACTTGCTGGAGGAACGTGACGCACGCGGCCTGACCGATGTTTATCTGATGCGGGTGGAACAGCTCTATCCCTGGCCTGATCGCGCGTTGGTCGAAGAGCTCGGGCGGTTCCCGAACGCGGAGGTGATTTGGTGTCAGGAGGAGCCCGAGAATAACGGCGCGTGGTTCTTCGTCGATCGCCGGCTCGAGCAAGTGCTGATCGAGATCGGCAACAAGGTGAACAGCCGGCCGCGTTATATCGGACGGAAGGAAGCCGCCGCGCCCGCCACCGGGATCGGCAAGCGCCATCAGGCGGAGCTGAAGGCTTTCGTGAACGAAGCGCTGACCCTGCCGGGCGGCGCGGGCTCGAAGACGGCCAAGAAAACGGCGACGAAAGGCGCGGCCAAGAAAAGCGCTGGGAAAAAAGCGGCGAAGAAAGCCGTCGCGAAACGCGCCTAGAGGAAGGCGCTGACATCCGGCGCAGCGCGGCGCGCGCCGGGTGCTGGACAAGCCGCGAAATTGCAGTATGTCCACTGCGGAAATCGCCGGCGAGCGGCGACACACGTAACGGAGCTTAAGGCCAGACGATGTCGACAGAAGTTCACGTGCCCACATTGGGCGAATCCGTCACCGAAGCCAGCGTCATGCGCTGGTTCAAACAGCCGGGCGAATCCGTGGCGGCGGACGAGCCGCTGGTCGAGTTGGAGACCGATAAGGTCACGATCGAAGTGCCCGCGCCGGTCGCCGGCGCCCTGGGCGATATCGCTGCCGATGAAGGCGCGGAGGTCGAGGTCGGCGCCCTGCTCTGCACCATCGCCGAAGGCGCGGGCGCCACGCCGGCCCCGAAAGAATCCCCGAAAGCCGAAGCGCCCAAGGAAGAGACGCCGAAACCAGCCGCCGCCCCAGAGCCCGCGCCCGCGCCGAGTGCGGCCCCAGCGTTTGCGCGCAACGAGACCTTGTCGCCCGCCGTAGCGAAGATGGTCGCCGACAACAATCTTGACCCCGCAAAGATCCCGGCGACCGGCCCGAAAGGCAACATCACCAAGGAAGACGTCCAGAAAGCGCTCGCAGGCGGAAGTGCAGCGCCTGCGCCCAAACCCGCTGCGGCCCCGGCCCCGCTGACAGCCAAACCGGCGACACCGACCTATGAGCCGGCGCCCGACCGCCCATTCGACCCGCGCGGCGAAGAACGCGTGAAAATGCCGAAGCTGCGCAAGATGATCGCGACGCGCCTGAAAGAAGCGCAGAACACCGCCGCGATGCTGACCACCTTCAACGAGATCGACATGACCGCGTTGATGGAGTTGCGCGCCGGCTACAAGGAAAAGTTCGAGAAGAAGCACGGCGTCAAGCTCGGCTTTATGGGTTTCTTCGTGAAGGCGGCCGTCGCGGCGCTCAAGGAGCTTCCGGCGGTCAACGCCGAGATCTATGGCGACGAGATCATCTATAAGAACTATTACGATATCGGCATCGCGGTCGGGACGCCGTCTGGGCTGGTCGTGCCGGTCTTGCGCGACGCCGACCAGAAATCCTTCGCCGAAATCGAAGGCGGCATCGCCGATTTCGGCCGTCGCGCGCGTGACGGAAAGCTGGCGCTGGCTGAGATGATGGGCGGCACCTTCACTATCACCAATGGCGGCGTCTTCGGCTCGCTCATGTCGACGCCGATCCTCAACCCGCCGCAATCCGGCATCCTGGGCATGCATAAGGTGCAGAAACGGCCGATCTGCGACGCTAGCGGCGAGATTGTGGTCGGCAACATGATGTATGTCGCCCATTCCTATGATCACCGCATCATCGACGGTCGCGAGGCCGTGACTTTCCTCGTTCGGATCAAGGAAATGATCGAAGACCCGTCCCGGCTGCTGATCGACGTCTAAAGGGCCGGCGGGCGCACCCGCCTTAAATCGTCGCCCCGGACTTGATCCGGGGCCCAGTCCTCAGTCCGACGGGCGCTTGAAGTTGGGTCCGGCGCGGCGGCCGGGAATCAAAACCGGTATGTCGCGCGGAGGGCGCCGCTGATCTGGTCTTCGTCGCCGCCCGCGCTGCGAAATTCGACATCGCCGGAGACGGAGAGACGGTCGGCGGTGAAGACCTGGACATTCATGCCGACATAGCCGCCATAGACGCTGTCATCCTCGGTCGTCGCAAAGCTGAAATTCGCGCCGGCGAGGCTGCCATCCACATCGTCCTGGTCCGTAAACCGGCCTTCCAAACCGCCGCGCAGTTCGATCTCCGCCCCCGCCGGCAGCAGCGCCACCGCCATTTGCAGCCGCGTATTCAGGACCTGGACCGTCCGGCTGTCCACCGACAGGTTCGAGGCGGTTGTTCCCTCCTCAGTATAGGAATCGTAGAAAGCGGCGGTGTAGACTGCGCCCGCTGACGGCCGAAGCTCCAATCCCTCCGCCAACGGCAGCCCCGCCGCCAGGGCCACGGACGGGCTAATGAAGAAGTTGTCGAAGTCCGACCGCGCCGTCTCCTCCCCGTTCAGGTTGTCGATGACCAGGCGGTCGCTCTGATACTCCTCATAGCCGCCGATCAGCGACCCGTTCAGCCGCAAGCGGCCAAATTCCCGCTCGCCATAGAGCCCGACAAAGTAGCTCTCGACATCCGTATCGATTGAACTCTCTTGCGTGTCGATCGAGCCCAGCGCGAAACCTGCTGCGACGCCGAGCTGGAATGTATCGAGCGCCGTCTCATAGCCGCCCATGGCGCCGATATA
>JAAUYH010168398.1_pt1 | contig 37837 bp, 39 predicted proteins | sample 7278061 | NCBI WGS metagenome assembly JAAUYH01 (sample SAMN14350203, study PRJNA611818) | marine sediment metagenome | isolation source: surface marine sediment (0.6m) | place: French Polynesia: Moorea | collected 2018-08
AGGCGTTCCCGGACATGGACGAGGCCGACATACCCCGGGCCTATCGAGCGGCCCGACTCTTCTCGACAATCGCCGCCGACGATCGGTTCCAGATGCGGTACCCGTTCCGGCCCGGTGACATGGTCGGGTTCGACAATCGGCGGATCCTTCATGGCCGCGATGCCTACGAGTCGAGCGGCCAACGGCACCTGCGCGGCCTGTACATGGACCACGACGAGATCCGGTCGTTCGCGCGGGTTGCCAATCGCGCCGCCGTTGCTCAAGATCGCAGAACGACAGCCTCAGCCTCCGGAGGGAACTGATGACCGAAGGTGTATTCATCACCTGTGCGGTGACCGGTAGCGGTTACACCACGCACAAGTCCGACAAGGTGCCGGTCACTCCGGAACAGATCGCCGACTCGTGCATCGAGGCTGCCAAGGCCGGCGCTGCCATCGTGCACATCCACGTCCGGGAGGACGACGGCATGCCGTCGCGCGATGTCGACAAGTTCGCCGAGGTGGTCGACCGGGTGCGCTCGTCGGACACCGATGTCGTTCTGAACCTCACCGCCGGCATGGGTGGCGACCTGACGCTCGGCGATGTCGAGAAGCCCCTGCCCCCGTCGGAGACGGGAACCGACATGGCGGGAGCCACCGAGCGGGTGGAGCATGTGCGCCGCCTGCAGCCCGAGATCTGCACGCTCGACTGCGGCACGATGAACTTCGGCGAGGGCGACTACGTCATGACGAACACGCCCGCCATGCTCGAGGAGATGGCGGCGCAGATGGTGGAGATCGGCACCCGCATCGAGATCGAGGCCTTCGACACGGGGCACCTCGCTCACGCCAAGGACCTCGTGCGAAGGGGCATCATTCCCGAGCCGGTCATGGTGCAGCTGTGCATGGGCATCCCTTGGGGTGCACCCGACGACCTCAACACCTTCATGGCGATGGTCAACAACATCCCCGAGGGCTGGACGTTCTCGGCATTCTCGATCAGCCGCAACCAGCTCAAGTACGTGAGTCTGGCCGCCATGGCCGGCGGCAATGTGCGGGTCGGGCTCGAGGACAACATCTACCTCGACCGGGGCGTGTTGGCCACCAACGGCGATCTCGTCGAACGGGCGGTCACGATCCTCGAGGCCCAGAACTACAACATCCTCGGTCCGGCCGAGGTGCGGGAGAACCTCCAGCTCACGAAGCACGCCTGAGATGTCACCCGAAGACATCGAACCGGTCCTGCCGGCGCGCGCCGCTGTCGTGGGCTGCGGTGTCATCGGCGCGGCTTGGACTGCTCGCATGGTGCTCAGCGGCGTCGACGTCGCCGTGTCTGACCCCAGCCCAGCTGCCGCCGAGATCGTCGACGAAGTGCTCACCAACGCCGTGATCGCCTGGGACGAGCTCGGGCTGCCCACCGATCGGAGAGGCTCAGTGGCGTTCGCCGCCTCCGTCGCCGATGCAGTGTGCGATGTCGGGTTCGTGCAGGAGAGCGTGCCGGAACGGCCCGAGCTCAAGGCGACGGTACTCGCCGAAATCGAATCGGCCGCCGCCCCCGACACCCTCATCGCGTCGTCGACGTCGGGGATCCGACCGACGACGATGCAGGCGTCGATGACGCATCCTGAGCGGCTGGTTGTCGGCCACCCGTTCAACCCGGTGTACCTGTTGCCGCTGGTCGAAGTGGTCGGCGGCGAGCAGACCCCGGTCCAGGCGATTCGACTAGCCCAGGCGATCTACCGGGGCCTCGGCATGCATCCGCTTCACGTTCGGGTCGAGATCGACGCCTTCATCGCCGACCGCCTACTCGAGGCCGTGTGGCGGGAGGGCCTCTGGCTGATCGCCGACGGTGTGGCCACAACCCAGGAGATCGACGACGCCATGATCTACGGCTTCGGCCTCCGGTGGGCTCAGATGGGCCTGTTCGAGACCTACAGGACTGCCGGAGGCGCCGGTGGCTTCCGACACTTCATCGAGCAGTTCGGCCCCACGCTCGAGTGGCCGTGGACAAAGCTGATGGACACGCCGGACTTCACCCCCGAGCTCGTCGACCGGATCGTCGAGCAGAGCGACGAGCAGTCCGGCCATCACGACGTTCGAGAGCTCGAGCGCATCCGCGATCGCAATATCGTCGGGTTCTTGAAGGTGCTGGAGGGCAACGACTGGGGCGCCGGTCGAACCATTGCCGGCCTCCGATCCCGATGAGCTTGCGGTCCCGCCTGCCGGCTCCGGTCCGTTCGGCCCTCGGGCAGCTGCGCCGCCGGCTCGGCGACGGTCAGTCGGCGCCCGCCGAGTGGCACTTGGGCGACGAGCCGGCGCCGACAATGGCGATCACACCCGTTGCCGACCTGGCCCTGATCCAGGGACTTAGGCGGGCAGATGACGATTCGGGAGATGTGCTCATCGAGCTCGACGGCGGATCGTCAAGGGAGCTGTCGATCGACCGCTGGTTCGCCGACCCGCGCCAGCCCGGAAGCACTCAGGTGGCCTTTGTGGTCACGGCCGATTCGGTCACCCTGGCCGGAGCCCACCGCGCCCGGCTGCGTTCCCGAACCCAGGTTGGGCCCTGGCTCGACCTGCCCGAGCTGACGACGCCCAAGGGCATGCCAGGCGTCGAAGCGATCGAGAGGTGCCCGGCGTGTTCCGACTCCGAGATGGTGGAGGCGGGCCGCCGGCAAGGGCTGACGATGAGACGGTGCGGATCGTGCGGTTTGATGATGACCTCCCCTCGACCGGCCGAGGACAAGACCCTTGTCCGGTACAGCCGGTCCTACTTCGAGGGCGAGTACCTCGATTCGCAGGTGGACACGCCCGAGCTCCGCGCCCACAACGACGCCCTACTCGATGCCGTAGATGCGCGACGTCGCCCCGGGGCCGGGCTCTTCGAGCTCGGCGTGGGCGGTGGGCTCTTCCTCGATCGGGCCGCCGCCCGAGGTTGGCAGACGAGCGGCACTGACGTGAATCCGGCCGCTGTCGAACATGTCGCCAAGCGAGATCACGACGTCTGGGTCGACAACATCGACCACGCCGTCGACATCGGAGGTCCGTACTCCGCCATCGTGAGCGAGATGTCTCTCGAGCACGTGAGGCGACCGGACCACGCAGTGCAAACGGCCGCGACCGCCCTCGAACCCGGCGGGGTGTTGCTCGTCTACACGGTTTGTCCCGACGGCCAGTCGCTACGACATGCCGGTATGGCGTCCTACCTGGTCGGGCCCGCCGAACACCTCTTCCTGTTCAGCGAGGAGTCGCTTGTCGCACTCTGCGAACGGGCCGGCCTCGAGGTGGAGCGGACGTGGACGAGTGCGTCGGGCGACGACATCGGCATCGTCGCGGCCAAGCCATCTACCAAAGGGGTCTGACCCCTCCGCACACCAAAGGGGTCTGACCCCTTCGGTGTGCGGGCTTGGCGCGGAGGGTGAGATCAGGCGGAGGCGGCGAGGTGGTCGGTGAGCTTGTCGATGCCATGTTCCAGCCCATCGCTCCGGGCGAATCTGCGGGTACACCTTCGTGGGTCATCGTCACCTTGGTCTTGCCGTCGACGTCTTCGAGCTCGACGATGACGTTGGTCGACTCCGGGGTGCCCTCCGGCATGCCCATCGCTGACGGCGGCACCACATTTCCGTCGGCGTCGGAGTGACCCTCGGTGTAGACAAGGCGGGTCGGCTCTTCGACCTCGAGGTATTCACCGACGAACCACATCTGCATGGTTCCGTTAGGTGTTTCCATCTCCATGCAGAGGTGGCGCTTTCCACCGACGTGCACGTCCATTTTGGCCACCGGAATGGAGGCACCCATCGGTCCGTACCAGGCTGCGAAGTGTTCGGCCTCGGCCCACATCTTCCACACCAGCTCGATCGGTGCGTCGTAAGTTCGCTCGATCACCACGGAGTTGTCGCTCATCGGTTGGTCCTGCTTTCTGTTGTTGTTCTGTCCTGTAGTTGCCGGAGATAGTCGTCCATGCGATCGAAGCGGTCCTCCCAGATCGGGCGGTAGCGCTCGGTCCATGCCGCCACCGCTTCGAGAGGAGCGGGGTTCAGCGAGCACGGCCGGTACTGGGCGTGCCGGCCCCGTTCGATCAGTCCCGCCTCTTCCAACACCTTGAGATGCCGGCTGATGGCCGGCAACGACATGTCGAACGGCTCGGCGAGCTCGTTGACCGTCGCTGCCCCCTCGGCGAGTCGGGCCAAGATGTCGCGGCGGGTCCGGTTGGCCAGCGCCGCGAATGTCTCGCTCAGAGGGTCGCTGTTGGTCGCCATCACTTAACTATATCGTTAATTAACGGGTATGTAAAGTGCTTTAGGAAAAGTTCTCCATCACGTACTCGACGATCGCATCGATCTCGGCCGGGTCGACCTGTCCGCCGAACGCGGGCATGGTGCTGCTGCCGTCCACGATCTTCGCCCGGACGTCGGACTCCGAACCGGTCTTCACCCCGGCCAGTGATGTCGCCGCCTGTTCGGTTCCGGCGGCGCCGTGGCAACCACCGCATCGTCGGAGATAGGCCGACGCACTGTCGACCTCGCCGTCGACGGTGAACCCGGTGTCATCTCCACACGACACGGTGAGCAGTGCCGCGACAGCGATCACGAGGACGCTCGACACCCTTGCCCGGTGTCGAAGTGTCCGGTCGACCATTCGGCGTTCAGTCCAAGCGGGGACGATCGCCGAAGTCCGGACTCTCCGTGCGGGTGCGCTTGAGCTCCCAGAAACCGTCGATCGAGGTCATCGTCACCATGGCGTCCCACAGGGCGAGGGCTTCGTCTCCCTCCGGGACGCGAGTGATGACAGGGCCGAAGATGCCGGTTCGGCCAGTGGTTGTGTCCCAGGCGATGATCGGCGTGCCGACGTCGGTGCCGACCAGGGCCAGTCCTTCGTCCATCCGCTTGCGGATCACCTCATCCCACGAATCGTCGTCGTAGGCCGATGCATAAGACGGGTCGAGCCCGACTGAGTCCAGGATCTCGCCGGCGGTCACATCACGCTGACCGTCGTTGTGAATGCGGGCGGCAGCCTCCCAGTAGTAGCGGAAGACTGCCTCGTCGCCCTCGGCCACCCGCACCGACTCCATCACCCGCATGAGGTCGTGGCTGTGCCGGGCCGGACCGTAGTAGTCGGAGTCCTCAGCCGGCTCGTTCTTGAAGAGCAGGCTGATCGGCTGCCACGTGACGTCGAGCTCGCGCTCCGACGCCACCGCATCGACGACCCAACGGGCCGTCACCCAACACCACGGTCAAATGGGGTCTACCCAAAATTCGATCTTCACGGCGGCGAGCATAACTGGAGGGCCTTGGTCGGGGTCGGTTCAATCGCCTAGCTTCGCCCCATGGGTTTCCATGAGATCACGATGAGGTCGATCACCGGCGATGACGTCGGGTTCGATCGGTACGCAGGCGGCTATGCGCTGGTGGTGAACGTCGCCAGCCGTTGAGGCGCCACCCCGCAGTACGCAGGTCTGCGTACTCTCCACCACGAAGTCGACGGCCTCACGGTCCTGGGCTTCCCCTGCAATCAGTTCGCCGGCCAGGAGCCGGGCACCGACGCCGAGATCCTGGACTTCGTCACCAGCACCTATGACGTCGACTTCCCGATGTTCTCCAAGATCGAGGTCAACGGCGAGAACGAAGCGGAGCTGTACACGCTCCTGAAAGAGGCCCAGCCGGGCGAGGGCGACAGCAGCGACATCCGGTGGAACTTCGAGAAGTTCCTCGTCGGGCCGGATGGAACCGTTATCGCCCGCTGGGACACGGGCACGACGCCCGAGGACATAGCGGAGCAGCTGACCGGTCTGATGGCGGGCTAGGCGACGAACCTGATGGCGGTCTATGCGACCGCTTCCATCCAGGCCAACAGCGGCGGGAACTCGGCAGCGAAGGCGTCGGCGCTGGCGTCATGGCTCCAGCCGTGGCCCGTGAAGAGGCGATCGAACCCGAGCCCGGATTCGGAGAAGCGGCGGAGCGAATCGATCTGGGCGGGCCACGAGAACCAGCACGCCCGTCGGAACGCCATGAGGGTGCGCCGCTCCGGGTTCCAGGCCAGCGAGTCGCCGGAGAAGAGCAGGTGCCCGTCGACGTGGAACAAGACCGACCCCCGAGTGTGTCCGGGAACAGGGAACATGATCACGTCATCGATCGCATCGACCGGTTCCACCCCGTCGATGATGTCGGTCGCATAAGGAGCGGCGTCGGCATCGTCGACGTGAATCCATACCCGGGCGCCGAACCGCTCGGCGTAGCGATCGGCGTCGGCGATGTCGTCGCGATGGCTGAGCAGTATGTGGTCGATTCCACCTAGCTCGGCCACCGGATCGGCCACCTCCCGGGTCCAGCGAGGGGCGTCGATCATGAGGTTCCCACCAGGCCGCCGAACCAGGTAGGAGTGAGCGCCGAATGACGACCGGGAGTTGTGGCCCAGACGGTGCACACCATCGCCGAGATCGTGGGGGAAGACCGGCTCATCGGGTCGCTTGAGGCTCACATGGCCGACCGACCGGGTCGGGCAGACCATGACGGCGCGCCAGGCCATCTCGATCTCTTCGGGTGTCTCGGGCTGGCGAAGGAACAGCGAGACTCCATCGGACGGATTGCGGACGATGAGTCCGGGTGCGACGTGGCGGGCCGCGTCGCAGTCGATGCAGTTCGTGTCGACGTACCAATCGCCTTCGGGGCCATCCGGGTGGCGATCGCCGATCCGCGCCATCCTCGGAGCCTATGACCCGGCGGTCTTCTCGACCAGCGTCAGACCTGGCGGAGCCGGGGCGTGAAACGGGGGGCGCCCTCGCGGGTGAAAGCGAACAGGCCGGCGAGGGCCACTATGGCGCTGCCGACGAGAGTCAGGACATCGGGCCGGTCGTCGAAGACCAGGAACTGCAGCACGATGGCGAAGATGAGCACCGTGTAGCGGAAAGGTGCCGTGAAACTGACCTCGCCGGTTCTTATCGTCACCACGCTGCCGACGTAGCCGATCGCGAGAAAGACAGCGGCGCCGGCTAGAAGCCAGAGGGCGCGGGCAGTAATTGGCTCCCACCCGCGGAAGACCGAGACGACGCCGCCCATGGTGGCGATGGCGATCGCAGTCGCGAGAGCAAGTACCAGCGACGGAACCGAAGACGGAACCCTCTTCGTAGCGAGCTCCCGGACGACGATCAGCACCACCGCCGCGAAGCCGAGCAGATACCAGGCGCTGAACTCATCGGTCCCCGGACGCACGACGAGCAACACTCCGACCAGACCGGCACCGACCGACACATAGCGCCGCCAGCCCACGGCCTCACGCAGGATCCACCCCGCGGCCAGCGTCACCGCGAGAGGCACCAACTGGAGCACGGCCGTCAGCGGTGCGATGGGTACGTGAGTCAGCGCCAGCAGGTAGCAGACGGTCGCGGACATCTCCATTGACATCCGCAGAAGCACAGGCCGGTGGACGTGTCGCCGCACGTCGACGAGCTCGCCGCGGCTCGCGGCTATGGCCGCAAGCAGCATGCTGATTCCGATGCCGCGAATGAAGATCGACTGGAACAGGTCGAGGTCGTCCACCGCCAGCTTGATGAACGAGTCGTTGATCACGTAGCCGGCCATGGCGATCGTCATCCACCCTGCACCCCGGACGTTCTCGGTCGTAGTGGTCACGTGGCGTAGAACTCGATCACGAGACGAACCGGCCCGGTCACATCGAGATGATGGACTCGCTCGGGCGGGATCGCCTGGCTGTCGCCGGGGCCGAGCGTCCTTCGCGTCGACTCGTCGTCGTCGAACAGGAAGTCGATCGAGCCCGACCGCACCACGACATTTCCCCATACTCCGACAGCGACCTTGTGGGATGACCGCAGGCCCCGGGGTAGTGAAGACTCGTCGAATTCGGCTGTCGTGCGGACCAGACGGTGGTGGGGCGGTATCCGGGGGAGATCGACCATGAGGTTTCTGTTCCTACGTCAGGGCCGCGACCGTTTGGGCGCGGGCGGCAGCGACGATCGCCGGTCCTGCGGCCGGATTGGTGCGCGGGAACCCGTCGGCGATTGCCATGACGGAGTCGTCGGGCTCGACGACGATCGTCCGGGTTCCCACCGCGGTGAGGGCTCGAATCTCGTCCCCGAGCTGGCGCCGGGCCCGGCGCCGCACGAGTCCTGAACCCGGGCGCGTCATTGGCGAGGCGACGAGAACCCTTTTGTGGCCCCCATCGACCAGCAGGTCGGCGTGGGTAGCCGAGGCGACGGCACCGTCGACGTAGCGCTCGCCGCCGATCACCTTGGGCTGGAACATGCCCGGCACGGCAGCCGTGGCCTCGATGGCGTCGGCGATGTCGACGTCTGTCCGATCCCGACCGAAGACGACGAGTTGCCCGTCGTCCACCCTTACGCTCGGCATCCAGAGTGATTCGGGCCAGTGGTCGAGGCCGTGGATCGGGAACCGGCGCAGTCCGAAGGTCGGGAAGACCCCAGCTGGCAGAAGTCCGACGAGCGTAGTTACGCCGCCCTGGCGCCCCAGGCTCAACAGCAGTCGGGGCGACAGCGGTCGCAGCCGCTTCCACGGCTTGCGCATCTGGGCGGCGGCAGCCCGGAAACGGGCCATGTCCTCGTCGCTGGGCGGGGTGGTGATCGCTGCCAGTACGTCGTCGGTGCTCGCCCCGGCCAGCAGGCTGGCGGCGATGGCGCCACCGGCAGACGTACCGACGATCCGGTCGGCGTGGGCGGGGTCATGGCCGAGCTCCTCCCGCACGGCCTCGAGCACTCCGAGGTGGTACGCCCAGCCGAGGGGTCCGCCGGCGCCGAGGACAATCCCCACACTCATGGGCGGCCACCCTAGCGGTGGCCCTCGGAACAGCCGGTCCCGTTAGCCTCGGTTCCGATGGGAGCAGCAGTGGTCGATTGGCAGGACCGGGAGTTACGCCTGACCGACCGCGTCAGCGTGTTGTTGGGAGCCGAGCGTGGCGTCTACCCGAGCGGCAACTCGGTTCTGATTCGCGGCTCGGCCGAATCGGCGATCATCGACCCTTCGGTGACCGTGGTGCAGACGGGAGGGGCACCCGTCGAGGTCGACCTGGTCCTCAACTCCCACTCCCACGAGGACCACCTGCCGGGCAACGGCTTCTTCGCCGATGCCCGCGTCCGAGTCCACGATGATGACCTCCCCGGAGTCCGGTCGCTCGAGGGCCTGCTCGATGTGTTCGGATTCGACGAGTCGACGCGGGCCGAGCAGGCGATCTCTTTCGTGGAGGAGTTGCACTACGTGCCCCGACCCGACGCCGAAGGCTTCACCGATGGCGACCGGTTCGACCTCGGCGGTATCGGAGTCGGGGCCATGCACCTGCCCGGCCACACCCGCGGGCACAGTGGCTTCCACATCGACGGCGGCGTCTTCTTCCTTTCCGACATCGACCTGACCGGTTTCGGCCCCTACTACGGCGACGTCTGGAGCGATCTCGACCAGTTCGAGGAGAGCCTGGTGCGGGTCCGGGAGGTCGAGGCCGACTGGTACGTGACATTCCACCAGAAGGGCGTGATCGAAGGTCGGGCCCGCTTCCTCGAGATGCTCGATGCCTTCCACGCCGTGATCGGACGTCGCCACGGTGAGATGCTCGAGTTCCTGGCCGAGCCCCACACGATCGCAGAGATGGTTGCTCGCCGGTTCGTCTACCGGCCCCACGTCGACATCCCGTTCGTCGAGACGGTCGAAGGCCGCACGGCCGAGCTACACGTCGCCCGGATGCTCGACAGGGGTGAGGCGTTCGAAGTCGAGCCCGGTGTGTACCGCGCCGCCTAGCCGCCCGGTCGGTCGGAGGCCTCGAGCACCCGGATGGTCGATTCGAGGCCGTCGTGGTCGGCGTAGCAGCCGACCAGGTGGCGCGAACCTGTGAATGCGGTTCGACCGTGAAGTATCCGTCGGTTGTCGAAGGCGATCAGGTCGCCTTCCTCGAGCATCAGCTCGACGGTGAATCGAGGGTTGCGCACGGCCGAGCCGAGACGGCGGTACGCGGTGTAGAACGCCGGTAGTTCGGCAGTCGGCACATCGAATGGTGCGGCCGACCGGCTGTTGAAGCGGATCGTACTGAAGCGGCCCTCGGCGTCGCGTTCGATCAGGGGATGCCGGGCCACGAGGTGGGTGGTGGGAAGGTCCACGAACTCGAACGTGACCGGATGGCGTTCGAGCAGCTCCACGGCATCGGGATAGGCATCCTCGAGCCAGGTGACTGCGGCCAGTCCGTCGGTCAGACGGGTGAGCCCGCCCGTCTCGGCCCGGACCAGGCAGTGCAGCAGTTGCACGCCGGGCACCGGGTCGCGATACGGATTGTCGGTGTGAGGTCCGATGTCCACCGAGGTGAAGGCCAGGTTGTTGGGGTCGTTCTCGATCATGACGTCGAATGTCGAGCCGTAGTTCGTCTCGCGGACGTAGCCGAACTCGGCGACGACGCCGGTGACTCCGACGGCTTCGGGTACCCCGGAGATAACGGCAAATCCCAGGTCCCGGATGTCGCCCAGCCAGGCGAGCTTCTTGCCCCCGTCGCCGGCGACGCTCGCCCAGTCGTGGGTTGGCGGATCCTCCTGGAGGGAGCGATCCCACAACCGCCGAGAGGCTGGACGACTGCGGTCGGCGGTGAGGAAGGCGATCGGAAACCGGTCGGTGGTGCCGTCGGAGAACGTGACGATCACTTCTCCCTCCGATTCGGCCGCTCCTTCTATGAGAATCGGTCGTGGGACCAGGTTGATGTCGAAGGTTCGCTGGCCGGCCCGGCGATGACGGCCGCTCGGGACGTTGTCGCGAAGCCATACAGCCGGCAACCGATGGAGCTCGGCTCCGTCATCGACGGTGAGCCACTCCCCGGTCATGTCCACGCTCACCGGCATGTGCCGAAGTGTAGATCGGGGGTCTGTGTCGCTCTCGGTACGGGTGGGTCAGGCGGCGTCGGAGGAGTCGGCCGGGCCCAGGAGGCAGAACGGCACGTACTCTTCGCCGGCACCAGCGACCTCTTTGCCCATGGGAGCTGCGGCAGCTTGGGCGTCGTTCTTTGGCGCCGGCTCGGGTCGAGCGACCAGACTCTGCGAACCGTTCTGGGCGCTGGAACAGTGGGCGGCGTCCTCGGACCGACTGAACCCGTCGCTCGGACACAGAGCCGCCGATATCTCCGAGGCGGGAATGGCCCGCCGACCCCGATAGGCGGTCGCATGCTTGGCACCGAAGTGCTCAACCCAGATGAGGCGGCGGTTGTTCTCGACGAGGTCCCAGCTGCACTCGGCCAGGCGGCCGACGCAGTTGTTGTGAATCTGGTTCATCAGGTTCGGATTCCAGGCCCCGAACCAATCGCCGTGCAGTGTCGAGCCGTTCGCCACTCGCGCCCCGTTGTCGGGGCGGACATCGCTCGACAACCACCACTGGTCGGTGTTCCCGTCGTGGTTGTCGGGCGCCCAGGCGATGAAGTACTCGATGGCGGTTATGTACTGAGATCCGGCGGGGCAGCTGTCGGTGAAGTAGCCCCGGGTCGGGTAGGACAGCTGCGCCGTGACGTTGTGACTGCGGGGTCCCACCGACCCCGAGAGGCACTGCGGGAACTTGATATGGGCCAACAGAGTTGCGCTTCCGCTGCAGCGAGGGATCGTGTTCTGCCGCTGCTGGACCGGACGGTTCAGGTTCTGGCCCTGGGCTCCGGTCTCCTGACATGCCCATTCGATGTGGGGGTTGGTCGACGCCGTGCCGGCCACCATGCCGAGGCCGGCCGGCGGCTGAGCGACGTGGTCGAACGATCGATCGTGCGACTTGTAGTACACCTCGATGCGGCTGGGGATGCGGGCGTTGCCCGAGGCGTCGAATACGGCTGGCACCCAGTAGCCGGTGCGGTTGCCCTCGAGACCGTTGCAGGTGCTGGAGCCCGAGTCGCGCAGGCTCGAGTAAGTGGAGTTGGCGTTGGCCTCGGTGTTGCCGAAGAACATGTGGAGGTGGGAGCGGCCGGGCTGACCGGGGAACACGAGCGGGTCGTCGTAGGCGAAGTGCGAGAACGAGCACTGAGTGCGGAATTGTCCGAGGTGCTTGTTGGCTGTGACCGATCCGAGCTGAATGGCTCGATCGGAGCCCTCGGTGAACGACTGCCAGTTGAGCTGACTGGCAGGAGTGTCGACGAACTGGGTGCGGCTGTCGAGGCTCGTGTTGCGAATCGGCCAGTCGGTGAACTGGCGGAACGAGATGGGGTCGGGATCAGGAGGGGGCGTCGGAAGGGGGGCCGCGGTAGCCGGCGGTGCCGTCGTCGCTGCTGCGGGCGGTCGGGTCGTCGTCGGGGCCGGTTGGGTTCGGCCGGGGGGAGTTGTCGTCGTCGGAGCCGGTGCGGGCGCCGGAGTGTTACGGTTGGGTTGCGGAGCAGCGGTGGTCGGAGCAGGACCCGCAGCCGCTGGTGGGGGGGAGCCGGCGCTCCCAGCGGCCGGAGTGGAGGGATCGGCGGCCGAAGTGTTGGAAGGGGCGGCGGTGGTCGGGGCGCTCAGAGCTGCGGCCGGACCGGCAGACACGACGTCGGCGGGAACTGCAGCCTCGTCGACCGATGCCAGGGCCCGTGGAGGCTCATCCGATGGGCCCGACAGCTGACGGGCGGCGTCGGGGCCGGCGAGCTGCCGGCTGGCGTTGGCCTTGGTCTCTACCGCTGTTGGGTCCTCGCCCGAGAACAGAAGGAGCGGTGCTGTGATTCCGAGCGCGAGGGCGCCCAGGTACAAGCCAACTCGCGCCTTGGGGCCCACTCTTTGCACTCCAGTCACCTTGTTTGTAACGGAATCGTAAAGCGACACTTTAGGGAGTCGTGTCCCCAAGTGCCTCACCGAGAGTGCAATCGTTTAGCTTGATCGTCAAATCGAAACCACTAAAAGTGGTCAAGAACGAATTCATCGTCACTCTCTGAGGGCGGGTTGAGATCGAAATTATCGTCGGAGCGGCCGAGGTCGGCCGCCGATCCCTGCCTGCCCGTTGACGATCCCGGCCAGCGCCGCCAGCACGAGTCCGATGGCGGCCATCTGCACCGCGGTGAGAGGCTCACCGAGGAAAGCCCAGGCGGCCAGCGCCGACACTACAGGTATGAACAGTGTGAAGGTCGAACCGAGCCACAAGGGGATCTGTTGAATTGCCCAGTTCATGAGCTCGTGGCCGAGCAGGCCGGCCGCGAAGGCCAGCACCAGCAGGCCGATCCAGCTCGAGGCCGAGGGCCAGGCCAGGCTCTGTCCGAACACCAGCGCTACCGGGATGTTGAACAACCCGCACCACAGGGCCGCGCCAACGGTGTACTCGGTCGTGGAGATCTTGTCCTTGGCCAGCTTCGAGAAGACGAAGTACGCCGACCAGGCGAACAGCGCGCCGACCGCGAACAGATCACCTCGGAGGCTCCATTCGCTGGAGTCGCGGGCGGCGAGAACCACGATGAAGACGCCGGCCAGGGCAACCGCCGCGAGCAGCACATCTCGCGTCCGAATCCGCTCGCCGAAAAAGCGGGCGGCGATGGCGGCGACGACGATCGGCTGGAGCGCCCCGATGACGGTTGCATTCGCAACGGTCGTCTCCTTGACCGCAGAGAAGAAGAAGGCCACGTCGAGGCCGAGTGCCAGGCCACCCGGTAGTGCAGCCCGCAGGGCGGTCCAGGTGAGTGGGGTACGGCGCACGGCCATGATCGCGGTCACGGCCAGGCCGTAGATGGTGAACCGGTAAGCGCCTATGGCGACGCCGCCCATGTCGATGTCCTTGGCGATTACGCCCGCCAGGCCCCATGCCGAGACCGCGACGGCGGCAGCGACCATACCGAGATTGCCATGGCGATCGGGAGAGGCGTCGATCGAACTCGGCATCGGGCGAGCCTACGGCCCGGGAGGGAAGCGGCCCCTCTGCGCTCAGACGAGCGGGAGAGCCGTGGTGTCCGTGACGGTACGGATGGCGAAGCTCGAGCGAAGTCGGGTCACCCCGGGTAGCACGGCGATGTGCTCGCGGTGGATGGACTCGTAGTCGGCGACGTCGCCGCAGGTCACGTGCAGCAGGTAGTCGGCGTCACCGGCCATCAGGTGGCAGCTCAGCAGGCCCGGAACGGAGCGAACCTGAGCCTCGAAGGTGTCGAGGTCCTCCTCGCGCTGGCTCTCGAGCGATACCTCTACGAATACCGAAACGCCGCGGCCCGCGATGTCGCGATCGACGAGCGCCACGTAGCGATCGATCACCCCTTCTGCTTCCAGCTGACGGACGCGCCGATGGCACGCAGACGGCGACAAGCCGACCCTCGTGGCCAGCTCGGCGTTGGTGATGCGGCCGTCGGTCTGGAGAAGTCCGAGGATGGCACGATCTACGGCATCGATCTTCATCGAGGCAAGAATATCTCAGGGAAGTGAGCTTTGGACAGAGAAAATTGCGTGATCAAGTCATCCATAGCCAATGTATGCAATCCGCTTTCGCTCGGCTCGTTCTACGATTTGGGAACGGATTGATCAAGGGGGCTCGTGGTCATGCGCGTCGGCGTACCCAAGGAAATCAAGAACCAGGAACGGCGGGTCGGTCTGACACCGACGAGTGTCGCCGAGCTGACCGGACGGGGGCACTCAGTGCTCGTCGAGACACGAGCCGGTCAGGGCATCGGAGCCGACGACGCCGACTATCGCAAGGCCGGTGCCGCCATCGCGGACACTGCGGCCTCGGTGTGGGCCGACTCCGAACTCATCGTCAAGGTCAAGGAGCCGCAGGCGGTCGAGCGAGCCATGCTCTATCCCGAACAGACACTGTTCACCTACCTGCACCTCGCCCCCGACGCCGATCAGACTCTCGACCTGGTGAACAGCGGAGCCACATGCATCGCTTACGAAACGGTCACGGATGACGAGGGTGCGTTGCCTCTGCTCGCCCCGATGTCGAAGGTCGCCGGCCGGATGTCTGTGCAGGCGGCCGCCAACTTCCTGCAAGCGCCGAATGGCGGCGCCGGTCTGTTGATCGGAGGTGTGCCGGGCGTGCCGCCCGCCAACGTCGTCATCATCGGCGGAGGTGTGGTTGGCCAGCACGCCGCAGAGATGGCTATCGGGCTGGGCGGCAACGTGACGATCGTCGACCGCAACAATGCCGTGCTCGACGAATGCGAACGGCGGTGGGGAGCTTCGGTCACGACCGTCTACTCCACGACCTCCGCCCTCGAAGAGCTCGTGATCGACGCTGACGTCGTGATCGGCGCGGTCCTGGTACGGGGCGATCGGGCGCCGAAGCTGGTGACCCGCGACATGGTGCGCGGCATGCGACCGGGCTCGGTGCTCGTCGACGTCGCCATCGACCAGGGCGGGGCGTTCGAGACGTCGCATGCCACCACCCATGAGGACCCCGTCTATCTCGTCGACGGCGTCGTCCACTACGCAGTCGCCAACATGCCCGGCGCCGTGCCCAAGACTTCGACCTATGCGTTGAACAACGCCACGCTCCCGTTCGTCCTCGCCATTGCCGACATGGGTCCCAAGGAGGCGATGATGACACTGCCGCACCTGCGCAACGGTCTGAACGTCGCCGCCGGTGCCGTCACCGAGCCCCACGTCGCCGAGGCCCTCGGATACGAGGTCGCCGATCTCGAGAGTGCCGTCGAGGCGCTACCCGGTTAGGGGTCATTCACCCCGGAAGCCCACGAGCTCACCGGGTAGGCCGATCAGGGTCAGGCGACTCTCGGCGACCATGAAACCACTGGCCTCGAACAGGGCATCGATCGCGATCACCATGTTCGATGCGGGATCGTCGCAAGAGGGCTTGTCGCTCGCTTCCCGGTCGACGACCACCAGGTTGCCGTCGGTGCCGGGCTCGTAGTTCAGCGGAACGGTGATGGGGCCGCAGTCATCGGCGGTCAGCGTGGCGACACCATCCTCGAGCACAAGCATGACGGAAGGCTTGGACTGGTCGGTGGTGCTGGCGGTCCGCTCGACACCGCTTCCAGCGAAGACCGTGTCGAGCTCCCAGGCGGTGCCCTCGAGGGGCAGCGTTGCCGGGGGCTCTCCCGGACCGTAGGCGATCTTCGCCGTGTCGCTCGAGAAGGTGATTCCCTCCGGCGACGCCGTCCAGGAGGTAGCGCCGGCGAGGGCCGGGAGGTACTTGGCCTCGAAGTCCATGCGGTCGGTCTCGGCACAGGCCATCTCGGTCCAGGCCATCTCGATGATCGCCAAGCCGCCCCTGTCGGTCACGTCGATCTGCCCGCCGAAGCTGTTGCAGCCGCCGGTACCGCGGATGCGGCCGTCCTCGATGGTCATGTCGATCGTGCCGGCCGGAAGGGGCACTTCAGTTCCGTCGAGTGTGAAGGACTGAAGCAGCCACAGCCCCCGCAATGTGGGTCGGGTGCCCGAATCGGTGCCGTCATTGGTCGAGTCATCGTCGCTCGTGGTCGTTGGCACTGATCCGTCGTCACCTCCGGCTCCGACGTCGACGAGATCGTCGTCACTTCCGCAGGCGGAGGCCAGCAGGGCTACGACCAGGAACAGGGCAAGGGCAAGGTATCGATTTCTCTTCATGCCAGTTTGGACGTCGAGCGGGCTCAGGCGGTTCCCGTTCGGGTGGAAATTCGATTCTCGCTGAACGCCTGAACCATCAAGAGGCCCGCCGCGACTATGCCCACCATCGACAGGATGTGGAATCCGGCCATGTCGAGAACGACGCCCGAGATGAGCGCCCCGGTGCCGCTGGCGATGTTCGTGGCGGTGTCGGCGGCGCCCTGGACGGCGACCCGATCACGGGACTCCACCGACTCGATGAGGAGGGCGCTGCCGGCGACGATCCCGAAGCTCCAACCCAGTCCGAGGAGATAGAGACCGGGGAACATCAGGGCCTTCGGGGCCTCGCCGGCCAGAGCGGTCAGCGCCGTGGCGAACACGAGGGTGCCGCCGGCGAGCACGATCGTGGGAATGCGACCGAACCGGTCTGACAGCCAGCCGGCGATGGGGGCAAAGGCGAACATGCCGGCGGTGTGGACGGCGATCACCTGGCCGATGGTGCTCTTGTCGTGGCCGTGAGCATCCATGTGCAGGGGTGTCATCGCCATGACCATCACCATCACCGCTTGGGACACGACGAGGGCCACGAAGGCCAGCCGCGCCAGCGGTCGCGACATGGCGATGCCGACTGCCTGTCTGAACCCGACGGCGTCTGATTCCCGGCGTTCCCGTCGGGTGGACCTGACGATGCCTCCGGCTACGACGAGCGGGTCCGGGCGCATGAGTGTGAACACCGCTGTGCCCGCTAACAGGAACAGCGCGATACCCATCACGAAGCCGCCGGCGTTCTCGTCGAGGCCGACCGCTTCGGCGAGGTCGCCGGCGACGCCGATGAGGAGGGGGAAGAAGACGGCGCCGAAGGTGGACGCGAAGATGACGGTGCTGATGTCGCGGCTGCGCCTCTCGGGTTCGGCCAGGTCCCCGGCGGCGTAGCGGGCGAGGTTCGCAGTTCCGGTGCCGACGCCGATCAACACCATGGCGGGCAGGAACAGCGCCAGTGTTCCGGCTTGAATGGCGACAACGCCGAGCGCGCCACCGGCGGCTGATGTAGAGAAGCCGACGGTCAGGCCCGGGTTGCGGCCCCGTCGTTGCATGAACGCGGCGAGGGCGGCGGCGCTCGCCGCCGAGCCCACGGTGCTCGAGGCGGTCGCCAGCCCCGCCCACGTCTCGGACCCGAGCATGTCCTCGATGGCCAGAACCGAGACCGGGAAGATGGCCGACACGGCACCCCGGCTGAAGACGGCGCTTATCCAGAGCGAGACGAGTGCCCGCCGGTGAACACTCTGCGAATCGACCGATGCTCCAACGGGCGTCATTGCAGGACCCTGTGGAGGGTCGCGGTGGCGAGACGACGCATGGTGGGATTGTCGGCGCTGTGGGCTGCGAAAGCGATTCCGAGGTTCAGGGCCCAGGCGCGGGCCCGGTTCCAGGTGTGGACACCGACGCCGTGGCCGTGGAGTTCCAGCGCGTCGCGAAACGCGGCCCGGTCGTTCTGGTCGAAGAGCATCCACGCAACGGCAAGGTCTGAGGCCGGGTCACCCGATGTGATGTCGCCCCAGTCGATGACCGCCGACAGCCGTCCGCCGTAGACGAGCAGGTTCAGCGGGTGCATGTCGCCGTGGAGCCACAGCGGCTCCTCGCCCCAGGGCGGTGTGTCTACGAGTTCGTGCCACAGATCCGAGGCGGATTCTCTGTCGATGCCCTCGGTGGCTCGAAGGTTCGTGAGGAAGGACTCGGATCGCTCCTGGAGTGTCACCCCCCGATACGGGTTCTCCGGAGCGTCGTCGGGGGCCGGTTGATGCAGCGCGTTCAAGAAGCCGGCCAGGTCGGCGATCAGCAGCTCAGTATCGAGCTCGGGACTGTGGGCAATCGGTACTCCGGGAAGCCAGGGGACGATGCTCCACGACCACGGATAGCCGAGGGCGGGCGAACCTGCGAACACGGGGGCGGGGATGGGAAGCGGCAGGGTCGGGGCGAGCTCGGGGAGCCAGCGCTGTTCGTGTTCCACGAGCTTCGCGGCGGCGGTACGCCGAGGCATGCGAATGGCGTGGTCCTCGCCGATCCGATGGATCTCGTTGTCCCAGCCCGACGAGACGAAGGTGCTTTCCTCGCCCGCGAGCGCCGGGCACTGCTCGACGAGGAGAGCGTGCACGAGATCGGCACTTATCGCGGTCTCGGCGGCCGGGGTCGGCTTGGTCATTCTCGCCGACGCTATCGGGTCTGCTGAGGCTCAAATCGCCACCGGCGCCGCCGATCATCACTTGGTGAGAGATCGAGCGAATCCGCACGCTCCGGTCGCCAGCCGACGAAGCATCATCAAGAAGTCGGTCGTGGCTGGTTCCGTCGCCTGGACGGCGCCGGTCGTCATGACCCTGGCCGAGCCCGTCGCCGCCGCCAGCGGCTCGGTGAGTGGCTTCGCCCTGTGGTGCTTCGACGACGGCACGACCGAGGGATGGACCATCGACAACACGGCCGGAGCCGGCAACGGCCTGTGGGCCGTCAACAACGGCCGTTCGACCAGCCCGTCGTACTCCATGCACTACGGCAACGGTGTGAGTGGCACCTACAACACGGGTGGCCGCAACGCCGGCACGGCCACGAGCCCAACTGTCACACTGCCGGCATCAGGCCCCATGAATCTGACCTTCGACGTCTGGCGCGAAGTCGAGACCTACCCGAGCGGCAACTGGGACCGCTTCACCGTTTCGATCCTGGCCGGGGCAACCTCGACGATCGTCTACAGTCGGGCCCGCGACGGCGGCACGAGCGGAGTGTTCGAATCACCCAGCATCGACGTGTCGGCGTGGGCGGGCCAATCGATCCAGATCGTTCTCGGGTTCGACACGGGAGACAGTCAGTTCAACGACTTCGAGGGCATCTACGTCGACAACATCCAGATCCCGGTCGCTTCGGGGGGTAGCGGAACCTCCCTCTCGGCCAACCGGACCCTAGGCATCTCACGCGGCTACTTCCCCGACGCGCCCGAGCCGACCCAGCGCGAGCTCCGCCGCCGTGCCCGCGAGGCCCGGCGCGGTTAGGCAGACGCCAGCGGGGAGCCGACCGCATCGCCCGATCCGACGGCGGGCAGTCGCAAGGTCAACAGCCAGGTGACGGCTACGAAGGTGGTCGTGCCCCACAGCGCTCCCTCCAGCCCACCGGCCAGGTACAGGACTCCTGAGAGGAAAGTGCCGACCAATCGACCGGTGGCGTTGGCCGAGTAATAGAAGCCCACGTCGAGCGCCACCTGGTCACCTTCTGAGTAGGCGAGGATCAGGTAGGAGTGGAGCGATGAGTTCAGGGCGAACACGACGCCGAAGATGATCAGCCCCCCGACGACGGCGAGGGTGGTGGCGACGTCGAAGGTCACGGCGAGGGCGATGGCAGCCGCCACGACGCCGAGTACGACGGCCAACCTCCGGGTGGCCGAGACCTCGGCTCGGACGTCCGCCGTGGGGAGCAGCCGGGGCGCGACCGACTGCACCATTCCGTAGCCGATCACCCACGCCGCCAGGAAGGCACCGATGCCTTCGAACGACCATTCGAGCTCCTCGTCGAGGAAGACGGGCAGGGCGACGACGAACCAGATGTCTCGAGAACCGAAGAGGAACAGTCTCGCGATCGACAGCCGATTGATTGCCTCGGACTTCGACAGGATGCTGCGCAGTGGAGGTTTGCGAGAGGCCCGGCCGATGTCCTCGTCGAGGAGCCCGAGCACAACGACGAGGGCTACGGCGATGAGCCCGGCCATCGCCCACAGAGCGGCGTCGTAGCCGATGGCGGACAGCAGGGCGGCACCGATGAAGAAGCCGGCACCCTTCAGGGCATTCTTCGATCCAGTGAGTATCGCGACGAGACGGAACAGCGCCCCCTCGCCGGCGATGAACTTGACCGCGGTCTTCGAGCTCATCTTGGTCAGGTCCTTGGCCACGCCCGAGAGAGCCTGGGCCGCCATGACGAAGGCGACCGAGACCCACTCCCGCCACTCCGGTTGCTGGAAGGTGAGCGCGACGAGCGCCACGATCTGCAAGGCCAGACCGCCGGTGAGCGTGCGATTGAGACCGGTACGGGCCCCGACCCAGCCGCCGAGCAGGTTGGTGACGATCCCCATGAACTCGTACAGGAGGAACAGGAAGGCGATCGACACCGGCGAGTAGCCCAGGTCGTGGAAGTACAGGAGCACGAGCATGCGCAGGGCGCCGTCGGTGATCGTGAAGGCCCAGTACCCGGCCGTGACCAGGACGTAGTTGCGGAGCTCCACGGCGACTCGTTCAGTCCGCCGGCAGCGAGGCGGCGACCTTCTCGGTCAGGTCGGCCATCCGGAAGGCGTAGCCGTATTCGTTGTCGTACCAGATGAGCACTTTCACCATCCGGCCGTCGACGACCATGGTCGAGGGGCCGTCGACGATGCCCGACCTGGTGTCGTTGGTGTAGTCGGCCGACACGAGCGGTCGATCCTCGAATCCGAGAACTCCTGCGAGCTCGCCCTCGGCTGCGGCGCGCAGATGATCGTTCACGCCGGCGGCGGTAACACTCCGGCTCATTGTGAAGACGGCGTCGGTCAGGGAGGCGTTGAGGAGCGGAACGCGAACGGCGATGCCGTTGAGCTTCCCGGCGAGCTCCGGGTAGATCATCGTGATGGCAGTGGCCGAGCCGGTCGACGTGGGGATCAGCGAGTTGAGCGCTGACCGGGCCCGGCGAAGGTCCTTGTGGGGTCCGTCGACCACGACCTGAGTGTTCGTCACGTCGTGGATCGTCGTGATCACGCCGCGCTCGATGCCGATCTGTTCGTGGAGCACCTTGACCACCGGAGCCAGACAGTTCGTCGTGCACGAGGCCGCGGTCACGATGTCATGCACCTCGGGCTCGTAGAGGTCATCGTTGCAGCCAATGACGATGTTGAGCACGTTGTCGCCCAGCACGGGAGCGGCAACGATGACCTTCCGGACGTCCCGCTCGAAGTACGGCTCCAGCGCGGCGAGGGTGCGGAACTGCCCCGAGCACTCGAGCACGATGTCGACCCCGGATTCGTCCCAGGGAACGTCCTCGGGGACGCCGTGGCTGCTGTAGTCCACGGCGACCCGGTCGATCCACAACACCTCGTCCTCGTGGTCGACGTCACCCTCGTATCGACCGTGGACCGTGTCGAACTCGAGCAGATGCGCCGCCGTAGCGGCGGGAGCGAACGGTTCGTTTATGTGGGCGAGGCGCAGATCGGATCGACCCCGCAAGCCTCGAACGACGAGTCGGCCGATTCGTCCGAAGCCGTTGATGCCGATTCGGATGGCCATCGGTGGCGAGTCCTCCAGTGACTGGCTGTACGCGCGCCAGTATGTCGCACCGTCGGGGGCGGTGGCGGAGGGTTCAACTGATGTTCAGCCGTCATGCGGGCGAATCGTTGCCCGCTCCAGCACTGCCGGGGCCGTACACCTCCGGACGACGCTCAGTAATCCACGTGTCAAGCGTCGCCCATTGGTCGAACAGCCATGTGTCGACGTCCGCCCGATCGCTGGGCATCTGATCGGCCGGTACCGACCAGTAGGTGGCCTGCACCCGTCGCCGCAACGGAATCGCGCGCCAGATCTGGCCCAACGTGTGCAGGTCGTCGAGCCCGACATGCACGACGAAGACGACCGTCAGGTCGTCGCGGGCGTGCAGGGCGGCAGCGGCACCGGAAGTACGGGGCGGGAGCACATTGGTCATCTGCGTGGCCGCTTCGGCGTGGTCGAAGCGTCCGGAGCGGTGCAGCGAGTCGATAGCGCCCTCCCAGCGTTTGGGCGTCCAGTTCCCACCTTCGGGGAACACGATCATCACGCTGTCGTCGTCCATCGTTGCGCACATCTCGGCGATGGCCCGAAGGTTTGCGTCGGGCTCGTCGGGCTTCGGGTCGAGGAAGTGGTTCGGCAGCCGGAGCATCATGTGGTTGATGAACGGATCCCACAGCAGCTTGTGGGTACCGAGCATGCGGAGCTGACGCCGGTAGTCGCGGATCACGGTGCGGGCAAGCAGGAAGGCGTCGCCGGGTCCGGCGTGGCGGGCGAAGGTGAGGATGGGTCCGTGGACTCGTTCGGTCATCGGCAGGACGAACTCGAAGCCCAGGTAGAAGCGCAGGGCGCGGGTGACGAGCTCGAGCCACCAGCCGAACACCCGGTTGTGAGCCCGCTGGATCCTCCGGGACTTCATGACCAGCCCGAAGCCGGACGCAATCCACAGCACGAAGGTGGCGAGAAGCCCGACGAACTCGGTGATGCACAGGGCGATGCCGAGCCCGCCCATGCGACTGAAGCGCCATTCCCTACGATCGACGAGGTCGATCAGCAGCAGGACCAGGTGGAGAAGTGGTGAGGCCAGGGTGACCAGGCCGCTCAGCACGAACACGATGGGTGTCACCATGAACACCCGCATCGCCCTCGGCGGGACCCACACGGCGCGTCGCTTGGCCACAGACCCTCCCTCGGCCAGGTTCCGTGACGAGAGTACGTTCGTCAATTCCGGTCATGCGACCTGATCGGTAGCCTCCGAACCATGGCTTCGGGACCGATCGAACGAACGCCGAAGGTGGCGTTCGTACTCGGGGGCGGTGGGCTGCGGGGCGCGGCTGAAGTCGGGATGCTCAAGGCTCTCGCCGCTACCGAGATCCGGCCCGACCTGATCGTCGGCACTTCGATCGGTTCGATCAATGGGGCGATCGTCGCATCTGGTCCGCTCGAGGCGATGGTCGATCGTCTCGAGGGCATGTGGAATGAGCTCACCCGGTCAGGTGTGCTGCGCGAAGGGTTCGTCGACCGGGCCGCCAACCTCGTTCGCCATCGCACTCACCTGCACTCGAGCAAGCCCATGCGTGACCTTCTCGTCGATTTCCTCCCGCACGACACCTTCGAGGATCTGACGGTGCCGTTTCAATGCTCGGCGGCATGTGTCGAGACGTCGTCGGAGCACTGGTTCGACTCAGGCCCTCTGATCGACGCGCTGTTGAGCTCGTGTGCCGTGCCCGGGCTGCTGCCGCCGGTCGAGGTCGACGGCCGGCACTACATCGACGGCGGAGTCGTGAACTCGATCCCGATCTCTCGGGCGCTCGAGCTCGGTGCGAACACGATCTACGTCCTCCACGTCGGCAACATCGACGCGCCCCTCCGAGTGCCGCGCAACGCATGGGATGTGGCGTTCGTCGCGTTCGAGATCTCGCGCCGGCACCGATTCCACAGCGACATGGAGAATCTGCCCGACGGCGTCACGATCCATGTGCTGCCCACTGGCCTCGACCCACACGCCAAGTTCAACGACCCGGCCAAGCTGCGCTACAACCACGCCGCCTCCATCCGCCAGGGCATCGACCGTTCGTGGGCTGAAACCACCGACTACCTCGCCGAGCATCACTGACGGCCGCCGTGACCCTGGAGCGGGTGAGGGTGTGATGGTTCAGGACATGTGAAAGGCATGTGTCGGGACATGTGAAAGGCGACGTCGGCTGATGTGGGTCGATGTCTTTGCGTCGGTCGGTGATCTTGTCGGTGACGGTCGAGGGCCGGTCCCAGGCCGATGCGGCCAGGCTCTATGGGGTGTCAGAGCCCACGGTGTCACGTTGGGTGCGCCGCTATCGCAGCGAAGGCGACGCTGCGTTCGAGCCGGCGTCGCGTCGGCCGAAGAGTTCCCCGGCCAAGACACCCGACGATGTTGTGGCGCTCATTATTGAGCTACGGCGAACCCTCACCGGCCAGGGTCTCGATGCCGGCCCACACACGATCGGCTGGCATCTCGAGACCCACCATCGCCTGAGTGTGTCGGTCTCGACGATCCGGCGCTACCTCATCGCTGAAGGGCTGATCGAACCGGCGCCGAAGAAGCGCCCGAAGGCGTCACTGCGCCGCTTCCAAGCAGCCCTGCCCAACGAGATGTGGCAGACCGACACCTGCCACGTCCGCCTCGCCTCAGGCACCGACATCGAGGTCTTGTCCTGGCTCGATGACCACTCCCGCTACGCCCTCAACGTCACCGCCCACGACGTAGTCTCCGCCGATGTCGTCGTCGACGCCTTCACCAAAACCGCAGGCCAACACGGCTATCCCGCCTCGGTGCTCTCGGACAACGCCCTCTACTTCACCACCCGCTTCGCCCACGGAGGCCGAACCAGCCGCAACCGCTTCGAAAGCCTCCTGGTCGACCTCGGCATCACCCAGAAGCACTCTCGACCCAACCACCCCGGCACCTGCGGCAAAGTCGAACGCTTCCAACAAACCCTCAAACAATGGCTCCGAGCCCGACCGCCCGCACCCACCCTCGACCAACTCCAGCAACAGCTGGAGGCCTTCCGCGACGAATACAACAACCGCCGACCCCACCGCGCCCTCGGACGCGCCACACCCGCCATCGCCTACACACGACTACCGACAACCGGACCCAACCAACCCGGCGACCCCGAACTCCGCATCCGCCGAGACCGCGTCGACACCCACGGCAAACTCACCGTTCGCTACAACGGCCGCCTCCACCACATCGGCATCGGCCGCCGCCACAGCCGAACCCCCGTCCTCATGCTCATCGCAGACCGCGACATCCGCATCATCAACCACACCACCGGCGAGATCATCCGCCACCTCACCCTCGACCCCACCCGCAACTACCAACCACAACAGCAAAGGCCCGAACCCTGAGGGTTCGGACCTTTCAGATGTCTCGCGACATCACACCGTGGAGCTAAGGGGAATTGAACCCCTGACCTCTTCCATGCCATGGAAGCGCTCTACCAACTGAGCTATAGCCCCTGGGCGAAGGAAGGATATCAGCAGCGGCCAGACGGGAGAACCCGACCGGCGCATCAGGACCAGCCATCACCTTCCGATGGAGGCGACGGCCGTAACCTTCCTGGCACGGGCTCGAGGTCACTTTGGCGAACGACGAACAACTGGTGCAGCTGGCTCGCAGCGGCTTCGGATTGACCCCGTCCTCCGGTGTCGTGCCCATGGTTGCCGGCAACGTGAACCGCGGGGCTCGGTTCGTGGCCGGTGAAACGACATATGTCCTCCAGGAGCTCAACGAGATCGCGTTCAGAGACCCCGACGCGCTCATGGGCAATGCAAGCGCCGTATGCGATCGTCTGACCGAGCTCAACCTCCCAGCCGTGCGGTTCGTCAGGAACGTCGAAGGGGGGTGGCTCGTCGATCTCGATGGTGTTCCGTGGCGCTGCTATGAACACATCGAGGGTGAAACGGCGGCCGCCATGGTGACGCCCGAGGAGGCGCAGTCGACCGCCCGCATGTTCGGACGATATGCGGCGGCGATCGAACCGCTCGACCTGGCGGAGCACGTGCCGGGCTACCACGACTTCGACCTGCGGATCCAAGCCTTCGACGGTGCCGTGACCCACGACCCTCTGGGGCGCAGCGCGATGGCCGGCGAGACGATCGAGGCGGCCGTCCATCTGGTCGATCGCCTCCGGCTGGCGCCGAGCTACGGCGCCTGGGGAGAGCTGCCGAGACGCAACGCCCACAACGACGCCAAGGCTCCGAACTGTGTAGTGAGCGCGGAGGGCACCCGCACGATCATCGATCTGGACACGACGATGCCGAGCACGATCCTGGCCGACATCGGTGAGTTGGTACGTTCTGCCACCCGGGCGCTCGACGATCGGCGGCCCGATCTTCTGATGACCCAGATCGAGGCGGTCAACCGCGGCTTTTTGGCTGGGTTCGACGGCGAGCTGACCGAGGCCGAGTCGGCGGCAATGCTGCTGGCCGGACCTCTCCTGACCGTCGAGAATGCCGTGCGGTTCCTGACCGACTACCTGCTCGGTGACATCTACTACGGCGCCGAGGCGGAGGGCCACAACCTGGAGCGGGCCCAACAGCAGGTGGCGCTCGCCGCCGCCCAGATCGCTGCGATCGAGGACGCCACGTCGATCTGACCGGGATCGGGTCAGAGATAGTTGCCGGAGTGGTCGTGCAGGCGCTCGAGCGACACCACGGCGAGCTGTTCGACTTGGCCGCCCCAGTCGTCGGAGTCGAAGTCGTCGTCGCGTCCCATGGCGCCGGCCCGATAGCGGTCGACCACACCGTCGAGTATGCAGGCCAGCCGCCAGGTGGCGAAGGCGTAGTAGTAGCTCACGTCGTCGACCTGGCGACCGCTGGCCCGACAGTAGATTTCGACGACCTCGGCTCGATCGATGAAGCCATCGGCCAAGGTGGGCGGCGTCGTCAGCGCGACGACGTGGTCGCCGGGCCTGGACCAGTAGCAGAGCATGGCCCCCAGGTCGGCCAGCGGGTCGCCGAGCGTGGTGAGTTCCCAGTCGAGCACAGCGAGCACTTTGCCCTCGGCCGAGACGATGGTGTTGTCGAGGCGGTAGTCGCCGTGAACGAGGCGCGCCGGACCCTGCTCGGGAATCGTCGAGGTGAGCAGCTCGTGCGCTTCGTCGATCGCCGGCACCGTCGGCATGCCCGATGCATCGACCTGGGCCTTCCACCGCCGGAGCTGGCGTTCTATGTAGCCCTCCCGTTTGGCGAAGTCGCCGAGCCCCACCTCGTCGACGTCGACGGCGTGGATCGCCGCCATGTTCTCGACGACCGAGACCGACATGGCTCGGCGCACCTCGATCGGGAACGACTCGGCCACCCGTTCGGACCTGACCACGGTTCCGTCGACCCATTCCATCACGTAGAACGGCGCCCCCGTGACGGACTCGTCGTCGCACAACCCGATCATCTCGGGTACCGGAACGGGTGTGGGGGCCAGGGCCGACATCACGCGATGCTCGCGGCTCATGTCGTGGGCTGTCGCCAACACCTTCCCGGTAGGCGGTCGGCGGAGCGCCCACGCTCGGCCGTCCGAATCGGTCACATGGAACGTAAGGTTCGAGCGGCCCCCGGCTATCTGGTCGAACCTCAGCGTTGGGGTTATTGGCTCGCCACGGACCTCGATCCGGTCGACCATCCACCGGGTCACGGGCTCGATATCGATGCCGGCCGGGCCACTGTCGGTTGACATGGCCAGAGACTACGGGCCGGCCCAGACGACTGCGTACCTCGCAGCCGGACCGGAATCCCACACGAACACGTAGTGTTGACCTCTGAGCCGGAAGAGTTCAGAGCCGGAGAAGAAAGGTGCGGCATGGCCGACGTTACCGACCAGACATTTGCGACCGACGTGCTCGAGAGATCGAAGACGGTGCCGGTGGTCGTCGATCTGTGGGCGGAGTGGTGCGGGCCGTGCAAGACGCTCACCCCGATCCTCGAGAAAGTGATCGGTGAGACCGAGGGTCTAGTCGAGCTCGCCAAGGTCAACGTCGACCAGAACCCAGCGGTCAGCCAGGCCTTCCAGGTGCAGTCGATTCCCGCCGTGTACGCCATGAAGGATGGCCAGGTCGTCGATGGCTTCATGGGCGCCCAACCCGAGCCCGAGGTGGTCGCATTCGTGCAGCGCCTGCTCGACGGCGCCGAACCGCCCGCGGCCGAAGCCACGGCCGAAGACGGCGCGGTCGACGGCGACGAGGCCGACGTGGAAGCGGCTGAACCGAAGCCGCCGCCCCCGGCCGACATCGAAGAGCAGCTCGAGGGCCTTCTGACGCAAGTGAAAGCCGACGACGAGGCTCGAGAGAAGTACCTGGAGCTGCTCGAGCTGATGGCCGAGGACGATCCCCGGGTCAACGCCTACCGCCGTCGGCTCGCCACCGCACTCTTCTGACCCGCTGTCCGGTCTACCGGGCCGGCGTGGAGGCGACGCCCAGCACTTGCTAGCGTCGTCACCGACGACTTCCCCCGTCGATCCGACGCCAGGAGGTCGCCATGGCGGCCGTGCAGTCCCCCGATCGGCCGGAGCTCGCCGGCCCTGACCCCCTAACGCGGCTGAGGGAGCTCGATTCCCGATCTCTCGGCGAACGGACCCGAGCGCTCATCGGCCAGCGGTGGAAGCAGTACCGGCCGCTGACCGGGCCGGCGGCCGGGCTGATAGTCGCTTGTTCGCTGGTCGTGGTGCTGGTCGGCTGGCGCCTCGTCGTCGACAGCCAACCGCCGATCGAGGAGAGCCTGCCGGTCGCTCGGGCCCCGCAGCCCGATCCAACCACAGAGGTGGCATCGACGACGCTGCCAGCCGATGGCGGCGACCGCCCGACTGCGATCGTGCATGTCGCCGGGGCGGTCCGGGCCCCGGGACTCGTCGTGGGTCAGGCCGACTGGCGGGTAGCCGATGCAGTGGCCGCGGCCGGAGGGGCCCAAGCCGACGCCGATCTGGATCGAATCAACCTCGCCGCGGTGATCGTCGACGGCGAGCGGATCTTCGTGCCTTTCAGCGACGAACCTGTGCCCCCGCCCGTCAACGCCGGATCGCCGACCGGGGAAGCGGCAGTCGGGCCCGTCGACATCAACTCGGCCGACGCCGAGGCTCTCGAGACACTGCCCGGCGTGGGGCCCTCGACGGCGGCAGCGATCATCGCCCATCGGGCGGAACACGGAAGCTTCGGTGGGGTCGACGGTCTCGTGGCCGTCCGCGGCATCGGCCCGGCCACCCTCGACTCGCTCCGTGACCACATCACGGCCCGCTGAGGAGCTCGGCCTCCTGGCCGCCACCGCAGCCGCCGTCGCCGCCGTCGAGCTGAGCGGTGCATCGGTGGCGATGGTCGTCGCCGCCGTGGTCGCCGCCATTGTCTTGCTGCGGCCGGGGCTGGCGGTCGTGGCGCTGGTGCTGCTCATCTCCCTGCGATCACAGGCCGAGCAGGCCGAACTGTCGGCGGCGGCGACCCGGCCGGTGACCTCGGAGTGGATCACGCTCACCCGCGACCCCCAGCCCCTCGAATTCGGCTGGTACGGCGAAGCCCGGCTCGACGACGACCGGGTGCGCCTGTCCTTGTCTCCCGCCGCGAGCTCGCTGGTGGCAGCTCGGGCCGTCGGCGACGAGCTCCGGGTGACCGGGTCACTGGTAGGGCGCGACCCCGCCGGGAGTCACGAGCTCAGTCGACGACTCGTCGGCGAGCTGAGCGTGGTCGAAGTGCACGAAGTACGACCGGCTTCGGGGGCGCGCGCTTGGGCGACCCGCCTGCGCCGGACAATCGAGCGCGGTGCCCGCAGCGTCGCCCCCGACACGCGGGCGTTGTTCACCGGGCTGGTCTTCGGCGACGATCGCAACCAGAGCGCCGACACAGCGGACGCCTTTCGGGCCGCCGGCCTCGGTCACCTCCTCGCCGTGTCGGGTCAGAACGTCGTGTTCGTGCTCATGGTGCTCTCGCCGGTGACCAGCCGTCTCCGGTCGACCGGCGCTCGCCTCGCCGTGAGCGCCATCGCCCTCGTCTCGTTCGGGTTCGTGACCCGCTTCGAACCGTCGGTCACCCGGGCGCTCGTGATGGCGGCGATCGTGCTCGTTGCCAATGCTCGAGGTGCCCCGCTGGCCGCCGCACGCGTGTTGCCTCTGGCCGTCATGGGTCTGCTCATCGTCGACCCACTGCTCGGGTACTCACTGGCCTTCCGCCTGTCGGTGGCGGCGACCGCCGGGCTCATCCACCTCGCACCCCGCTGGGAGGAGCGCCTCCCTGGACCCGATCCACTGCGAACGGCCGTGGCCTCGACCCTCGCGGCTCAACTCGCCGTTGCGCCTCTGCTGCTCGGATCCTTCGGATCGGTGAGCCTGCTCGCCGTACCCGCCAATGTGATGGCCGCCCCGGCTGCCGCCCTGGTGATGATGTGGGGGCTCACGGCAGGGCTGGCGGCGGGAGTCGCGTCCGACGATGTCGCCGAACTCCTCCACCTACCGACCAGGCTTGCCGTGGGGTGGATCGAGCTCGTCGCCGCGCGAGCCGCCGTTCTGCCCGTCGGCCAGTTCCGGGTAAGTCACCTGGCCGTGGCCGGGGCCGGAGGCTTGATACTGACCCGTCGGACATCGGTCGCCATGACGCGCGTGGCCGGCGGACTCGCCGTCGCCGCGCTCGTTGTCCCTCTGCTGTTCTCGCCGACGGTGCCGGCCGGCCGGCACCGCCTGATCGCCGGGGTCGAGCTCAACCGCTCGTCGGCCGGGCACGACGTCGTGGTACTCGACCGCTCGTTCGGAATCGAGAGGGTTCTCGAGAGCCTCCGCACGGCTCGTGTCGGCCGGATCGACCTGCTCGTCAGCGAGCGGGGCGACCGGCCCGCCGGCCGTCTCGTTCGGGCTGTCGCCGGCAGGCATCGCGTCACCGACATCTGGGCGCCTCCCGGCCACCAGGTCCCCGGGGCCCGGGTGTACCCGGAGTTTCCCGTCGTCGTCGGCACGCTCATGGTCGAGGTCGGTGAGTCGGGCGCCACCGCCGTGACCGAGCATGTCGCTGCCGTTGGCTAGGGTCGCGCGCGAATGGAAGCCGATCCCGGACCCCTCACGATCGTGGCCCTAGAAGACCGGCCCGACGCCGAGATGGTGCGCGTCGCCGGCGATGATGCGGCCGAGATGCTGATGGACGTGCGGCATCTCGCCGGCGGGTCCCGGCCTGTGCTCATCGCTCCCGACGCGGCCGCCGAGGACATCGACGACTGGATCGGCATCGTTGCCGCAGCGGTCGTCGAGGGGGTCACCGCGGTGGAGACCCGCCATGCCCGCGAAGCTCGAAGAATCCTGACAATGCACCGGGCCATTTCCACCGGCGGCGAGGGGTTGGGCTGGTGACGACGATCCTCGTGAAGGGCAACGACGAGACACTCGTCTCTCGCGCCACCACCGATGCGGTCGGCGATCTGGTCGGCGCCGGCGATGCCTCTCTGATGGTCGAGGAGCTCACCGAAGACCACTACCGCCTCGAGAACGACGACTTCTCGATCGCCCGCCTGGTCGATGCCGCCCAAACACCACCCTTTCTGACCGAGCGTCGGGTCGTGGTGGGCCGGCACCTGGGCCGGTTCACCAAGGGCGCCGACGTCGAGCCGCTCGTGTCATACCTCGAACAGCCCCTCCCGAGCACCGATCTGGTCCTGGTGTGGGAGAGGGGAGTGAACCCCAAACACGACCGGCTCGGGGCCATGCCCAAGCCGCTGGTCGAGGCACTCGGGAAGGTCGACGCCCGAACGGTCGAGACTGCGATCCCCTCGGGCCGGAACGCATCAGCGTGGCTCGATAGGCAGCTCAAACAGGCCAGCGTCGACCTGACGCCGGCCGCCGCCCGTCATCTCGCCGATCATCTGGGGGAGGAGCGGTCTCGGGTGCTGAACCTGCTCGACACGCTGGCAGCCGTGCACGGTTCGGGCGCCCGGCTCGACGTCGACGACATCGCGCCCTACCTGGGCGACAGCGGCGACGTGCCCCCATGGGAGCTGACCGATGCCATCGACTCTGGCCGCATCGACGAAGCCCTCGACAAACTGCACCGCATGATCGAGTCGGGCGACCGGCACCCTCTGCAGATAATGGCGACCCTTCAGACCCACTACCTGAGGATGCTGCGACTCGACGGGGCCGAGGTCGCCGGCGAGAAGCAGGCCGCTCAGCTCCTCGGCATGAAGGGCTCCACCTACCCCGCCAAGAAGGCCTTGGCCCAGAGCCGAAAGCTCGGATCCGAGCGGATCTCCCAGGCCGTTCACCTGTTGGCGGGCGCCGACCGCGGACTCCGGGGCGAAACCGGTTGGCCGCCGCCGCTCGTGATGGAGGTGCTGGTGGCCAGATTGGCCAATCTGGCCTGACAACTACACTTCTGCCATGTCGGTCGTGGCGGTAATCGTGGGCGTGTTGCTCGTCGTGTCGGTGCTCGCCGACATGGTCAACACCCTCGTCACAACGACCACGTCGAGCTGGAAGTACTGGTTGACCCGGCTGCTGTACATCCGGACCTGGCGCATGGTGCGGGTCCTCGGCCGCCGGATCTCCCACGACGGAAAGCGGGAGCGGTTCTTCGCCTCGTTTGCGCCGGTGTCGGTGCTTCTCATGCTCGCCGTTTGGGTCACACAGCAGATACTCGGCTTCGGTCTGATCTGGTGGGGGATCGGTGGCGTGGGCGGCATCGACGGGCTGGCCGACTCCATCTACTACTCGGGCGTCGTCTACTTCACCGTCGGGTTCGGCGAGGTGGTTCCGCTCGATCTGATCCCCCGATATGGCGCGCTGATCGAAGCCTTCTTCGGGGTGCTCACCACGGCGATGGTCATCGGATACCTGCCGGCGCTCTACTCCGCATACAGCGTGCGCGAACAGAAGCTGCTCATGCTCGATGACGGGACCGAGGATCGGATTACCCCCACCAATCTCGTGATCTCACGCTGCCCCGATGCCGATCCGCGCCAGCTCGACGACTTCTTCGGCGAATGGGAGGCCTGGGTTGCCCAGGTCATGGAGACCCACACGACCTTCCCGATGCTCACGCTTTTCCGGTCGCAGAACCCGGGGCAGAGCTGGATCACAGCCCTCGGCGTGGTCACCGATGCGGCACTGCACCTCGAGATGATCGAAGGACAGAGGGGCCGTCCCGCCTACTGGATGCTTCGGCGCTCGGTGCGTCTGCTCCAGATGCTCACCGCGGACGCTGACGTGTCCGAGTACCGCCAACGCCTCGATGCCGGCTACGAGGCCGACGATTCACTGTTCCGGGCGCTCTACCTGACCTTGGAGAACCATGGCTTCCGGATGCTGCCCTACGAGGAGGCTCTCGCTCGGAGCCAAGAGCTACGCCGCACCTTCGATGCCCCCCTCGAGTACCTGATCGACGAGCTCCAGGCACCGCGCGGATTCTGGGGCCACGCCGTGGGCCACAGGCTCGAGAGCATGGCCGACTTCGACTCGCCGGGCGAACGCTGGACGGGAGCCTGGGACGTCGACGCCTGAGCTGCAACCGCGGAGGTTCACGATGCCATATGAAGAGGAGAAGGAAGAAGAGAGGAACTTGCTGCTGGCGGACGGCTTCGTGCTGCTGGCCGAACGATGCAACGACGATCTCGTCGGGAAACTCCTGGATGTGGCGAGGCGGGGCGAGCAGTCGGCTCGGGCCGCACTCGGATCGAAGGAAATCGGGATCGGCAGCGCCGCCGGCTACACGGAGATCGTGCAGCGTTCGCCGGGCCGGTGGGACGTCCCCATCGACTCCGAGGAGTTCGGCATCGAGCACGACGCGATGCCGTGGTGGCCGTTGATCGAGTCAGTGCTCGGCGCCGACGCCGAGCTGTGGCTCTGCGGGGTGATCGCCTCCGACCCCGGAAGCAGCGATCAGTTCTGGCACTCCGACTCGCCCCACGAGACCCCCGATCACCTGCCGGCAAACGCGATGACGGTCCTGATGGCCCTCCACGATGTCTCGATGGATATGGGCCCGACGGAGCTCGCCCGGGGCTCGCATCGACTGACCAACCACATGAACAACCCTTCGCTGGTGGTCGAGCAGCTGATCTACCAGCACCCTGAAACCTCGCCCGATTCGTTGGTCGAGGGCACTTCTCAGCCTCCGCCCGAGGCGTGGGCGGCTCCGCTACCGGCCGGGTCGTGTGTTGTCTTCGACGACCGCGTTCTCCACCGGGGGAGGGCGAACCGATCGTCGGAAGTGCGGTACGTCGGTTACTTCACCTACCGACGGCCGGGATACTCGACCGACAAGTACTTCGAGACGGACCGGTCAGTGCACAACTGAGCGCGCGGCGATCAGTCGGCGTTCTGAAGGGTGCGAACCCGCTTGGTCAGCCGGCTCTTGGTGCGGGCGGCGGTGTTCTTGTGGAGTACGCCCTTGGCGGCGGCCTTGTCGATCCGCTTGATGGCGGCCTGGAGCTTCTCGTCGGCGTCGGCGTCGCCGGCCTCGGCCGCCTCGACTGCTGACCGGGTGCGTGTACGCAGCTCGGCCCGTACGGCCCGGTTGCGGTGCCGCCGCTTCTCGTTCTGGCGGTTGCGCTTGATCTGGCTCTTGATGTTCGCCACGGATGCGACCTCGAAATCACCTACGGCCCGGACATCGGACCAGCGCCACAGGTTAACGGGAATCGATCTCGCAGCCACTACCGTCCAGGTGGTCATGGACCAGTCCCGCATCCGGAACACGTCGATCATTGCGCATATCGACCACGGCAAGTCCACGCTCGCCGACCGCCTGCTCGAGCTCACGGGCGCCGTCGACGCCCGGACCATGCGCGACCAGTACCTCGACTCGATGGATCTGGAACGGGAGCGGGGCATCACGATCAAGCTCCAGTCGGTGCGGCTCGACTGGAACGGGACCATCGTCAACCTGATCGACACGCCGGGCCACGTCGACTTCGGCTACGAGGTGTCCCGGTCACTGGCCGCCTGCGAGGGCGTGATCCTCGTGGTCGACGCGGCCCAGGGGATCGAGGCCCAGACGCTGGCCAACTGCTATCTGGCGCTCGAGAACGACCTCGAGATCGTGGCGGCGCTCAACAAGATCGACCTGCCGGCGGCCGAGCCCGACAAGTACGCCGAGGAGATCGAGAACGTGCTGGGCATCCCCGCCGAGGATGTTCTGCAGATCAGCGCCAAGACGGGCGAGGGGGTGGCCGAGCTGCTCGACGCCGTAGTCGAACGCACACCGCCTCCTTCCGGCGACCCGGATGCTCCGACCAAAGCTCTGATCTTCGACAGCCACTTCGACCCTTACCGCGGCGTGGTCTCGTCGATCCGCGTGGTCGACGGGGCACTTCCGGCCAAGGGCAAGGCGCTCTTCATGCAGGCCGGCGCCGTCCACGACATCGACGAGATCGGTGTGCGCACACCCGACAACACACCGGTCGAGGAGCTCGGCGCCGGCGAAGTGGGCTATCTCATGGCCGGAATCAAGGACGTCGGCGAAGCTCGATCGGGCGAGACGGTCACCGTCGCCTCCGCCGCGGCCACCGACCCGCTCGAGGGCTACGCCGAACCCAAGCCGATGGTCTTCAGCGGCCTCTACCCGATCGACGGCGACGAATACCCCGCCCTGCGTGACGCCCTCGAGAAGCTCAGGCTCAACGACTCGTCGTACACGTTCGAGCCCGAGACCTCGGGCGCGCTGGGCTTCGGGTTCCGCTGTGGCTTCCTCGGTTTGTTGCACATGGAGATCGTCAGAGAACGACTCGAGCGCGAGTTCGATCTCAGCCTCATCTCCACGGCGCCGTCGGTCGAGTACCGGGTGCACACGACCGAGGGCGAAGAGGTCCTTATCGACAACCCGTCCGAGCTGCCCGACGGCGGCGAGATCGACCACATCGAAGAGCCGATGCTCCGGACCTCGATCGTGACCCCGTCCGACTACACCGGCGCCATGATGGATCTCTGCCAGACCCGCCGGGGCGTGATGGAGAAGATGGAGTACCTGTCGCCGGAGCGGGTCGAGCTGATCTACCGGCTGCCCCTCGCCGAGGTCGTCATGGACTTCTTCGACCAGATGAAGAGCCGATCCCAGGGCTATGCCAGCCTCGACTACGAACCGGCCGGCTACGAGCAGTCGAAGCTGGTGAAGGTCGACATCCTGCTCTCCGGCGAGCCCGTCGATGCCTTCTCGACGATCGTCCACACCGACAAGAGCTACGAGTACGGCAAGAAGATGACCGAGAAGCTCAAGGAGCTGATCCCGCGTCAGCAGTTCGACGTGCCGATCCAGGCCGCCATCGGAGGGCGCTTCATTGCGCGCCAGACCGTCAAGGCCTTCCGCAAGGACGTGACCGCCAAGCTCTACGGCGGCGACGTCACTCGCAAGCGCAAGCTCCTCGAGAAGCAGAAAGAGGGCAAGAAGCGGATGAAGAGCATCGGCAGCGTCGACATCCCCCAGGAAGCGTTCGTCTCGGCGCTCACTCTCGACAACTGAGCCGACCCACGGATACGGCCCCGAGGCGGGATCCGCACGATCGCGCCCGGCGCCGCCGGTAACCTCTGGTCATGCTCGACGATCGTAAGAAGGCGATTCTGCGCGCCGTGATCGAGACCTACATCGAGACGGATCAGCCGGTCGGCTCGGCGCACATATCCGACACCAGCGATCTGGGCGTCTCGCCGGCGACGATCCGCAACGAGATGCTGCAGCTCGATCAGCAGGGCTACCTGACCCAGCCGCACAAGAGCGCGGGGCGCGTGCCGACCGATCTCGGCTATCGGGCGTTCGTCGACGACCTCGATGAACCCTCACTCGCAGCCAACGAGTACGAGACGGTCAAGCTGTTCTTCGATCAGCGTCATGGCGAGATCGAGCAGATGCTCGACCGGACCTCTCGGCTGCTGTCGGAGATGACCGGCATGGCCTCGGTCGTCGTGGCTCCTCAGCACGGCACAGCGGTCGTTCGCTCGGTGCAGCTCGTGCAGCTGGCCCCCCGATTGCTCCTCACCGTCACTGTTCTGTCCGACGGCACGGTCGAGAAGGGAACCATCGAGACCACCGACGACATCGACGACGTCGTGCTGGCCATCGCCCACGGTCACCTGTCCGCCGTGATGGTCGGGCGCACGCTCGCCGACTGCGCCACGCCGACCCCGTCCGGGAATGAGACAGCCGATCGCCTTGTTGACGCGGCGCGTGCCGTACTCACCGGACCACCCGAGTCCCGCGACGTGTTCGTCGGCGGGCGGGCCAGCGTCGCCGACTTCGCCGTCGACCAGGTCCGAGAGGTGCTGTCGATCCTCGAGAAGCAGCTCGTCGTGGTGACCCTCTTGCGTGACGTGCTCGACCGGGGCCTCTCGGTGGCAATCGGCAACGAGACCGGTGTCGACCCTCTCGTCGACTGCAGCCTCGTCGTCGCTCCCTACGAGGTATCGGGTGACCAGGCCGGCACCATCGGCCTGCTCGGGCCCACGCGCATGAACTACCCCCAGGCCATGGCGGCGGTGGCCGTCGTCAGTCAATCGCTCGGCAAGCGGCTGACCGAGGGCTGAGGGGTGGCCGACCACTACCAGGTCCTCGGCGTGTCCCGCCAGGCCAGCGACGTCGAGATCAAGAAGGCGTACCGGCGCCTGGCTCGGGAGTATCACCCCGACGCCAACCAGGGCGACGAAGGTGCCGAGGCCCGCTTCAAGGAGATCGCCAACGCCTACGAAGTGCTCGGCGACCCCGACCGGCGCGCCCGCTACGACCGCTTCGGCGATGACGGTCTCGGCGGCGCCGGGGCCGCCGGCGGCAATCCCTTCGGCGCCGGACTCGGGGACCTGTTCGAGACGTTCTTCGGAGGCGGCAACCCCTTCGGGGGAGGGCCGTCCGCCCCGACCGGGCCACCTCCGGGCGAGGACCTCGAGACGGTTCTCGAGATCGACCTCGAGGACGCTGTCTTCGGGGGCGAGAAGCTGATCTCGGTCCGTACGGCGATCCCTTGCGATCCGTGCCAGGCGACCGGAGCGGCTCCGAACAGCGGCACGTCGACCTGCAGCGAGTGTGGCGGCAGCGGCCAGGTGCAGCGGGTTCGCCAGTCGATCCTCGGCCAGATGGTGACCGCCTCGACCTGTGGCAGCTGCGGTGGCCGGGGCGAGACGATCGACGACCCCTGCGACAACTGCAAGGGCGAGGGCCGCCTGATCGAGAACG
>JAAUYH010080088.1_pt1 | contig 37714 bp, 32 predicted proteins | sample 7278061 | NCBI WGS metagenome assembly JAAUYH01 (sample SAMN14350203, study PRJNA611818) | marine sediment metagenome | isolation source: surface marine sediment (0.6m) | place: French Polynesia: Moorea | collected 2018-08
CAAACCACGGAGTCAGGCAAACACTTACGCACAGATTGCGGCGGAAACCGACGCGGTTTTTGGTGCAGGCGTTCGGAATTTGCATCAAGAACCTGCACGGAATGTGCGTCACATTCCGTCTCCCCCCGGCATCAGAAGCGAGGCATCGCCATAAGAAAAGAAACGGTATTCCTTTTCGATGGCATGGGCATAGACCTCGCGGATGCGCTCCGTTCCCAGAAAGGCCGAAACCAGCATCATGAGCGTCGACTTGGGCAGGTGAAAATTCGTCATTAGCGCATCCGAGACCTTGAAGTGATAGCCGGGCGTGATGAAGATGTCCGTCGCCCCTTCCCAGGCCTCAAGGTGCCCGTCGACCGTTGCCGCCGTTTCAATCAGCCGCATCGCCGTCGTGCCGACCGGCACGATCCGGCCACCGGCAGCGCGCGTCGCGTTGATCTCTGCCGCGGCGGCCTCCGAGATGATGCCGCGTTCGGCATGCATCCTGTGCTCGCGAACGTCATCGACCTTGACCGGCAGGAAGGTGCCTGCGCCAACATGAAGGGTCACGAAACTCCGTGTGATCCCGCGTGCATCGAGGGCTGCCAGCAACGCATCATCGAAGTGCAAGGATGCCGTCGGCGCGGCAACCGCGCCCGTCGCCCGCGCCCAGACCGTTTGATAATCCGTCAGGTCCTGCACATCGGCCTTGCGCTTGCCCTCGATATAGGGCGGTAAAGGCATGGCGCCCGCCTCGGCCAATGCCGCATCGAAATCGTCGCCTGCCAAGTTGAAGCGTAGGAACCCTGCCCCCTCGGCCCGCGCTTCGACAACCGCCGACAGGTCGTTGTTGAACCGGATTGTCTCGCCGTCCCTGACCTTCTTCAGCGGCTTCAGAAGCGCGCTCCACGTCCCGTCCGCCTGCGGCTCCAGCAGGGTCGCCTCGATGCGCGCCTCGGTCTCGCCTGTCGCGCCCGACCGCGTCCGGGTGCCCGACAGGCGCGCCGGGATGACCTTCGTGTCATTCAACACCAGCCGGTCGCCCGGGGCGAGGAACTGCGGCAGATCAATCGCAGTCGCATCCGTCAGACGCTGGGGCGTCGCCACCAGCAAACGCGCCGAGGACCGGGGACGCGCAGGTCGCGTCGCGATCAACCGTTCTGGCAGATCGAAGTCGAAGTCCGAAAGTTTCATGGATCAGCCCCCGGGCGGCGCGCGCCGGAAGATCTGCCGGAATGCTCCGGGCGTCAGGATCGACAAGGGATTTACCCCAACCTCGGGATTGGCGGCGGGCCCGGCCATCCGGTAGTTGAACCCGAAGAGACCCTCGCCCCGACGGGTCAGAAAAGAGCCGATGCCGTTCAGGAAATAGACCGGCGAGACGACGCCGCGGAAATCCATCCGTGCGTTTCTAAGATCATAGAGTCCATCAGCAGAGATCCCCATCGAGGGGCCGACAGCCGCGGCGCTTCGCAAGCGGATTTGTCGACGGTCCAGCCGGAACTGGCCATCTATGGTCTCGAACCGAATACCGGGGCCGCCCAATTGATCCAGAAGCCCGACAACGCTGACCGCGTCCAGAAGCTCGGCCATGGCAGGGGCATCCTTCAGGCGAATGTCTTCGATCAGAAATTGCCCGTCGAAGGTCCCCGATGGTGCGCCGACAACAGGGGTCAGCACCAGATCGAGCGACCCTCCACGCGCGTTGGGCGTAAGCCCCGCATCGCGCAGCACGCCTGCCGCATTCCGTGACGTTAGCCGTACCGCCGTCCCGGCATTGGCGGGCGAAAGTGTTCCCCTGACCGGCGTCCGTCCATTGAGCCGCGCTTCGAAGGTTCCAGAAAGCCCGCCGGGATTTGCCCTGAGCCGCCCCGTCAAAGGCGCCAGCGCGATCCCATCCGAGACGGTTAGCCGGTCAAGACGCAAATCGATGGGGCCACTTGCCTCGGCGTCACGGCCGGCCTGTCCGCCAAGATCCAGCTGGCGAAGGTCGGCTGTGCCGCCACGGACCGTGACACGCGGCGGTCCACCGGCGGGGTCCGGGGTCAGCTCGACATCGGCATTCAGCCAGTTGCCCAGCTTCAACCCCGCGAACCGCGCCTCTTCCAGCGCGCCCGTTTCGGACAACTCCACATCGCCCTCAAAGGAAAGCCCGCTCGTGTCCAGACGAAGACTTTCGATTTCCGGCACGTCGCCGAGGCGGGCGGTCAGCTCCAATTGTCCCCGCTCGGACGGCGGCTTTCGCCAGCCGAGTGCGGCCAGGCCCAGCGACATGCCCCGCAGGTCCGAAGTCAGTTCAAGTTCTGGCGGCACGTCCGGATCGGCCGGCATGGTCAGCACGAAATTCCCCTGGCTCTCGCCTGTCAGCAGACCATCGGGCAGCGGCAAATCGAAGGCGTCGACGGACCGGGGCGACAGGCTCACCTGCCCCGTAATCTGGCCACCAGCCGACGCGCCGTCGCCCAGCGGTTGGCGCCATGCGGCGGTCAGGGGCACACCATCGAGCCGCGCCGGGCCTTCCAGCCCCAAAGCCTCGGGCGTCGCGGTGAACCGCATTTCGGGTGACGTGAAAACGCGGTCGGGCACCAGCACATCAGAGGCCACGTCACGAAGCGTGGCACGGACGTCGAACCCGATCTCTTCCGTCTCGATGCCGTCTTTCAAGGGCAAGGTGATGCGCGCTTCGGCACGCGCCTGGGCATCGGCCAGATCGACGGGGCGCTTGGCCCGTTCCATCAGGCGAAGCGGTGGGTTGTTCAGAATATCCAGAACGCTGGTCAGCGCGCCACCGGCAGCGACGTCGATTTGCCCGTGGGAGGGCTTCGGGCGGGTATCTGCAACGGTGAATTGCGATCCGGCGATGTCCACTTCAGAGCCATCCGTGGCGGTCACGCTCGCGCCGGTCAGGCCGAGCGAAAACCGATGGGCCATCAGTTCAGCTCTGCCGCGCGCGCCTTTCAAGGGCGGCATCTCTGGCAGGAAGCGGGCTTCGCCGCCCGAGAACTCGAAAGAGAACGCGGCATCGGGTTCCTTGCCGGTATCGAACCGGATACCGAAGGCCGGGGCATGCAGCGTGCCACTGGCCAGGTTGCGCGAGAGCCAGCCACGCGTCACCGGCGAGACACGCTTCGGCCAGTACTCCAGCACCTGGGCCGCATCGATTTCGGGAGTTGTTGCATCGACCGCGATATGCCAGCCCTGGTCATCCGCCGTGACACGACCGCTCGCACGAATGGGCGTGCCGTTGTTATCGATGACGATCTGGCCGAAATCGACAGAAAACGGGTCGAGGCGGACGCGCAGATCGGCGTTGACCGTCCCGACGGCCAGCGGGCCTTCGAAGTCATTTCCCCCGGCATAGGCGGCGTCCTCGACAACGAATTGGCCAAGATAGGCTTGTGGCCAAAGACCGTCGAATTCTGTCAGATAGCTGTGACCCGAGGCGACGATGCTTCCGTCTTCCGCCTGAATGGTGACTTCAGAAAAGTCGATCCGCTGCTGTGCCGGATCGAACGTGAAATAGGCCTTCGCCGCTTCGAAAGCCACAGGCGGTGCTTCGGCGTCGGGCTTGAGGGCGCCGCCCGCGATGTCGAGAGTTCCGGCAAATCCGGCAAGCGTCCCGGTCTCGTCCAACTCGGTCCGGACGGCACCAGAGATCGGCGCATCGAGGACACTCAACCAGGCAAGGACCGGGGCCTGTGCGGCAATATCCCGGGCGGCCATATTGTCGACCCTCACGCCCAGTTGCAGATGCTCCGTTTCGCGGCTCCGCGTCAGCGAAAGCTGCACGTTCGCAAGGTCATCGGTGCCGCTGAAGACATCCGAGGTGATCGACAGGGAAAGCGCGTCGTCCGACTGGCGAAGCGTTGCACTTGCGTTCGTGGCCTGCCAGATGCGGCCACTTCGGGCATCTTCCAGCGTGATGACGACCCCGGCTGCGACCACCTTCTCCAATTCGGCCAGTACGCCGTCCGACATTGCCGCATCGATGCGCGCCAGAATGTCGGTGATCGTCTGTTCCTCGCCGCCAAACCCCGCACCCGCCGACAGCGTGAAGCGCCCCGCGGCGGTCCGGCGAATGGTGATCTGCGCGCCGGTCAGATAGAGACTTTCGGCGGCAAACTGGCCGCGCATCATCTGTTCCAGCGACAGTTCCGCGCCCAGCCAGTTCAACTCGGCCACGGCCCCGCCTGCCTGATCGGCCAGGCGGATGTTGTTCATCAATAGCTGCGGAATGCCGTTCCGATCGACGCCGAATTCCATCTTGCCCAGCCGCAAAGGCGCACCTTGCAAGCGTTCGTTCAATTCCTCTTCGACATGCGCGCGCACGAACTCGGGCACCGGCAGCGTGCGGCCGGATACGGCCAGCGCCAGAACGGCGAAGACGATACAGGCGATGGCTAGGCTGACAAGCGTCGCCAGGCTGACGCGTCGGCGCTGGCGCCGGGGCTTTTCCCGCACCTTCGGCGCCTCTTCTTCTGGCGTCTCTGGGATGTCTGCCTCTTCCGGGGCTTTTCTTCGCATTCCTACGTCCTACAACAGGGCGTGAATCGTTGTCACCACTTGAGAGGCCCTTGCCCCATGAGTTACGTAAGTAAACCTGCCCCCGATTTCACCCTGCCGCGCGATGGCGGCGACGAGATTACGCTGTCTTCGCTCAAGCCCAAGAACGTCGTGGTCTACTTCTATCCGCGCGACGACACCTCGGGCTGCACGAAGGAAGCGCTTGGTTTCACCGAAGCGCTTTCTGATTTCGAGGCGGCGAACACGGTGATTGTCGGCATATCGAAGGACACAGTCGCGAAACATGACAAGTTTATTGCGAAGCACGAACTGGGCGTGATCCTTGCCTCCGACGCCGAGAGCGACGTCTGCGAACGCTTCGGCGTCTGGGTCGAAAAAAGCATGTATGGCAAGACATACATGGGGATCGAGCGGGCGACGTTCCTGATCGACGACGCGGGTGTCGTTCGGCAGGAATGGCGGAAGGTGAAGGTTCCGGGTCATGTCGACGCGGTTCTGGAGGCCGCGAAAGCGCTGTAATCGAGGTTTTGCGCCGCCTGTCGGCGTCGCTCAATGCGAGGGGGCGTTGCCCCCTCGCGCTCCCCCAGGATATTTGCGGGTCTATGGAAACACCTACGCTGACCGAGATGGCCGTCGAGGTTCTGGAAACCGCGGACGGACGCGCCAAGACGGCGCTGAGCCGTGCAAATGCCGCAACGTGGTTTACAGCCCGCGCGGCGGGCGAGCGCCTGGCCATTGGCGTTGGTGCACCACCCGACAGGCCCGCACGCCCTGTGAAACCAGAGCTTCTGGACCCCCGTGAAGTGCCGAGGCGCAAGCCCGGCTCACCCGAAGGGCGGAAGGCGCTTTTGCATGCGGTCGCGCATATCGAGTTGAACGCTGTCGATTTGCACTGGGACCTGATCGCACGGTTCGGCCATGTCGAGATGCCGATTGGATTTTACGACGACTGGGTGCGGGCGGCGGACGAGGAGTCGAAGCATTTCAACCTTGTCTCGGACTGTCTTGAGGAGATCGGCAGCCATTATGGCGATCTGCCGGCGCATGCGGGCATGTGGCGGGCCGCCGAGGACACCGTGGACGACCTGATGGGGCGCCTGGCCGTCGTGCCGATGGTTCTGGAGGCCCGCGGGTTGGATGTGACGCCGGGTATGATCGAGATCTTTCGGAAAGCGAAGGAAGACAAGGCCGTAGACGCGCTGGAAGTGATCTATTCCGACGAAGTGGGGCACGTCGCCTATGGCTCCAAATGGTTCCATTTCCTTTGCGGGCGCCAGAACCTGGATCCGAAGCCTGTGTTCCACGATCTGGTGCGCAAGTATTTCCACGGCCGCCTGAAGCCGCCCTTCAATGAAGAAAAGCGCGCCGAGGCAGGATTGCCGCCCGATTTCTATTGGCCCCTCGCCGACACGGCTTGACGATTGGCAAAAATCCGCCCATTCGGCGCTCAATCCGGGACGCTAGGTCAGCAAGGTTGCCTGAGTTTTCCCGAAAAGTTAACACTTTGAGCGCAGATCGGGACAGGATCTGCTTTGGACACGACCAACCGGGCAACGGGACAGACAATTGACGCGACCATTCTTGGCCAGAGTTCACTCGGCAATCGAACGCACGTTCCCGGAACAAAGGTTGTTCCTGAGATCGGACACTGAAACCCGATTCATTCGCTTGTCGCCTCTGACGCAATTCGTCGGCGTGACGGGCAGCGCGCTGTTGCTGGGTTGGACGATCATTTCCTCTGCCATCCTGCTGATGCATGCGCTTGGTGCGGGCGATATCCGCGAACAGGCGCTTCGCGAGCAGGCGATTTACGAAGCGCGTTTGAACGAACTGGCGAGCGAGCGGGACGCACGCGCAACAGAGGCCGCTGCGGCGCACGAGCGTTTTGCAGTGGCGCTGGCCGAGGTGTCGGCCATGCAATCGCGCCTTCTGGCGTCGGAAGACCGACGCCGCGAGTTGGAAACCGGGATCGACGTAATCGCGGGCACGCTTCGGGACACCATGAAGGCCCGCGATGCCGCGCGGAGCGAAGTGGAAACGCTGGTCGCCGAACTGGCGGAAACGGAGGCCGAGCAGCCTGACGTCACGCGACTGGAAGACCTTGAGGCGACACTGGAATTCATGACCACCGCGCTCGGCGACATGGCGGTCAAACGCGACACTATGAGCGACTATGTCTCGGAGGCCGAGATGCATCTGGACCGGGTGGCGCTGGATCAGAAGCTCGAAGCGCAGCGCAACGAACGCATATTCAGCCAGATCGAAGACGCGGTTAATTCGTCGTTGAAGCCCATCGACGAAATGTTCAGCGCGGTCGGACTGCCGACCGACAGCATTATCGAGCAGGTGCGGCGCAGCTATTCCGGACAGGGTGGCCCGTGGATGCCTATCGTCTTTTCAACAAGCGGCGATCCCGAACCCGATCCGCTGACCGAACGTGCGAATGGTGTCCTGGGCCAGTTGGACGCTTTGAACCTTTACCGAATTGCGGCCGAGAAACTGCCGTTCAGTTTCCCGGTCAAAGGCACCTACCGGTCGACATCCGGTTTCGGGCCACGCTGGGGCAGAATGCATGAAGGTCACGATTGGGCGGGTCCGGTGGGCACGCCAATCCATGCAACGGCGGACGGTGTTGTGTCCTTTGCCGGAAGATCTGGCGGATATGGTAACCTCATCAAGATAAAGCATGAATTCGGCTATGAGACACGATACGCACATCTGTCGCGAATTCGCGTAAAGGTGGGTGATAGGGTCTCGCGTGGGGATAGGATCGGTGATATGGGGAACACGGGGCGATCAACCGGCCCCCACCTTCACTACGAAATCCGTATCGGTGGGGCAGCCACTAACCCGATGAAATACATCAAGGCAGCGAGAGATGTTTTCTAAAAGCAAAATCAACGAACCTGGTCCGAAAACGGACGCAGAGGCAGAAGAAAAAAAGGACGAAAAGGCCCCCATCATGAGCGATACTCCCACACCATCGACACCCAAGGCCAAACCGCCCGCATCCGTGCTGTCGGCTGATCTGCAGATCACCGGCAACATCAAGACGACGGGCGACATCAATATCGAGGGTAACGTCGAAGGGGACATTCGCGCGCATCTGCTCACGGTCGGCGAAGGTGCCACCGTCAAGGGCGAATGCATGGCCGACGACGTCGTCGTCAACGGTCGCGTGGTGGGCAAGGTCCGGGGCCTGAAGGTCCGCCTGACGTCGACCGCGCGGGTCGAAGGCGACATCATCCACAAGACGATCGCCATCGAATCGGGCGCGCACTTCGAAGGCTCGGTTCAGCGCCAGGAAGACCCGCTGAACTCCAAGGGCAGTGCTTCGGCGGCACCGAAGCCCGCGGCGGCTCCGGCAGCGGCGACCGCCAAGGTCTGAGGCAATACTGAAACGGGAATCCAAAGGGCGCCTTGAGGCGCCCTTTTCCTTTGGTGAAACGAAATATTGAAAGGACTTCGGCCCTTTTTTCAAGAACGCGCCGCGTCACTCACAGGATGATACAGCGCGCGGCGATAGATGTGCCAAGTCGCATGGCCCAAAACGGGCAGCGCGATGAACAGACCCAGAAACGCAGGCAGCATAGCAACAAACAGGCTGACCGCGATTATTACCGCCCAAAGCCCCATCACGACCTTGTTCGCGTTGACCGTTTGCAGGCTGATGATCATGGCGCTGACGAAGTCGACTTCCTTTTCCACCAGAAGCGGCAGCGAAATTGCCGTAAGCCCGAAGGTCAGAAAGGCCACCAGCGCCCCGGTCAGAAACTGGACGGCAAGCATCATCTGACCGTCCTGCGTTGTCATGAAGGTCTCCAGCGAGGTGTTGCCGACGTTCGATACGCCCAGAAAGAGGGCCACGGTCATGTGGGCAAAGAAGCTCCAGAACAGGAAGATCAGCGCCAGAACGAGACCGATCCATGGCAGTTGGCGGCGGCGCTCGCTCCAGACCACGCTCAGGATTTCCCGCATTTCCAGCGGTTCTTCGGCTTCCAGCCGACGGCTGACCTCGTAAAATCCGACGGCCGCGAAGGGCGCTACCAAGGGAAAGCCCAGCGCCATCGCCAGGGTCCAAAGGAATGTGCCCGCGCCGACGAGCGTCAGGATATTGCCGCCCAGTGCGTAAGCGGCGGCAAAGAGCAGTCCATAGATCGGCGCACGCCGAAAATCCCAAAGCCCGTACTTCAGGGACGTCCAGATCTCCGGCAGGGTAACCCGCGCGATTTCCGGCCTAGGCGCTGCCTTGGCCGCCTCCTCCATCGTCATGACGGCATCTTGTCGGACGACAAGCGTCCGAACCTTGATCCAGATCAGTTCGCGTTTGCTTGAAGCCACCCGCGCCGGTTGCTATCAGCAGCCATCACGCCCAATCGGAGACAAGCCCCATGCGCGCCGAGGCCGAAAACCTGGTCGCCCAAATCGAAAAGTCGCTCAACCTGCTGGCCCAGCGCATGGACTGGGAGACGGCGGGTCACCGGCTGGAAGAGTTCAATGCGCGTGTCGAAGACCCGAATCTCTGGGATGACCCGGAAAAGGCGCAGAAACTGATGCGCGACCGCCAGGCGCTGGTCAATGCGATGGAGCGTTATTCGGGCATGAAACAGGAAATTTCCGACAACGTCGAGCTGATCGAGCTTGGCGAAATGGAAGACGACGACGAGGTCGTCAAGGAAGCCGAGGGCGCGCTGAAGACACTGGCCGACCGCGCCGCCGAGGCCGAGATCGAAGCGCTTCTGGACGGCGAGGCGGACGCAAACGACACGTTTCTGGAGATCAACTCGGGCGCAGGTGGGACGGAAAGCTGCGACTGGGCGTCAATGCTGGCGCGCATGTATGTCCGCTGGGCCGAGAAGAAGGGCTACAAGGTCGAGCTTCAGTCCGAAACGCCCGGCGAAGAGGCCGGCATCAAATCGGCATCCTACAAGATCAGCGGGCACAACGCCTATGGCTGGCTTAAATCGGAATCGGGCGTGCACCGGTTGGTCCGGATTTCTCCCTTCGACTCGGCTGCAAAGCGGCATACTTCGTTTTCCAGCGTTTGGGTCTATCCGGTGGTCGACGACAATATCGAAATCGAGGTCAACCCAGCCGACATTCGCATCGACACCTATCGCTCGTCCGGCGCCGGCGGCCAGCACGTGAACACGACCGACTCGGCCGTTCGGATCACCCACGCCCCCACCGGCATCGTCGTGACGTCCTCCGAAAAGTCCCAGCACCAGAACCGCGACATCGCGATGAAGGCGCTGAAGTCCCGGCTTTACCAGATGGAGTTGGAGAAACGGAACGCCGCCATCACGGAAGCGCACGAAAACAAAGGCGACGCGGGCTGGGGTAACCAGATCCGCTCGTATGTGCTGCAGCCCTACCAGATGGTGAAGGACCTGCGCACGAACTTCGAGACCTCGGACACCAGCGGGGTCCTCGACGGCGATCTCGACGGGTTCATGGCCGCAACGCTCGCCATGGGCGTTTCAGGTCTGAAGCGCGACGAGGCGCAGGCGGACGGTTAGCCCGGACGCGATTGCCATAAAAGCGCCATAAAACCAACATCTTGCAGCCACAAGTCAACGCCGACTTTGCGCTTTGCGACAACAAACTGTTGCGCGTTTGCGGCTATTTATGCGGCGAGGCAACTTGCTGCGAAAGCCGCGCGAATATTCCGCTCCCCGCTTCCCGGCCCGTGATATCCCCAAACCATTGCCTTCACCCTAAGGAGTTCCTCAGGTGACCAGAGAATTTTCCGGCCTACTCGTTGTTCTTGTCCTTATTGGTGGCTTCGCGCTGTTCTATCCCCCGCTCCGGTACGAGCCCGTCGCGCCCCTTCCACCGACGCCCACCGAAGATGAAGCCGCAAGCCTTTTGGCCCATGCCCAATCAGAGCGCCCCGATCCCAAAAGCGTTGCCTTTGTCGGTGAACGTCGTCGCCGCGAAAGCGAAACGCCCGATCCGACCGACATCCTGATTGCCCCCGAAACCGGGATCGGTTTGGGATGGGGCTGGAACGAATTCCACGGCGAAGCCATTCCCACGCAATGCGTCGAATTCGTTCGAGCTCAACCGTTCGATGGCCAGACTTCCAGCCTCGATTTCACGGAGGTGAACGACCAGTACGAATTGCAGGCCGCCATGGATATGAGCGCCTCTGCCTCGGTCAAAACGGCCGGCTACGAAGTGGAAGGCGAGGCCAAGTTCAGCTCCGAAACCAAGGTGAACGGATCGGCCCTGACCTATCTGATCGAAGCCGAGGTCCTGAATGCCCCTTGGGTGGCGCAGCCTCCCGGCGATGGCGGCGGCACTTCGGTTCGCCTCACGGACGCCGCCATGCGCCTTGCCGAGCGCGATCTGGAGCTATTCAAGGACGTCTGCGGCACCGGGTATATCTCTGCGACTTATGGCGGGGCCAAATTGTCCATCGTCGTTGAAATCAAAACCTTCAGCCAGGCCACACGGCAAGCCATGTCCGCCTCCGTCAAGGGCGGCGGCTGGGGCGTCAAGGTCAGCGCGGCGATGAGCGGATCGTCCGCAGCGAAGAACGAAAAGGCCACGCGGGAAATCCACTTTCACCAGACCGGCGGCAAGCCGGCGGTTCTGCCAACAACCCCCGACGCGATCATCGAGGCCGCCGAAACGCTTGCGGTACAGGCTGACCAGGCCGAGAAAATCTTTCGCATCGCCGTGACGCCCTATGAAGTGCTTCGAAACTGGCCGCGCGAGCAAAACCTGACGGGTTCGGATTTGGAATACGAAGAATTGGCTGCTCTATGGGGCAGTTATCAGGCGCTCTACGAAGGCCTTCAGGACGCGTTGGATGCGCCCGACGACTATGTCCTGCCGCAACGCATCTGCACGGGCGACGCCACATGCGATGTCGCCTTCATGCCGGCCAGCAACGATCTGATCGAAACCCAGATCAAATCCCTGCAAGACGAGGTGATCATCTGGCTGGACCGACTGGAATTGGCCGCGCGCGCCTGCATCACAGCGGAAGAAGAATGCGACACCAACGCCGCGCTCTATCGTTCACCTTACGCCTATCAGGTGGCCATGCCGATCCGATCCTGCATGTTCGATCAGGATTTCACCGAGGCAGACGAAGACGCTTATGACGCCGCGCGTGAAGAGATCTACAAGGTGAGTTTCGGCGAGCCTGTTCTGAAGAAAAGCAATGGCGACCAGAAAGATGAAAACCGCCCCTTCCTCGAAGATTTCTTCCCCGAAGTCAAACTAACCTGCAATGGCAACGCCCTGGCGACCGCCCTGGGCGATGGCGCCACCGAGATTTTTGCCGCAATGATGATCGAGGACACGGCAAAGGGGCGTTGTGCCTTGGGATCGCTGACCCCCGGGTGTCTGGACAATGCAGCGATCGCCGACTGGGAAGACCGCATCGGTCAACGTTCGCTGATCCTGACAAGCGATGACAAGGTAAAGACCCTGATGGCTGCGGTGGCTGAAGACTATGGAAAGGAAGAACCGACCCTGCCGTCCCAATGCTCCGGCCTCAAGACGCCGGAAAGCTGGATCAAGGGCGATCCCGGCACGCCCTTCAAGACCACCGTCTGGCTTCCCCGCGCCTGTTTTGATGACGTCCGGGATCTCGCCATGAGGCTCGATAAGACAGATGCTGTTGCCGACCGGCAGGAATAGGTAAGGTCCCGTAAAAGCCGGAGAGAAATTCATGTCGACCTGGGAGGCGTTCGCCATCCGCTATGCGGATCAACAGGACCGGACGCGCGCCCGCGCGTTCCTGATGGACGATAACCACAACGCGCCCTATCCGATTGATTTCTACATCTGGCTCCTCAGGCGCGGCGACGAGGTGATCCTGGTCGATACAGGGTTCGACGGACCAGAGGCCAAACGGCGCGGCTTTGCGCTTCGCCAAGACATCGGTCAAGCGCTTCAACCCTTCGGCCTGACGCCCGAAGACATCACACAACTGATCGTGACGCATCTTCACTTCGATCACGCAGGCGGGCTGCACTTGTTTCCGAATGCCACGATCTATCTGCAACCGTCAGAGATGGCCTATGCCACCGGCCCATGTATGTGCCACGACGCGCTTCGCGCGCCCTTCACCGGCGCACATGTTTGCGAAGCAGTTTCAAAGCTCTATGCGGGCAAGCTCATCTTCACCGAGGGCGAGGCGCAGATCGCCGATGGTGTCACCGTGCATGAAATAGGCGGCCACTCGCGCGGTCTTCAGGCGGTGCGCGTGCGGACAGAAGCCGGGTGGCTTGTCCTGGCCTCGGACGCTTCCCATTTCTATGAAAATTTTGAAGCGCGAAGGCCCTTCCCCATCGTCGTTGATATGGAAGACATGCTGACCGGCTTTGAAACGCTCTATCGCCTTGCCTCCACACCTGACCTGATCGTCCCGGGCCATGACCCCCTGGTCAGGACTTATTTCCCAAACGATCTGGGCGACGAGATCTGGCGTCTGGACCGCGGTCGCTCGGGCTGAAGCGGCAGGACCGGGGCGCTGCCCCGGACCCCGGGATATTTTAGATCGGGCGAAGTCGGATGCGTCCCGCGCCCTGCGTCAGTAAAGACCACCAGACGAGATCTCGCTCGCGGTCGCCTTCTTTGGAATCTTGACCTTCTTGCCCTGCGCGTTCTCGACCGTGGGCGTGGGCCGGCCCAATTCGGCATCCGTGAACATCGGAAGGTTCGCCCCCATGGCGAAACCGCCGTCGAAGGCGACACCAAAGACCGGCTCTTCACCGTCGCGGAAGTACTCGGCCACCACATGATCGCCCGTCGCGTAGTCGGGAAGCCGCGCGCCGTTGAACCGGTTGATCTTGATGAACCGCCCGCCCGGCGGGATCGAGAACCGGCCACCGCCGTATTTTTCGACCGCCTTTTTCATGAACTTCTGGAAAACAGGCGCGCACATGCCACCGCCCGAAGCCTTGCGGCCAAGCGACTTCGGCTGGTCGTAGCCGATGTAGCAGCCCGCCGAGATGGTCGAGGTGAAGCCCACGAACCACACATCGCGTGCGTCGTTCGTCGTACCCGTCTTGCCCGCTGTCGGGACGCCCAGGTTCACCTTGCCGCTCGCGGTTCCGCGTTCTACCACACCGCGCATCATCGACGTCAGCTGATAGGCCGTGATCGGGTTCATCACCTGCTTGCGGTTGGTCGTGATCCTCGGCAAGGCCCCGGGCAGGACCTCAGCCGTTGCGCTGTCTTCGAAGGTGCGCTGGTCGTGGCGATAGATCGTCGTGCCCCAGCGATCCTGCACCCGGTCGACCAAGGTCGGCTCCACCCGTTCGCCGCCGTTGGCGAACATCGCATAGGCCGAGACCATATTGTAAAGCGTTGTCTCCTGGCTGCCGAGCGAGTTGGCCAGGAACGGATCCATCCGGTCATAGACCCCGAAGCGTTCCGCATAGCCCGCAATCACCGGCATGCTGACTTCTTCGGCAAGCCGCACGGTCATCAGGTTCCGCGAGCGTTCGATGCCTGTGCGCAAAGGCGTCGGTCCATAGAATTGGTTCGAAGCGTTCTTGGGACGCCAGACCTCGCCCCCCGGCAAAGAGACCTCGATTGGCGCGTCGATCACGATCGTCGCAGGTGTGAACCCGCTGTCGAGTGCCGCGGCATAGACAAACGGTTTGAATGACGATCCCGGTTGGCGGCGACCTTGCGTGGCGCGGTTGAAGTTCGACACCTGATAGGAGAACCCGCCCTGCATCGCCAGTACGCGCCCGGTGTTCACGTCCATCGCCATGAACCCGCCCTGAACGCCCGGAACCTGACGTAGGGAAAATACCGGGTCCGAGGGTGAGCCGCCTTCGTGGCGCACATGCACCACGTCACCCACGCTCAGAATATCGCCCGCGACATTGGCGCCGCGGATCCAGCTCAGATCGTCGGGTGTGATCCAATGACCGTCCGTGCCGTCGGACCAGCCTTCGACACCGACCCGGGCCGACGATCCGCCGACTTCCAGCACGACCGCCGGGAACCATTTCTCGACATCGCGCGCCAGTTTGGGCGTGGCCTCAAGCGCGACACGCCACGCCGCCCGACCGTCAACTTCGCCGCTCAGCTCTTCCGGCGGGATGGTGGCCGCGGCCCCACGCCATTCGCCCTGTGCGCGGTCGTAGTCCTCTAGCGCCTCGCGAAGTGCCTCGGCCGCAAGCTTCTGCATGTCCGGATCAACGGTTGCGCGAATTGTCAGACCGGCGGCCTTGAACCCTTCCGCCCCGAAGTCCCGCGTCAACTGGCGGCTGATCTCTTCGGTGAAATAATCGCGGTCCGGCAGTTTGGTGGCGAAGGCCTCGTGATCGCCCGCCTGAACCGTCAGCAATGGCGCGACGCGAGACGTTTCGTACGTCGCCTCGTCGATATAGCCGTTCTGGAACATCTCGCGCAGGACGAAGTTTCGCCGCGTGATGGCGCGCTCTTCCTGCCGCACCGGGTGATAGGTCGATGGTGCCTTGGGAAGTGCCGCCAGATACGCCGCTTCTTCTGCGTTCAACTCGCTCAGCGTCTTGTTAAAATAGGTCTGCGCCGCCGCTGCCACACCATAGGCGTTTTGTCCCAAGAAAATCTCGTTCAGATAAATCTCCAGGATCTTCTCGCGCCCAATCGTGTTGACCATCCGGTTGGCCAGAATGACTTCCTTAATCTTGCGCTCGATAGCGCGCTCGCCGCCCAGGAACAGGATCTTGGCCGTCTGCTGCGGAATGGTCGATGCGCCGCGCACACTGGCACCGCGCGTTTCAATCGCCTCATAGATCGCAGCCGCAATCCCTCGGACGTCGAAACCCGCATGTTCATAGAAGTTCTTGTCTTCGGCCGAGATGAAAGCGTTTTTGACGGTGTCGGGGATCTCGTCGAACGGAAAATAAATGCGCCGCTGCTCGGCGTATTCGTCGATGATCCGGCCCTCGGGCGAATAGATGCGCGTAAGCGTCGGCGGCTGATAGGTCGCGAGCGGCTCGATATCCGGCAGATCGCGACCATAGACATAGAAGATCGCTCCCGCACCGATTGCGGCCATGACCAAGCCAAGGGTCACCAGAGTGAAAATCGCCCCGAAGAAAGAAAAGATGAAACGCGTCAACAGCCTGCTCTCGTCGCTATGCACTCGTTATATGGGCATCTGCGAAAGGGGTCAAAAGAGGTTTAGGGGGAAAACGGGCAAGAGACGGCGCATTGTTGCTGTGCATGACCCGCCGGGCTTTTGCTCTCACATGACCCTGAGTGGGACCAGCAGGCAGATTTCCGACTTAACGAATTAATAAACTCACTATGACCCTGCCCCTCACTTTTGGCTTAGCAACGGGCTAAAAAATCAGGATTGCACTCAGCAGATAAAGGTAATCTTCAAAACACCGCCGAATAAAATAAGGGTGGGTGGAGGTGGTTTTTTCTCGGAGACGCGTTTACCGAAAGGTAGGCAAGGTTAAGATGCTGCCCTACTCGGCAAGGCGGCGCTCTTCCATCCAAAGAAGCAGTGCGTCACGGGTGGCTTGGGCCGTTTCGACCTGCCAGTTTTCGGACGTAAGCCGTTTCAAATCCTCATCGGTCGACAGGAACCCGAGTTCGATCAGAAGCGATGGGATGTCTGCGGCCTTCAACACCGTAAAAGCACCTGTGCGCTCGGGGCGCGAATTCATGACAAGCCCGGCCCCACGATAGGCACCGACGAGCTTTTCAGAGAGATCCCGCGCCTGCGGCACCGTTTTGGCGCGCGACAGGGTCAGAAGCGCGAGCGAGATCTCATCTTCGACGCCGCTCAGATCGACGTCCGTCAGACGATCGTTCGACGCATGACGCGTCGTCAAACGCTCGTTGGCTGCCGCTCGTGCCTCCGCCGCCAGCCGATAAATGACGATGCCCGACGCCGCATTCGTGTCTTCGAGCGTGTCCGCGTGCAAGGAAATCAAGACTTCTGCGCCCGCCTCGCGCGCGCGTGTCAGGCGCGCGTCCAACGTCAGAAACGCATCCGTTTCCCGCGTCAGCACGGCGTTAATCCTGGGCTCAGAATTCAGCGCATCGCGCAAACGATGCGCAAAACCCAGCACCAGATCGGCTTCCTTCAACCCACCGAATTCCGCGCCGGGATCGCGCCCGCCATGACCGGGATCGATGGCCACAACCAAAGGCTCCGGCACCCCGCCTGCATCAGCCGTTTCAAGCGCGGCGCGAAACCCGTCTGCCGTCGCAGGCTGCAAGTTCACGTTAAGACGCGCAGTGCCATCGTCCAATGTCTGCATTTCCGCCGACAGTACCGCCAGGGGTTCGCGCAATATCGCCCGAAGCTCGGTCGTCTCCGCGCCCGTCTTCACCCGCTCGACGACCGAGACAGAGGTGGTGTTCAACTCGACCTCGCCCTGCAAATCTACGCCCGTCAGTTCGACGATCACACGTGGAGGCCCATCCGCCATCCACAGGCGCCACGGCACCGGACGCGACAGCCCAAGCGTCCACGTCACATCGCCACCGCCGCTGTCCGCAATCTCGGCACGACCGTCCAAAAGCAGCGCCGGCTCTGCCAGCGGCGCGTCCCCTGATGTCAGCCACACCATCGCGGCGACCAAAAATGTCGCAAGTCTCGTCATGTGCCCCAAAAAGCTCCCCGGTTTGCACGCTAGCCGACTTTGGGGATAGATGCAGCAAAAATCCGCCTATGCCGCGAAACCCTTTGACTTCATGAACTTTTTCAAGCGCAAAAGGCCTTCTTCGATGTCTTCGGTCGATCTTGCATAGGAAAAGCGCACCGTTCCGCCGCCCCGCGCCTTGTCGAAATCTAGCCCCGGCGTCACCGCCACGCCCGCCTCGGCCAGAAGCTCGGCACAGAATTCGCGGCTGTCCCGGGTGAATTCAGAGACGTCCGCATAGACATAGAACGCACCATCGGGTGGCGCGAAGCGCGTGATGCCTGCTTCCGGCAATCCTTCGATCATCAAGTCGCGGTTCCGAGCATAAACCGCCATGTTGTCTTCCAGTTCTTCCCTGCAATCCATAGCTGCAAGGGCCGCGACTTGGCTTGCATGCGGCGCGCAGATGAACATGTTCTGCGCCAGCCGCTCGACCGTGCGAACGTGGGCCTCGGGCACGACCATCCAGCCGACGCGCCAGCCGGTCATCGAATGGTACTTCGAGAACGAGTTGATGACATAAACATCATCGGTGATCTCGAGCGCGCTGATGGCGGGCCGATCGTACTCTATCCCATGATAGATCTCATCGGATACAAAGGCCGCACCCCGCGCCTCCGTCGCCTCGATCAAACTGGTCAGCGCCGGTCGGTCCAGCATGGTTCCCGACGGATTCGCGGGCGAAGCGACGATCAACCCCTGAATATCGTCCGGCAGGTGGTCTGGCACAGGCTGATAGCGGTCCTCGGCCCGGGTCTCGATATCGACCGGCGTCAGGCTGAGCGCCGACAGAATCTGCCGATAAGACGGGTAGCCGGGCGCGCCAAGGGCCACACGGTCGCCCGCATCGAAAAGCGCCGTGAAGGCCAGCAAAAAGGCCCCCGACGATCCGCTTGTCACGATGATGCGCTCGGGCGAGATCGTCAGACCATGCCGGTCGGCATACCATTTCGCGATACGCGCTTTCAGCGCGGGCAATCCAAGCGCCACCGTGTACCCCAGCGCGCCGTTTTCCATGGCCTCCGCCAAAGCGCGGCGTGCGCCCGACGGCGCAGGCGTCCCGGGCTGCCCGACTTCCATATGGATGATGTGGCGACCTGCGCGTTCGGCTTCAGCCGCAGCCTCCATCACATCCATGACAATGAAGGGATCGACGTTGGATCGGCGGGATAGACGCATGTGAAAGGTTCCTTGAACGACTGCCCTTCCCTGCCAAGCCCGACGGCAAGCGTCAATCCTCACGACTTAGTGAAGCGCTTGGCCTTCCTCGCGGGATCTGCCATCCTCACGGCCAACACTCAGGGAGTATCGACCATGCTGCGTAAGGTCTTGACGGGTCTTTTCCTTTTTTGTGCCGCCCTGCCCGCCGCGGCCTTCGAAATCGACGCGATGTCCGAACAGGAACGCGAAACCTTCCGCGCCGAAATCCGGGCCTATCTTCTGGAAAATCCGGAAGTTCTGATGGAAGCCATCGCCGTTCTGGAAGAACGTCGCGCGGCCGAGTCCGCACTTCAGGAACAAGCCATGCTGGAAGAAAACCGCGCAGAGATTTTCAACGACGGTTATAGCTGGATCGGTGGCAATCCCGAGGGCGACGTCACGGTTGTCGAATTCCTCGATTACCGGTGCGGCTTCTGCAAACGCGCTCATCCGGCTGTCAAAGCCCTACTGGGATCGGATGACGGTATTCGCTTTGTCGTGAAGGAATTCCCGATCCTTGGCGCCGAAAGCGAGATTGCCTCGCGCTATGCCATCTCGACCAAGATGGTGGACGGCGACGAGGCGTATGCCAAGGTGCATGATGCCCTGATGGAGTGGTCCGGTCCCGTGAACGAGGGCGCCTTGGCCCGAATTGGCCGCGCCGCAGGCGTCACCAACCACGATAGCATCGTGGCCACAATGGACAGCGACGAGGTTTCGCGCGTGATCGCGGCCAATCGTGCGCTCGGTCAGAAGTTGCAGATACAGGGCACCCCCAGCTTCATCATGGAAGACACCTTCGTGCGCGGCTTCATAGAGCTCGATCAGATGCAGGAGATCATCGAAGACATCCGCGCCAAGCGCGGCTAATGCGATCCTTCGACGAAATCCATGCTATCGCGGCAAAGCGGCACGGGCGTGATCTGGCCGAAAAGATTGGAAACATGTCGCCCCCGGCGTCCGAATTGGCGAAGCTGCCCGAAGACCGCTGGCTCTCGACCTTTACCAAGCTGATCTTCCAGTCGGGCTTCAACTGGAGTGTCATTGAAAACAAATGGGACGGCTTCGAAGAGGCCTTCAAGGGCTTCGACGTCGACGCCTGTGCCTTCATGGCCGAAGACTGGTTCGACGACTTGTGCCAGGACACGCGGATCGTGCGCTATCCGGCCAAGATCCGGTCGGTCCAGGATAACGCCCTCTTCATCCAGGGGCTACGCGACCGGGGCGGCATCGCCAAGGTCATCTCGGAGTGGCCCGCCTCGGATTACTTCGGCCTCCTTGCGCTTCTGAAGAAAGACGCCAGCCGGTTGGGCGGCACCACCGGCCAATACGCGCTTCGCATCATCGGGCGGGACGGGTTCATCCTGTCGCGCGATGTGGTGGCCCGGCTGATCGCCGAAGGCGTGATCGACAAGGCGCCAACGTCGAAAAAGGCCCTCGCCGCCGTGCAGGACGCATTCAACACCTGGGCAGATCAGTCCGGAAAGTCCATGACCGAGATCAGCCGGGTGCTGGCGCTCTCGATATGAGCGGGTCGCCTCATTCGTCTTCGAAAAGTCCGGTCGGCAACCCGTCAATGGTCTCGGTGTTCTTCTTCCGCCAATAGGCGCGGACGCCTTCTTCGCCCATGTCCGCATAGAACGGCAAAAGTTCCTCGCCTGCACGCTGGCTCTCGAAGCGCATCAGCGGCACGCCAGTCCCGCAAGAGGTCTGAACCGCCTCGATATCGACATCGATGATTTGTCGGCTGCCCGCCATCTCGGGAAAACCCGAAACGGCCTCCGCCCAGCCAGCATCGCGCGGATGCAAAATCTTGGCCTTGCCGTAAACGCGCAGGATCAGCGCATCGCCTTCAAAAGCGCAGAACATCATCGTGATCCGGTTCAGCGCCTTCAGATGCCCCACCGTCTCGTTCCCGCTGCCAGAGAGGTTCAGCCAGCGCAGATGGGTGTCACTCAGGATGCGCAGCGTATCCGCGCCTTTGGGCGAGATATTGACCCGCCCGTCCGCCGCCGCCGTGCCGACGAAAAAGACCGGCTGGCGTTCGATGAAAGACTTGAGCGTTCCGTTCAGTTTGCGTCCAAGGGGCATTCCGGCCTCCTGTTACTCCGCCGCTTCCTGCGCCGCATCAAGTTCCGCCGCCTTGCGCTCCACCTGTTCAACGATGTGATCGACCATTTCGTCGTTCGACATCTTGTGGCTTTGCTTGCCCGCCAGATAGACCATGCCGCTGCCCGCGCCGCCGCCGGTGAAACCGACATCGGTCATCAAGGCCTCGCCAGGGCCGTTCACAACGCAGCCGATGATGCTGAGGCTCATCGGCGTCTTGATGTGTTCCAGCCGCTTTTCCAGAACCTCGACCGTCTTGATCACGTCAAACCCTTGCCGCGCGCAGGAGGGGCAAGAGATGATGTTCACACCCCGGTGGCGGAGACCCAGCGACTTCAGGATCTCGTAGCCCACCTTCACCTCTTCCACCGGATCGGCGGAAAGGCTCACGCGGATCGTATCGCCGATCCCCATCCAAAGAAGGTTGCCAAGGCCAATCGCGCTTTTGATCGTGCCGCTGGTCAATCCACCCGCTTCCGTGATCCCCAAATGGATCGGCGCATCCGTGGCCTCGGCCAGCGCCTGATAAGCGGCTGCCGCCAAAAACACGTCGGAGGCCTTGCAACTGATTTTGAACTCGTGAAAGTCGTTGTCTTCCAGTATCTTGATGTGATCCAGCCCGCTTTCCACCATCGCCTCGGGACAGGGCTCGCCGTACTTTTCAAGCAGATGCTTCTCCAGCGACCCGGCATTCACCCCGATCCGCATCGAGCAATTGTTGTCGCGCGCCGCCTTGATGACCTCGCGCACGCGCTTCTCATCTCCGATGTTGCCCGGATTGATCCGAAGGCAAGCCGCGCCCGCTTCCGCCGCTTCGATTCCGCGCTGATAGTGAAAATGGATGTCCGCCACGATCGGCACCGGGCTTTCCCGGACAATCTCTTTCAGCGCAGCCGAGCTGTCCTTGTCCGGCACCGAGACGCGGACGATGTCCGCCCCCGCTTCCGCCGCTGCCTGCACCTGCGCGATGGTCCCAGGAATATCCGTGGTCACGGTGTTGGTCATGGTCTGCACCGTGATCGGCGCATCGCCCCCCACGGGCACGTTGCCTACCATGATCTGGCGCGATTTTCGGCGATAGATATTGCGCCAAGGGCGCACGTGGTTCAGCGACATGCAACTTCTCGCGGAAAGGACCCATTACAGGCTACATATTCGCCCGGGCCCGCTCAAGCAATGCAGTGCGACACCTATTCGCTGGCGGCCTCGGCGACCGAGATGAAGCGGGCCAGATCACTGTCGCTTTCCGGGTCCGCCACCGTATAGGCCTCGGCCACCTGCTCGGCGCCCAGAACGACGCCTTTGATGACCGACGGCCCGGTTCCGGCGGGCCCATAGGTTTCATCGCCCACTTCAAAGTAAAGCGAACTGGCGTTGCCGGCCCGCAACGTGGGCGGCTCTTCCGTCAACGGCACTTCAAAGCGCTCACCCGCGTCTAGGATTTTCTCGAAGACCACCGTGCCATCGCTGCCGCGCACGCGCACCCACGAGGGGCGGACCGCAAAAAGTGTGACCGTCGGATCGGCCTCTTCAATGACTTGAACCGGGGCCGCAGCAGGCGGTTCCAAGTCAAAGGAATTCAAACCAAGGCCCGGGTCGCCTGCCGTGCCAGGCGTGGCCAGCGCCAGCGTCTCGGGTCGGGGGTCGCGGGCCGCGATGAACCCTTCGGACCGGCTTGGCGCCAACGCGCCCACCGTGTTGGGGTCGATTGCGGCAATCGGCCCGTCGCGGGCGGACAATACCGGCACATCCAGCGCTTCAGGGCGCGACAACCGGTCAAAACGGTCAAGCGTTGGCCCGGGCAAAGCGGGCTCGGTCGATGTGTCTTCCGGGTCGGCGCGCAAGGCTTCAGTCAAAGGGTCAAGCTCGGCCAGCACCTCGGGCGTTTGATCCACCGGGGTCAACCGAACCTTTTGGACTTCCTGTAGAACGGCCCAGCCGCCGTAGCCGATCCCGGCCAACAAGAGCATAAGAACGGCAATCGACAGAAGCGCGCGCGGCTCAACCCGAGAAAGCGCCGCATCACCCTTGGGCAGATAGCTGACCGAGGGGTCCGTGAACGGGTCGCGCAAATGTGCTGGCTTTTGCGAGGCCGAGGCCGTCTTCTTCACGCCCGGCGCCCGGTCGGAACGGACGCTCGCCTGCGGCGACATCCCGTGGGCGACTTCGAAATTGCCCTCTTCGCAGAACGTCTTGAACGCCCATTCGGGATCAAGCCCAAGATAGCGTGCGTAGGACCGGACATAGCCCGCGACAAAGCCGGGCGTGTCAAATGCCGAGGGGTCGGTGTTTTCAATGGCCGAGATATAGGACGCCTTGATTTTCAGCTCGCGCTGAACATCCAGAAGCGATTTGCCCATCGTCGCGCGTTCGCCGCGCATGATGTCCCCAAGGGACAGCTCGAAATCGTCGAAGCCCTTCAGGGTTCGACGTTCGTCGTTTTGATTCGGCGCACTCGAACGGCCGATCATAGTTCCTGCCCCTTAGCACTCATCTTGTTCCCCAGGTCAGGGCGGCAGAATCGCCCCGGACTGTACCCATGTCCGGTTTAACACACCGCTAACAGACGGTCACGACTGGGATTTACGCGCTAAGATCGGCGCGATTTAGGGAACAATGCGACCATAGTGCGTCCATTGCCTTGACCAACCGGTCAATCTCGCGTGGCCCGTGGACCGGCGACGGCGTAAAGCGCAAGCGCTCCGTGCCGCGCGGCACGGTCGGGAAGTTGATCGGTTGCACATAGATACCGTGGTCTTCCAACAGCATGTCGGAAAGCTGCTTGGTGTGCTTCGGATCGCCGACGATCACGGGCACGATATGGCTGCCGTGATCGATCAGCGGCAGGCCCAGCGCCTTGAAGCGCGTCTTCAGAATCTTCGCCTGCGTCTGGTGCTGCTCGCGGCGGGTTTGATCCGTCTTCAGCACCTTGACCGACATGGCGGCACCTGCGGCCACGGCGGGCGGCAGCGAGGTCGTGAAGATAAAGCCCGGCGCGTAAGACCTGATGGCGTCACACATTTTTGCGGACGCCGCGATATAACCGCCCATCACGCCAAAGGCCTTCGCCAGGGTGCCGTTGATGATATCGACCCGGTGCATCAGGCGGTCGCGTTCCGCCACACCGCCGCCGCGGGGCCCATACATGCCGACCGCATGCACCTCATCCAGATAGGTCAGCGCGCCAAACTCGTCGGCCAGATCGCAGATGGCTTCGATCGGCCCGAAATCGCCATCCATCGAATAGATCGACTCGAACGCGATCAGCTTCGGCGCCGCCGGATCATCGGCTTCCAGCAGTTCACGAAGGTGCTCGACGTCGTTGTGACGGAAAACGCGCTTGGCCCCGCCATTGCGGCGAATGCCCTCGATCATCGAGGCGTGGTTCAATTCGTCGGAATAGATAATCAGCCCGGGGAAGAGCTTCGGCAGCGTCGATAACGTCGCGTCATTCGCGATGTAGGCGCTGGTGAACAAAAGCGCGGCTTCCTTGCCATGCAGATCGGCCAGCTCGCGCTCCAGCGCCTTGTGATAAAGCGTCGTGCCGCTGATGTTACGCGTGCCACCCGAACCCGCACCGGTGGCATCGACCGCTTCATGCATTGCTGCCAGGACGTCGGGATGCTGGCCCATGCCCAGATAGTCGTTGCCGCACCAGACCGTGACCGGTGCCTCGCTGCCGTCCGGCTTCCGCCATACGGCGTGCGGGAACTGGCCCTGCTTGCGCACGATATCGATGAACGTGCGATAGCGCCCTTCCTCGTGCAGGCGGTTAAGAGCGGTGTCGAGCTGGGCCGAATAGTCCAAAGTCGTGTCCTTCCAGGTCCTGACCTGAGTATTTAGATCAGTTCTAGCTCCAGTTAAACAACCGAAAATCCTCCCGCATTGACATAGAACAATTTGCCGCGCTCACGGGCGGTTCACAGGAATCGGCCTTCTGCGCCGCAGAAACCGCATGCTATCGTATCTAATTATTTGAATATGATGGGTTTTGACAGGGTTCCGCCCCCGGAAACCGCCGTCGCGTGTTCCCTGCCCGTCAAATGCTTGCGTCAGACATTTTGCATCTCGGCGATCAGAAACTCCACTTGAACCACCCGAATCAACGGCAAGCTGGACGCCCGCCGCTTGCCTGCTACGGTCGCGGGAAACAGGAGAGACACCGCCCATGACACTCGACAACGTCCTCACCCGCATCGACGACGATCTGGATGCCGCCCTCGACCGCCTTTTCGACCTTCTCAGAATTCCATCCATCTCCACCGACCCCGCCTATGCAGAGGCCTGCCAACAGGCCGCCGACTGGCTGGTCGCGGATCTGAGAAGCCTCGGCGTCGAAGCCGAAGCCCGCCCGACCCCCGGCCACCCGATGGTCGTGGGCCACGTCGGCGACGGCACGCCCCACCTGCTCTTCTACGGCCACTACGACGTCCAACCCGTCGACCCGCTGGAGCTTTGGGGCCGCGACCCCTTCGACCCTGCAATCGAAGACACGCCCCACGGCAAGGTCATCCGCGGCAGAGGTGCCGGTGACGACAAGGGCCAGTTCATGACCTTCGTCGAAGCCTGCCGCGCCTGGAAGGCCGTCCACGGCCGCTGGCCTTGCCGCATCACATTCCTCTTCGAAGGCGAGGAAGAATCCGGCTCCCCCTCCCTCGTCCCCTTCCTCGAAGCCAACAAGGCCGAGCTTTCCCAACCCAACCTCGCCATCATCTGCGACACCGGCATGTTCAACCGGGACACGCCGTCCATCTGCACCATGCTCCGCGGCCTTCTGGGCGAAGAACTGACCATCACCGGCCCCGACAAGGACCTGCATTCGGGCCTCTTCGGCGGCGCCGCGATCAACCCGGCGCGCGTACTCGCCCGGATCATCGCATCGCTCCACGACGACACCGGCCGCATCACCGTCCCCGGCTTCTATGACGGCGTCCCCGAGCTTGACCCGGCCGTGAAAGCGGACTGGGACAAACTCGGCTTCGACGAGGCCGCCTTCCTCGGCGAGGTCGACCTCTCCCAGCCCGCCGGAGAAGCGGACCGCAGCGTCCTCGAACAACTCTGGTCGCGCCCCACCTGCGAAGTGAACGGGATATGGGCGGGCTACACCGGCGACGGCTTCAAGACCGTCCTGCCGTCCAAGGCCAGCGCCAAGATCAGCTTCCGCCTCGTCGGAACGCAAGACCCGCTGGCCATCCGCAAAAGCTTCCGCGCCATGGTTCAGGACATGCTGCCCTCCGATTGCAGCGTGGAGTGGACCGACCACGGCGCAGGCCCCGCCAGCGTCATGTCCACCGACAACCCCGCCTTCGACGCCGCCCGCCAGGCCCTCTCTCGCGAATGGCCGAACGAGGCCGCGTTCCTCGGCGGCGGCGGCTCCATCCCCATCGCGGGCTACTTCAAGGAAATCCTCGGGCACGATTCCATGCTCATCGGCTTCGGCCTCGACGACGACCAAATCCACTCGCCGAATGAGAAGTACGACCTGAGAAGCTTCCACAAGGGCATGCGGTCATGGGCGCGGGTGCTGGAGGCCGTGACTTCATAAGGCAAAGACTAGTGTCTGCATCGCGGACAAAGCAGACCTTTCGCTTCGACACTACTTAAGAGTTTTATTCAGGGGCTCTCCACCTGCAGCCATGCTGGCACCGCGCCAGTTCTGCTGCACAAAATTCCGTTTCAGTTTAGCCTTGCGGATGACCAGAGGCCGCCGGACGCTAAGATTAGAAACCGAGGCGATCGAACGCTTGCTCGATCGCGCGTTTCCGCTCTGCTGGGTACCAGGGGCTCTGGTGGAAGAGAGCGGCCATGTAGTCTCCGCGCGAATAATCTGGCCACTTTTTTCGGATGTGCGCGAGACAGTCCATTGCAGCGCGGCGATTGCCGCAAATCTCGCTTACCCAGGCCGCCACCGCTAAGGCGAAGGCGTGCACATTCGGGTGGTCAGCGATGCGTCGGGCGTGATGCAGCGCTTCTTCTTTCTTCCCATCGAAGCAAAGCAGATGCGCCATGATGCAGTGAAATGCGAATGCCATCGGGTCAAGCGGGCTCAGACGGATCGCAGTCTCGCAACAACGGATGGCTTCGATTTCTTGACCGGTCAGGTAAAGCGTATATCCCAGCGAGTAATGCCCGACGGCGAAGCTCGGATTGAGCAACACCGAGCGTTCAAGGTTTTCAGCAGCAGCTTCCAAGTCGCCCGAGAGCCACCGCACCCGGCCCAAAGCCCAGTGGCCGAGGGGGTCCTGAGGATCAAGATCGATGCTCTCCATAGCCAGGTCGCTCGCTTTCTGCAAATTCGTCTCGCGATCTTGCGCGATGCCAAAGAAATGCTCCTGCCAGGCATGCCAGGACCTCGCGGCCGCTATTCGGGCGCAAGCCGGGTCTGCGCGCGCGGCTGCCCTCAAAGTGCTGGCGGCCAAGGCAAGCGTCGCGCGGTCCTGCTGTTGCAGGATGCTCATGCCGCGGTGAAGCCCGATCCAGGGCGCCACGCCACGGACGGGTGCAATCATAGCCCGTTTCTGTTCGTGAAGCTGGATTTCCCGTTCGACTGCGGCGACGATCTGGGTGCAAACCTCTTCCATAAGCTCGAGCACGTCGCTGCCGCGTCGCGTTATCCGGTCAGCCCAGAGGATCTTCTCTTTCTGCGCGTCGACCAGAGCAACCTGCAGGGCCAGACCTTCGTCGGCTTTCTGCAGCGCCCCTTCGACGAGGTAGGCGACATCGAGAGCCTTCGATGCCGCTTTGCGACCGCTCCCCGGAGTGAGGGCCTCTGCGCTGGCGCTCGCAGCGACTGTCAGCCAACGTGTACGGGCGAGTCCTATGGCGATGTCTCGCGCCAGGGCTTGAGCAAAATGGTCTGTCCCGGGTGCCCTGGAGGCAAAAGGCAGAACTCCGACGGTTGGGCATTCTGGCCTGGGTCCAGGCAAGGACGGGCCGGAGATCGTTGATGCTCTCGCATTATTGTTGTCCGCTACTGAAAGGTCCGGGGCCCGGAGACATCGGTATCCAGTGCCCTGAACGGTCTCGATCCATTCCGGGGCCCGCGCCGCGTCTCCGAGCGCCCGGCGGATCTCGCGTATGCATCCCGGCAATACATCCGGAGAAACGGCACGCCCGGCCCAGATGCGGTCGATGAGGCTCTCTTTCGAGAACAGGTGATCCGGGCGGCTCGCTAACAATGCCAGTAGATCGAAAGTCTTGGGGCGCATACCAACCCGCTTGCCATCTACAAGGATGCGGCGTTCTTCCAGCTCTATGCGAACCACGCTTGCCATACGGCGAACTCTAGCAAATTCTCAGAAAACTTTCATCTCCGTAGGGCAGCCGAAGATGCAACATGAGAAGGCAAGCAAGTCGAAACGGAGGACAATTATGAAATTCGCATTATTCGCTGCCGCATTCGCACTGACGAACACTGCCTCGGTCGCTCAGGATGCCCCGCGCTTCTTCTCGGAGACCTACCCCTCGCATGCGCTGGGACCGGCGATGCAGTGGTACGGTAGCCTCGGAGGCGAAGGCGCAGAGCTCGACGCCGCCACTCGGGAACTCGTCATGCTCGGTGTTGCCGCGCAAGTCCCATGTGACTACTGCGTCTATGCACACGCCAAGAACGCCCGTGCCGCTGGAGCAACGGAGACGCAAATCAAGGAGGCGGTGGCTGCTGCTGCGGCCGTAAGGATGTGGAGTACCGTTCTCAATGGCATGAACTATGATTATGAGGATTTCATTGCGCAAATCGATGCGATGCACGCCGGCACTGGCCAATGATCGTCGGTCCGAGCCCCGTTGTGTAACCATATTTCGGGGCTCGGGATGACCTCTCGCAGTCGTCAGCAGAAATTCAGCAGGCCGGGCTGACGCAACTGCGGTGATGGGCTCAAACCAGTCATCCGACGCTTTCGGCCGGGCTTGTTGGTCGCGCCACACCCGCAAAGGTCGGCTGAGCGGACCAAAGCGGACATCGACTGCGACCTGACAGAATACGCCTGCGACGTTGCGGAGAAACCCGTTGAACTGTTTAGAACGGCGACCGCTTTCCGGAGCGGTACAACCGCTCGATTGTGCTTGCGTTGACGAATGCACGCAGATTAGCACCGCCATACATGAACCCGAAGGCACGGCACCCGGAGGTGAAGACCACGATCGTCGTACTGCTGCCACCGGCGAAATCGACCCGGGCCACGATGTGGTGAATGTTGTTGCCTTTGACGAGTGGCCTGTCGGCCAGCCGCGCGGTGAAGGACGTCGTGCCGCCTTTATGATTACCGCGCCTCCCGGCCAACAACGCGAAATACTCGTAGATGGCCAGGCGCTTGATTTCTGAATTCCGTCCCCACTCCAGCCAAGCGCGTTTGTAGTTGTACCTGCCGAATTGCTCGATATCGATGTTGGTCATAAAATATTCGAACAATGCCTCTCGATCGCTGCGGTCAATGCCGAACAATTCGGTGAGACCGGTTCTCATACACGCTTCGATGCTCGCTGGAAGTTCTGTTTTGACGTACGCGCCTTGAGCCATGGCCTGCGTGGCGTTCATGAAAGGCAATAAGAGAATAGTCGAACAGAAAATGAGCACCCGTAACATAGCTAACCCCTTGTAAACACATATTCGAAACCACGGCACTCGACCGACGACCCTTCGGGCCGAAATGGCCTCATCGAGCAATGCGATCCAAAATCGAATGCCGTGCTGTACGCATCCACGATAGACTCGAAACGTCGATTCCGCCAGTTTGCGCATCCGGTGACGTGTCGTGTGTGTTGATTGATGGCCGCGATGACCTGCTTTTGATTTGAATTCACGATTCCAGTCTGTGCGCAACCCGGACGTTCAGGCGGCTGGATTTCGTGATGAGCAGACAGGAGGCACCGCGCGTCATGGTTATCCGCCGCAAACGAAAGTTGCTGAGTGCTTAGAGTTGGGCCTGAGAGGACTTCACCGGTCATCCGATGGTTTCAGTCAGGCATGTAGACGTCCAGTCGGCATGTCGTGTTCGCTTTGAGGGACAACTCGGCCCTTCGCTTGCAAGTGCGCGAACTCACCCGGGGCGAACAAACCGGCCATTTGATTAACTGCGCTCTCACGAACCCATCGGCATCGGCCCCTCTGATATCTCGCAAAGCCGTCATGGCCAGAGCAGGTTCACATTCGCGGGTTGCGCCCTGAAGATGTGCCTATGGAGCGCGATGGTGCGCTGCCGGAGCGGAAGCACCTGCCGTTCGTGTGTCTCCACGAAGAGCATTCCGATCCTGTTTAGCAGATCTTCCTCGATCACGCGCTCGAGGATCGGCACCTCGGCCCCCTCGATATCCATCTTTACGACTGCCGGCACGCTGCCGAGACTGTCGAGGAACGCGAAGAAGTCGACGCATTCAACCTCGATCGACGGGCCACCGCGAGCATAGCAATGGCCTTCCACGAGCGTGTTCGACATGCCCGGAAGTGCCGCCCCCTCACACAACTCGACATGTAACGTCATCCTGCCCGCCTCTGCCGCGATCGCGGCCTGGTGCAGGATGACGTTCGGGGTGTCCGCGAACCGCTCTTGCAACGCGGCGAACAACATGGGCTCAGGCTCAAACGCGTGGACCTGTGCCCCGGTCGCGGCGAGCTTAGCGGTATACTCGCCCTGGTGCGCGCCTAGATCCAGAGCGATGCTGTCGGGGGTCATCCCGGCGAGGATCCGGTCAAACTCCGACATGGTCGCCTGCATGCGATTCTTGCGAAGCCGGTCCAGCCAGAGGGTATAGGCACGCTGGCCCTCGCCGCCTGGCGCGAAGCGCAACAGTTGATACAGGGAGCCGAACCTTGTCCTGAGGCCCAGTCCGAGTTCGTACCATCGCTTTTCAGCCGGAGGCTTCGCCGTTGCAGCCATGGCAGCGTCTCCGTTTGTTCTCTGTCCCTTGTCAGAGTTTAAGGAATCAATGGCGGCTAAAACAAGCAAGGAGTTGGGCTCATCTGGCAGATTTTATTTTGAGGCGCGTCGTTTGTGGTGCAGGCGTCGCGCTTCGAGCGTCTTTCGTTCGATCCTTTCCCCTTGTTTTACAATGGCTTTGTCCTGTCCGAGCAGCCAGACCCGTCATTTCGTCTTGGCATAGTGACGTTCAAAGCCGGTGCATCGAAAGCAATCGAACACGACTTGGGTCCCGCTAGCTTCACGGTCTCGAAAGTGTACGGCGCCGTTTCGCGTCTCGCCGAGAATTCCGGTGCCGAGGAAACCGAAAAGATGGCTCGAACGGCAATCAAAGAATGGCGCCACCGGGCCATTCATTGAAAGCAATGCGTTGAAACAGTGCATTACTTGGTGGATTTGCCGCCCGATGGCGCGTTTGGGAAATTGTCTGACATCAGCACATGTGGTCCTGATTTGGGGCTCTGCAGAACGGAAGGTTTCTGGCTCATCTGAAACGTCAAGGGGTGAAGATGAGACGGAAAACTAGAACCGACAGACCGACGGCTGAACGGGTCGTCAAAGACATCCGCCGTATGCCCCGCAAACATAATTCGGCGGAGGAGAAGATTCGGATCGTGCTTGAGGGATTGCGTGGTGAAGAGAGTATCGCTGCGCTGTGTCGGCGCGAGGGGATTGCCACGAGCCTGTACTATGCCTGGTCGAGGGAGTTCCTGGAGGCTGGGAAGAAGCGGCTGGCAGGTGACACTGCAAGGCAGGCAACCAGCCCTGAGGTGAAGGAACTGCGGTCCGAGGCAACTGCACTCAATGAGGCGGTTGCGGACCTCACCTTGGAGAACCGCTTGCTCAAAAAAGCACGCTCGGGGATGGGGGCGAAGTGGAAGGAGAAAGCCGCCCTGGTAACCGGTTTCGCATTGCCCCGCGGACATGCGATCCCCGAAGAGGCTACAGAGATGTTACCCGAAAAACTGTCCGCATTCCTTTGCGGGACGAAGATGCCAATCTAAGCGGCGGCCCGCATGGTCGCTTTTCCGTATGTGATCTGACCTCAAATACGGTCGGGGAGTTGATACCCCCGCGCGTATACCTTTCGAATGGATGCCAAAGCCGCATCTTTACTGAGATCATTTCCAAACCGATCTGCGTGGATCGCATCAAGCCCCTTGGGTGGCTGGCCCGTTGTCATCCAGTTGGCCAAAATTTCGGCTGACCCGCCACCGGTTCCGATGCCCACGTTAAAGCCTGTCGCTAGCCAAAGTCTCTCCATCGCAGGGACCGGCCCGATCAATGGCAATCCGTCCGGCGTCAAACACATCGGTCCGTTGTTAGCGACCTTGATGCCCGCCTCTGCAAAGAGCGGCATCCGCTCCATAAGGCGCTCTAGATGTGGCATCAGCGGATCAAGGTTCGGGGGAAGCAACTCTTCCTTGAAATCCGGCGGAATACCGTCCAGGGCCCAGAACTCGGGCTCTTCTTCGTAGATGCCAATCAGCAACCCATTCTGTTCCTGCCGCACATTGCACGACACCCAACTGTCGCGCATGGATGGAAGTTCCGTGTCCAGCGCGGCGATTTCGGGCAGGCTTTCCGTGATGATTTCATGGTGTTGTGTCGGATAAACTGGCAGGTTCAGACCAAGGGGTACCAGCATCTCGCGCGCCCAGAACGATGTCGCGACAACGACATGTTCGGTGGTCACAGCTCCATTTGGTGTCTCAAGTACCCATCTACTTCCAAATTTGGCGATTGTCTCGACAGGACATCGTCGCTCAACCGATGCGCCACGAATTCGCGCCGCCTGCGCCAAGGCGTTCGTGGCCCCTGTCGGGTCGATATGGCCATCCGTCGGCGTGTGAGCCGCGCCATGGATTTGGCCGGTGTCGATGAAGGGATGAAGCGCAGCCACTTCTTCAGGGCTGCGTACATGGAACGGTATCCCCAAGCCCTCGTATCGCGGCGCGTAATCGTGGAACAGTTCCAGTTCGCGTTCGGTCGCAGCCAATCGAAGGCTGCCGGTTTCATGAAAGCCGACCGATTGTCCCGTTTCCTTTTCGGCCTGCAAATAGGTGCGAATGGACCCCGCAAAGAGGGCCGTCATCTTTGGATAAGGTCCGAAGTACGTGGTGTTTCCTGCTGCGTGCCACGTTGAACCGGATGTCAATTCGCGACGCTCCAGCAAAACCGTGTCGGTCCAGCCGAGCTTTGCCAACCAATATAACACCGACACGCCGACTATTCCGCCGCCTATGACAGCAACCTGCACATCAGTTTTCATATTTTAGCTGTATACATCTTTGTTTGGGTGACTCTAGAGAAACGGAAACAATGCTCCAGCACCGGACTGTAGGTGTGCGATCAAGAACCGATTTCTGTGCAGAGTTCGGATAGGGCCATACAAACAATGATCAAATCAATCATCAAAGCTACCTCAACCGACGATGTTCCCGCCCTCATGGAAGTGCTGGACGGAACAGAGCTGTTTCCGAGCGATATGCTTCCAGATATGCTGGCACCGTTCGCAGCGGGCGAAACAGAAGCCTTTTGGCTGTCATGCCACGTTGAAGGCAAAGCGGTTGGTTTTTGCTACACAGTTCCCGAAGAGCTTGCGGATGGCACATGGAACATGCTCGCCTTGGCGGTGCATCCCGACTTGCAAGGCAGGCAGTTGGGTACATCACTGGTCAGAGCGGTTGAGGAACATCTAAAAGATGAGGGACAACGCATCCTGATCGTGGATACATCAAGCACCGATGACTTTGCTTTGACCCGGAGATTCTACGCCCAAAACGGTTACGAGGAAGAAGCACGCATCCGCGACTTCTGGGCAGAAGGCGACGACAAAGTAATCTTCCGCAAATCTCTCTGAGACAAGAAGGCCTTTCGCCATCGAAGCGGCGAAAACGACCCATTTCCAACGCCGCAGCATTGGTAGGTTTGGGCTCAAAGCCGCCGTTCCGATAACTCGCTGACGTCCCGAGCGCCAGGAAATGCGCCTATCGCCGCCCGCCACCTTCGCTGGTGATTGGTCCACGAAGACGTGGCCGCCGGGCACCGCCTCAATCACTTTGGCCTAAACGCTCCCCGCCTTGCCAGCTCTCCTCTTTGGAAAGGCGTTCGCAAACGGCGGGAAAACTCGCTGACCAGCCAGCCCTTCTTCCTGTCCAAAATACTCCGGGGGTGAGAAGCGGTTCCCGAAGGGATGAAACGTCCCCAGGACGTTTCAAGCGCCGAACGGGGCGGAGCCCTCAAAGAGGCCGGGAGCAGAGCCCCCTTTGCCCCGAAATTCGCACCGACGCGGAACCGACGTCATGCCGACGTGATACCGATATACGCTTTTGCATGGATTTCAAGCACTTACGCCCGAAGTCTCGCGCATACAGAAAATCCTCAGCACCGAAGCGCAAGGTTTCATTCACATCTAAGAAAAAATGGCGCGGTTGACGGGGCTCGAACCCGCGACCCCCGGCGTGACAGGCCGGTACTCTAACCAACTGAGCTACAACCGCGCGTGAGAGGTGGACTTAAATGCGCCACTGCCCCGCGTCAAGCGCGAATTGCATGTGTCTACGCTTTCCGGAAGGCACTCAGGTGGTCGGCCAAGGCATCGAAGACGACCCGCACGCGAGCATTCGTTTTCAACTCGCGGGGTGCCACCAGCCAGACCGGGAAGTCGAAGCGCAACTGGTCGGGCAGGATGACCTGCAACTCGGGTGAAAGCGCGCCGATGTCGAAGCCATTCAGCCCGATGCCGATTCCCGCCTTGACCATCTCCCAGTGCACCGTATGGCTTTCCGACCCGGCGACGAAATTCGACTTTTCCACCGGCACGCCTCGGCGTTGCAGCGCCTGCAAGACCGTCCAGTCACCCGCGAAGCCCACGAAAGGCGCCTTGGCCAGATCGTCCAATTTTCTAAAGGGTCCGTGCTCGCGGATCAGCCCCGGCGTCGCGAATAGCCCGCCAGCTTCATCCGCCAGACGGCGGGCGATCATATCGGGGTCTTTCGGGTCGGTGTTGCGGATCGCGATATCCGCCTCGCGTTGCCTCAGATCCGAAAGCGCGTTGGTCGCGATGATGTCGATGACGATGCCGGGGTGCGTGCGCCGAAGTGCCGAGACGAAAGGTGGCAGCACCTTCACGCCATACATCTCGGTCGCCGAGACGCGGACGACGCCTTCGACCGATTGAGATTGTCCGCTGGCAGCCATCGAGATGGCGGTCGCGGCCTCTCCCATGCGACGGACGTGGTCGGCGATCTCGCGCGCCGCCGGTGTCGGCAGCAATTGCCGGCCCGAGCGGTCGAAGAGCACGACGCCCAGTTCCTCCTCCAGCGCCGCGACCTGTCGCCCAAGCGTCGGTTGCGTCAGCCCGAGAGCCCGCGCCGCGCCCGAAAGCGAGCCCTCTTCCACGGTCGCCAGCAGCGCGCGTGCCTGGTTCCAGTCAAAGTTGATGGCCGCCCAATTCATGCAAAAACGTATGTCTCAAAGTCGAAAATCGCGAATTCCCGTTCAAAACCGTATGTGCAAAACCACCGCAATGACAAGGAGAAAACCCATGACAACCGATGCAGCTTTTTGGGACAAGATCGCGCCCAAATACGCCAAGAGCCCGATTTCTAACCCCGACGCCTATGAAGATACGCTGGCCCGCGTCCGCACCTATCTCGGAGCCGAAACAGAGGCGCTGGAACTGGGCTGCGGCACAGGCTCCACGGCGCTGAGGCTTTACGAGGGAACCCGCCGCTATGTCGCGACGGACATCTCACCCGGCATGATCGACATCGCCCGGAGCAAGACCGAGAGCATGAGCGGTGCAGCCCCCGACTTCCGTGTCGCAGGCATCAAGGCTTTAGATTTCGCGGGCGAGCGCTTCAACACCGTTCTGGCCTTCAACCTGCTTCACCTCGTGCCCGACCTCGAAGCGGCGCTGGAGGAAATCAACGCGATCTTGCCGCAGGACGGGCTCTTCATCTCGAAGTCGCCCGCACTGGGCGAGAAGTGGTACTATCGACCGATGATCGGTGCGATGCGGCTCATCGGAAAAGCGCCGTATGTACGCTGCTTCACCGTTGCAGAGTATGATGCAATGATCGAAGCAGCGGGCTTCCGGATCGTCGAGAAGGGGCTTTACCCGCCCACGACGCCAAGCCGGTTCGTGGTGGCGCGAAAGAACTGAGGCCCTGCAATTTCAGGAGGCCTGAGTATGAAAGCTGCGGTCTACGAAAGATACGGTCCGGCAGAGGTGGTCGAGATCAGGGACATCCCACGACCCGAACCCGCCGAAGACGAGGTCCTTGTTCGGGTCGCTGCTACCTCCGTGACGACCGCTGACTGGCGGCTCAGGGCGTCGGTCTTTCCCGGTGGATTGTGGCTGGTGGGGCGCTTGATGACCGGGTTGTTCTCGCCCCGCAAACGGGTTTTGGGCGGTGAGTTTGCTGGAACAGTCGCGACTTTTGGTAAAGAGGTCACCGATTTCGACGTCGGTGCGCCCGTCTTCGGGTTCGCTGGCGCCGGAGCGCATGCCGAGTATCTGACGATGAATGCCAAGGGCGCGATTACCCGCATGCCCAACGGACTGGAACCGGCCGAGGCCGCCGCCCTGCCCTTCGGCGCACTGGCAGCGCTGGTCTTCCTTCGAGACATCGCGCAAGCGAAGGCCGGACAGTCCATTCTGATCCTGGGCGCCAGCGGCAATGTGGGCGTTTACGCGGTCCAGATCGCCAAGGCGATGGGAACGTCGGTTACGGCGGTGGCAAGCCAAGGGAACCACGCGCTACTGAAAGAACTCGGCGCCGATCACGTCATAGATTGCCAGACGCACGACCCGTTCTCCGGCGACGTGCACTATGACTTCATCATGGACCCGGCGGGCTTCAGTACGTTCAAGGCGGCTCGCAAGGCCCTGACAGAAAACGGCGTTTATGTTCCCTTGAACTTCGGGATCGGTGACGTCGTCCGCGCGTTGGTCAGCCGCTGGACTGGCGGCCAGTCCATGCGCATCGGCGTGAATGGCGACACGCGCGAAGACTTGGACCGGATTTGCGAAATGGTCTCCCAAGGCCAACTGAGGCCGGTCGTGGACCGCACACTGCCGTTGGATGCGATCCGCGACGCCTATGCCCACGTCGAAGGCAGGCACCGCCGCGGGTCCGTCGTGTTCACGGTCGAGGGACCGGGTGCCGCTATTTCGAAGGCAGCGGGATGAATTCCTGATCGTCGCCTGGCGGCAATTGAAACCGCGGATTATCGGCCCAATCGCCCTTGGCCCAGGCCTCTTTCGCCTCTTCGATCCGTTCCTTCGAGGAGGCGACGAAGTTCCACCAGATGTAACGCGGGCCTTCCAGCGTTTCGCCGCCCAGAAGCATCACGCGTGCGCCCTTTTCGCCCGCCGTCATCGAGACACGGTCACCCGGACGGAACACCATCATGCGGCCTGCCTCATAGGTTTCGCCCGCGATGTCCACCTCGCCTTCGACAACATAAGCGCCCCGATCCTCGTGATCCTCGGGCAGCGGCAGCTTCGCGCCGGGCTGCAAAACGGCATCGGCGTAAAACATCTCAGAGGCCGTTTCGACCGGGGCATGTTCGCCCCAGGCGTTGCCGAGGATCAGCCGCACGTCTTTGCCCTCGCCTTCCATAAATGGCAGGGCATCGGCGGCGGCATGTTGGAACTCTGGCGCAAGGTCTTCGTGGTCCTTCGGCAGCGCCACCCAGGTCTGAATGCCAAAGAACGGCATGGGATCGACCTGCGTTTCGTCGTCGATCCGTTCCGAATGGGTGATGCCGTGACCCGCGACCATCCAGTTCACCGCACCCGGTTCGATCCAGCTGTCGGTGCCAAGGCTGTCGCGATGGTGCATGCGGCCCCGGTAGAGGTAGCTAATCGTTGCCAGTCCGATATGGGGGTGCGGGCGCACGTCGAGGCCCTTCGTTGGCAGGAATTCGGCCGGTCCCATCTGATCGAAGAAGATGAAAGGCCCAACCATCTGGCGCTTGGGCGCAGGCAGGGCGCGGCGGACTTCGAAACCGCCCAAATCGCGAGCGCGGGGGATAATGACGGTCTCAATCGCGCGGGCGTCGTCGCCGGTGGGGCAGTCAGGGTCTAGGGCTGGGTTCCAGCTCATGGGCTTGCTCCGAAATGCGTTGCGTTGGGCAAAAGATAGGTCGATTCAAAAACGAACAATATAGCCATAAAAACGCATCATATGTGCGAAATTTCAGATCTCTGCGTTTCCTCGTTTTGCCATATTGGAACCATATTTTTAGGTTTTTTCGGCAGGAAGGCACGAAGAACGAGCAGAGAAGCGCATGGCATACACAGCCTCGACGGACAGGGCGCGATACGCTCGATTGGCCCCGTTGATCTTCACG
>JAAUYH010087642.1_pt1 | contig 37714 bp, 34 predicted proteins | sample 7278061 | NCBI WGS metagenome assembly JAAUYH01 (sample SAMN14350203, study PRJNA611818) | marine sediment metagenome | isolation source: surface marine sediment (0.6m) | place: French Polynesia: Moorea | collected 2018-08
ACAAGCGCCTCGTCATAGCGCTTCATTAATCGGTAGGTTATGCCCCGACCTGTAATTGCCCATTGATAGTCAGGGTCGAGTTCAATGGCGCGATTCAAGTCTGCCAGTGCCTCGTCATAGCGCTCCATTGATTGGTAGGTTATGCCCCGACCTGTAATTGCCCATTGATAGTCAGGGTCGAGTTCAATGGCGCGATTCAAGTCTTCTAATGCCTTTTTATAGTCTGGCTTTAGGCTATAGAGCTCGCCACGCCGGGCATAAATAATGGAATGTTTTTCCTTAGCAATGTCCACTGCCTTCAAAAGGGCTGTTAACGCTGCTAACATTTCGCTATAGTCGTCATCTTCATAGGCTTTAAGGCCCTTAGCCAAACGCTCACCCCAATCTTGCAACGCTTTGACTTCTAGCTCTTGTCCGGCTTGCCGCAGTATCGCGCCCCATTGCTGGGCAAAGCTGTGTTTTTGTTTCAAGGCATCCAGAAACTGATTGAGGGCGACGGGTAATCCCTTTTGAGGGTGACTACAAAGCCGATGGTATAGCCTTTGCAGCGCAAAGTTTCGCCAGGCGGCGTCTGCATAGCAAGCTGTTTCATCAAGCTGGAGTTGTTGACAACACCCGTCGTAATACTTAGCTAATGACCGATGCTTCTCAGCCCAATGCTGGACAGACTCTCGCTGCTGGCAGCGCAACATCTGAGGCCGCACCACATCATGGTAAGCCCAACCGTCACTCCGCTCCCGAACAAAAGGCATGGTTTTGAGCCAGCTAAACAGGACATCGCCATTGGAATCTTCGACCAGATGGGTAATCACGTCCCGATTAAGACTTTGGGGCAAGGCTGCATCCAGTGCTAATTGACGTTTAGCGGGGTCGTCCACCCACTTTAAAAAACGCTCCACCGCTGTACCGCTGGCCTCACCCACCAGAGCCGGATCATTAGGAGAATTCTCCGCCAGAATCGCCAGTAACAGGGGTAACCGCCCTGAAACGTCTAGGATTGAGTTGATTACCTGGGCGTTGGTTACATTTTTACGCTGTAAGAATTGGACAGCCTCTTCTGGCGTAAAGGGTTCTAGAGGAAACTGAACCGGCTCGTAATAAGACCAATCATTTAGCTTAAGCGAGTTGCGCCCGGCAATCACCCAGATACAGTTAGGCGGCAAGTCCCCATACCGTCCAGCTAAAATATCTAGCAGCCAGGGTTCTAAAATTTCCCCCGTGCGCTCATAGGTGTCAAACAACAATACGATTTGTCGATCTGTGATAGCGCCCAGATTTTCGAGGAACAGAGGCGTTAAGACCTTAATCGGTTCATTGACTAATTGGATCTCGTCTTTGTTTTTCAGCTTTCGGGTCACATAAGCCGCCCACTCTCCAACCCCTTCAACTAAACTGTCTTCATCGATAAAATCGATGGCCGCTCCTGCAATCGGTGTCTGACGGCCCAATTTCAGCCCAACCCGCGCAACGGTCTTTCCCATAAACGCAGAGAAACCCTGGGGGGCCTCCGGATCGGCTTCTAATTCCTCACGCTTTTGGCGATAGACCTTGTAGCGCTCGCTAAATTTAGCAAGCGTCAGCCCCTGCCCTGACAACTGTTTGGCAAATTCAGCCATCGCCTCAGGCACAGTGGGAATGGCCTCATCAACATAGGCTACGATGCCCTGACACCGTTTCGTAATATCCTCAAACTGACGGAGCAGGGTCGTTTTCCCAACTCCCCCTTGCCCCCAAACATTGAATAGGAAATCATTTGGATATTCAAATCCGTCTTCAGTCTGTTGGAGGTGAGTCAGATTATGCTGAAAGGTTTCTAATTGTTCCACCCGACCGACAAAGGCCGAGCGCTGGCGCTCACGATTAAGATCCTGACGGCTAGGGCGCTTTTTGGGGTCCATACCCAGAGAGAGGCGAGGGTTGAGAGGATTCCACCTTATTTTGGCAGAGTATTTAGTGAACGAGTATCAATTAATGGCTCGGTTTCTTGAAATGGCGCCGATTCTCTAAGAGCGGCTGACAATGCCTGACCACTGCACCTTTTTCTCGCGGGTGCGGCGGTAGGAGAAGAAATGTTCGGGTTCTTGATAAGTGCAGTGGGGGGCTATTGCAATTTGTTCAGGGGGAGTCCCCAATTGTTCAACCTGTAGGCAGTTGACGCGGCGAACGTCCAAGCGAAATCGACCGGGTTGGGGATCTGGCAAAAGGGGGGGATGCTCAATCTGTTGAACGTGGTCGAGCATTGCTTCGACCGTTTCAAATTGCTCCGCCGGAACGATGGTAGCGGCGACTTCCGCCGCTACCTGGTCAGACACTTGATAGACTTCGCCCGCGATCGCAGGCCCCATCGCCACCCGTAAATGCTTGAGTTGGCTCCCTTGAGCCTGGAGCCGCGCGATCGCCGCCGGCACAATCTTCTGCGCCGTTCCTCGCCAGCCCGCATGAACAGCCGCCACCTGCCCCCTCACCGGATCTGCGATTAAAACCGGATTACAGTCAGCTGAACACACCCACACCGCCTGCTCAGGCGCTTCGGTCAACAAGCCGTCAGCTGCAGGCGGCTCCAAGTCTGATTCTGTAGGTGAAGCGATTTCAGCAGCGACGGTTGCTGTGACTGCCTGGCGAATTTCAGAGGGGGATAGCATCGTATTACCATGCACCTGTTTAACCCGGTGAACCGTCGCGGTTGGATGCAGTATCCTTGATAAATCTTTCGGCTTTTGGGGCCAGAACGATCGGGTGAAGAACCCATGGGAAAAAGAATCCAGCAGACTGCACGTGAGATAGGAAAGATCGTTCCAAGTTTGCCAACGCCAGGTATGCATAGGATATTAGAGTGCAAGTGTATGCGGGAAACTGAAAGAACCGCGCCGGATCTGCTCCCCTCTCCCAAGCTTGGGAGAGGGGCTGGGGGTGAGGGCAAATGACCCGCCTGATTTCATCTCAGTGACGCTTTCCCAGGACCCGATGAAGAATGGAGCAAGGGCATGATGTAGGCCCCTAAACCCAAGCCAGACACCAGACCAAAGGCGGTCACTATCCAATTGTTATATTGCCACCAGCCTTGCCATTGGGCGGCTAATTCTGCAGGATAGAACAGACACAGAATAATCGTCAGCAAGAATCCCCAAAAACCATATTGATTTAGCCAGTAGGCCGCCTTGCCGCCATCTTTTTGGTAAATGAATCGAGTGGCTAGCAACCCTATAACGGTGCCATAGCATCGCATGCAAACCGCCATGATGTGAGGCGGGGATAGGGCCAGTCCCATATCGGGTTGGGGACAGACATGGACACCCATGAAATAGATGATGTCAGCGATCTGGGGCAGCAGCGGCAATGACGAAGCCGCCAGGAAAGGAGCCGCTAGGGGCCCAGACACTAAACCGGCCAAAACAATGTCAGCTAGAATGCTGCGCCACGGTGTTCCCTTGGCGGATTGGGGGATAAGCGGAGAAACCGTATTCTGCATTAACCTGTCTTCAGCCTTTAAAAATAATTCAACTCAATTGTGAACAATTTTAACGGCATCCGGGACAGTTAAGGGGCCGTGTAGGAATAACTTCAGGGAGAAGTGAAGAGCCTGCAAGGCATACACAGCCCTAAATCTATGAAGTAATTTTTGAATGCCTTCTAACCTAACGGAGAGGGTGGGATTCGAACCCACGGTACCTTTCGGTACACTCGATTTCAAGTCGAGCGCATTCGACCACTCTGCCACCTCTCCATGATGGCGCTCAGACGCATCTTACTGCTTTGCAGCATTTTGCTGTACTGAACCTGTGTGATTTTAACCTGAATTTAGACTGATGGGTATTAGGGATTAAGATCTAAGCTGGAAAAATAGCGCTTAACCCACAGGAAGTGTCTGAGATCACTGATTATCGTAGCGAAATTAGAAAAGTTCTGGTCATTACGCTGATCCTGAACGTGGCTGTTGTGGCCTTAAAGGCTGGGGTGGGATGGTGGACGGCTTCATTGAGCCTGATGGCGGATGCGCTCCACAGTGTGACGGACAGCGCCAATAACGTTTTGGGCTTGGTCACCAATCAATTGGCTTCGCCTAAGCCGGATCGGGATCATCCCTATGGACATCAGAAGTATGAAGCCGTCGGCGCATTAGGCATTGCCGCGTTTTTGGGGATTGCTTGTTTTGAAATTCTCAAAGGAGCCGTCGATCGCATTGTATTGGGGGGGAAACCGGTAGAGATGTCGCCCAATGCACTATGGCTATTGCTATTAGTTCTGGGCATTAATATTTTTGTCGCTTTTTATGAACGGCGAGTCGGGATTCGCTTGGGCAGCAATATCCTGATTGCCGACGCCCACCACACCATGAGCGATGTCTGGATCACCATTGCGGTTATCGGCGGGCTGGTTGGGGTTTGGCAGGGCCTGCAATGGTTAGATATGGTGTTGGCTTTCCCAGTGGCTATTTTGGTGCTGCGAAGCGGTTGGGTGGTGTTAAAGAGCAATTTGCCCTGGCTAGTGGATGAGATGGCGATCGCGCCCGAAGCCATCCATGCCGTCGTGATGAAAGCGCCTGGAGTGATCAACTGCCACCACATCGCCTCTAGGGGGTTGCTAGGTCGGCAAGTATTTATCGACATGCATCTAGTTGTGGAACCCAAAGACGTGGAATCTGCCCATAAAATCACCGAGCAAGTCGAGATTTATCTAGAGGAAGCCTACGGTCCCGTACGGGCCACCATTCATGTGGAGCCCTTTGACTATCAGTCTGGCAAAATTACTTATTCAGATTAGGGTGGGCGGTAGGCAGTAGGCAGTGGATTAGGGAGTTGCGTCAAATTAAAGTCCCAGAAAAAGGCCGTGGATGGGTGGATGGGTGGATGGGATGTTATTTTTCTGCAGATCCCTTACCTCATTCCTCTCTACTATCTCCTCTCCTCTATCACTCTCTACCTCCCCATCTCCCCCATCCCCTCCATCTCCCCATCCCCTCCATCTCCCCCGTCTCTCATGAACTTACCAACCTGGATCACCGTCTCTCGATTACTGGGAGTCCCGATTATTCTCTACGTCCTGCTTGATCCAACCCCAACTTATCGATGGATCAGTGTGATTATTTTTCTGGCGGCGGCGGGCACGGATTGGTTGGATGGGTATTTAGCCCGTCGTCTAAATCAGATTACGGACTTGGGTAAATTTCTCGATCCGCTGGTGGATAAACTGCTGGTGTTGGCGCCGCTGTTGGCGTTGGTGGAGATGGGAGAGATTCCGGCTTGGGGGGTGTTTCTGATTTTGGCCCGGGAATTGACGATTGCAGGCTGGCGTGTCAATCCGGCTCTACAGAAAGGGAGTGGAATTTCAGGGGCTAATCTTTGGGGCAAGGTCAAGACGGTAGTGCAAATGAGTGCGATCGCCTTTCTCCTCGCCCCTTTACCGGAGGTCTGGTCAATTCCCAGCTTGACACTTTTCTGGATTTCTGTCGGACTGACCTGGATTTCTGGAGCCATTTACCTATGGCCAGTGAAACTCTCCTACAAGGAGTAATTTTTTTCTTATGTTCATTTGGGGACAATTTAGTTTAATTACGGTAGAGTCCCTTCTCCTCCCCATTTCTAAAAACAGATACGGTGCATTTTCCCCAAACAATGGCAGGGCAATTTCTGGCAATAGTTGCTTAAACGTTGTTAGCAGCGTTAAAGCTGCTTGAAAGAGAGCTATTGGCTAGTAGTGTGCAGGTGGCTAGTAGTGTTCAGGCTCGGATGGTAACTCCATAAATTCTGTAACCAATGAAAGGCGGGATTTAAACTAAATTGAGAAACAGCTTCTTTCCCATATTCTCCCTCCCCAATTATTTCATTGGCGGCCAGAAGTCCGCTTTCAACAGCAGGTCCAATCCCTTCACCCAAATCAAGAGACGCCAACCCAGCAGAATCCCCAATTAAAAAGCAATTGTCTTTCTTTATCTCTCCCTGATGAGTAAATAAATAATAACCATGACCAGAAGGGTTTAATGCTCGACTCGTTGGAATGTCCAGAAGACCGTAGTTCACTAAACTTGAGAGGAACCACTGGAAATGGGTATGAATATTGCTTCCTGAATTAGCAAAGTAACGACTGGAACCGGCAAGCCCTAAATTAACAAAGCCATCTCCTTTCGGAACATACCAAGCATAGCCTCTGAGTCCATGAAAGTGGAAAAATAAATGAGCGCTCTGATCTCGTTTAGGATATTTAAATTCCTTTTCAATCGTTGAAATTTGTAAGGTCTTAACCCGCTGTTTAGGGAAAAACGTTCGTCGGACTGGACAACCAGTTCCGCCTGCGCCAACTAAATTTTTGCACTGGTAAAGATCATCAATAATATAGTCCCCACCTTGCTGCTTTATTTGCTTGGTACAATGCACTTCAAAATCAGCTTGACTATGTTCCAGTAACCAATGGTCAAACTCAATCCGACGGATTGAATAGTCTGTTCGCCAAGGAATCGCCCAACTTCCTAGCAAGGGAAATCTGAATGGGGAGAAATACAGCTTTGTGTTAAGTTTTAGGATGGAATATGGATAGTCCTCAGGTGTGAAAAAGAGCTTGTCCATGACCTTGGCAGGCACCCAACCCGCGCAGAGTTTGAGTCGGGGAAAGGGTTGTTTATCCAGTACTAAAACTTCACGACCATGACGCTGGAGTTGCCAAGCACAACTACTACCTGCCGGCCCACCACCTACAACAATCGTTTCGTAGTATTTCATAGTATTCTAGCCAATCTATCTTAGGTTTGATATATATTCAAATTCAAATTGCATATATATAGATTGGAAATCAACTTGAATGGCGCTAATGTTCTGGGCAGATAGGAACAAGTAACTAATATGAGAACCACCCAGGAAGATTGTCTGTACCGGGCGCATACTCCAAAAAAGAAATTTAAACTCTCACTTATATATTTAACTCCTACTTATTTACAAACAGCTTGTAAGTTTCGCCGGGATTTTTCAGCGTAGAGTGATGAGGCCCAAGGATTGGGGGCGTCTTGGCGCTGTAGTACAAATCGCATCAATAGCAAATCTCGATCATCAAATAAGCGCCAGGCTTCGGCCAAATAGCACAAATACTTGTTATAAGTTTGTACCCCTACGAGTTTGAGCGCGGCTTCTTTATTTTCAACTAACCGATCAAACCAGGCTTTCAATGTGGGTCGATAATCATGGACGGAATGATGCACGATTCTCAGACCGGCTTGTTCAAATGTGTCAACATGTTGTTGCCAAGTTGCCAATTCAATGCCAGGGAAAATGTCCGCTCCAGCGGCAAGAAGTTTAGCTGGCGGAGCCGATGTCATCTGACAGAAGAAATGATGCACGAGTCTTCCTGAAGGCTTTATTGCGCTCGCTAGCTTGCGGGCAAGCGGTAGTAAATCGGCTCTAGGTACATGCTCCATACCCCCTATCGAGAAGATCTTATCCCAAGCTTCGGGCTCGTACTCGGTTGTTATAAAGTCTTTCAGTTGAGCTGAAAACCCATATGTTTGATCAATAAATCGCGTCTGTTCAACAGACAAAGTATATCCATACAAGTTCTCTCTATCTCCCGTAAAATTAAAAATCTTTTTTAACATGCTGCCCCAACCACAGCCGATTTCAAGGATCTTCTCTCCTGGCTGAGGATCAATGAGCCCTAAAATATAATTTGCTTTGTTCTCCTGTGCAGTTTCAATGGTGTCTTGATTAGTCAAAAAGTCGGCACAGGTATAAAACATGTATTTTCTATCGAGAAATAGCTGATAAAAATCATTAGAAATGTCATAATGCTTAGAAATTCCAGCGACTCGATCTTGTAATTTTGGATAGAGGAAAGCCCAAAGTTTCCTGACAACTCCAGGCGGGTAATTCCGCATAAAATTTTCTACAAGAGGATTACCCGAACTTGTAAACGTCTTCCAGACAAATTTAGGATCAAGAACTTCAGAACTTCTGGCGAAAAAGAAGAATCGTGCATAGCTAGGACCACATAGCAAAAACTCTGGAAAATATAGGACGTATCTTCTAATGTTCGAAAAAGATGACATTGGTTTCTCCCTCACAATATCCCTAACAGAATTTGGAAGCTGGAAAACCCTTGAAATCAAGGTTTACCGTATATCGAAATATTTTTTGCAATGTTGGTCACAACCCGAACTTTGAAAATTTAGCCTAGCTCTCACAGCCTAGGCTGTATGAACCTTGTAGCTATGCTCAAAAAGTGTCTGGAGTGTCGCCTCAAAAAGAGACAGCTAAAAAGTCAGTTAAAGTTACAACGATCAAGACCCCTGAAAATTATCGCTTTTGCATAAGCAAAATCCATAGGACTACAGAACTCAATCAACTATTCTTAACCATCTTGAGCACGGAACTCCTATTCTTGTTAAATACGTGTAATACAGCGAGCGGTTTTTGAAAGCTAATAGAGAAGTGCATGTTTAATCAATCTTTCGCTATTTCATGGTTAACTCGAAATCAAAAGTTGCAGCATATTCTCCATTTTTTTATAGTCTAACGATTACTCACTCCCTTTAAAGGGAAGCAACTGAGGCTTAAATCAAGTAAAATAAGATTCGTTGAGAAGGCAGCTTGGGAAAAAGTCAAAGAATACAAGGCTTTTTCGAGCTGAGTTTGATTTTCATGCCTCAAAAAACCTTCCAACTCACTCTGACCATAGCTTTATTGTTGAAAGAAGCCATTCTATGGGATTTAGAATCTGTAAGCTTTACTCCGTAAGGATCCCAACCTTTATGAGACTCGATCCAACCTAGAGCAAATCGGTAGAACTCAATTTAACTGTCCAATCGTTCAACTATCCAATCGTGCAGTTGAGAAATGTACAATTTGTGGGGATCGACTTTAGAGCAATAAGCAAACTGCTCAACCTGATTTAACTGGCGATAGCCACTAAAAAATTATGTTCATACGGATTTTAACCCCCTAATGGAGAGCACAAATAATCAGCTTACTGAGCATCATTAAGTAGCAAAGTGAAATAGATCTGAGCTGTAGGCGTTCTTGAATTTACTGCCTAAGTTAGGATGTGAACGATTTTAGGATTCACACTTCCTCACATGAATCAAGTTAAACCAAATCAGGTTAATTTAGACCTATCTGACATACATGAATTATCTCATGATATGAGAGGTAGGAAGACTGCTTGCAAAACACAAATTGAAATAAATTCAAGAAAATTTATGCGCTCCAATCTGCCTGCCAATTCTCCCTTAATGTCTCAAGGAATGTATGTGAAGAAATTGCGTCCCTTTCTTCCGACTGAAGCATTTGCCCCGGATCCAAGCAAGTTAGTCATCCTCTTAATTAATCTAGCCATCTTAATGCTGGGTTGGGGAATTGCCGCTCAGTTGCGTCATTGGCCGCTGACTCTACTGTGGCTTTACGTGCCGCTTGCCATCGTGATGGGCAATAGTGTGATTGTCTTGTTATTCAGTTCCCATGACCTCATGCATGGGAGTGTGATTAGAAACCCCCGTCTGACGCGTTTTCTTAGCTTGCTGGGACTATCGATGTTGTGGATGCCGCCAACATTATGGAAGGCAGTTCACAATCGAGTGCATCATAGTACAACGAATGATTTGGGCGATCCGGATCGCAATTTCTTACACCAACAGCCTAAGACCTGGGGGAAATGGATTCAGGATCTATTCGTACCCTCTGCTGAAGTAAATCCCCTAGGATTAACGATTGGGATGGCGACAGCTTGGGGAGTATACTCCTTTCGCAATCTGACCTCTGTCCTATTGTTTAATAGTGAATCCGTCGATTATGTCCCTGCGGCCTTCACTGTGAGCGCTAAGGCTCGTTGGGCGATCGCAAGGGAGTTTGTCGTCATCTTCCTAATTCATCTAAGTATTTGCGCTTTTCTGCAATTTGATCTCTTAAAACTTGCGCTTGGGTACTTCCTGCCGATCGGAATTGGCTATTCTGGACTGATATTTTATATCTACACCAATCATCTGCTTTGCCCTATGACGAGTGTGAATGATCCCCTAATTAACAGTGTTTCGATTCGGGTTCACCCATTATTAGATCAGCTACATTTAAATTTCTCTTACCATACTGAGCATCATATTTTTCCGGGGATGAATTCCGACTACTATCCTATGGTTCAAGAGTTGTTGAAAACTCATTATCCTAATCGATTTAACTTATTGGGCGCGGGAGAAGCGTTTCGCTTGCTAATGCAAACCCCACGACACTATAAGGATGAAAATACCCTTACCGATTGGTCAGGGAAAAAATCTGAGCCTTGCCCACTATCCGAAACTCCAAGGATAAATTCTGAACCAACTTGCTCCTCGTCATGTAAAAGCGTAAGCACTGGCGCAACAGATATAAATTATCTGGCTAGCGGATCGACGAAAGGATAATCGTAAACCGTTGACCCCAAACAGTCCATTGCGCGGTGAACCGTTGACGCCAACGGTTAGGAAGATTGCTCAAGGTTAAAGTTAAGAGAAGTTATGGGACCGAGATAGCACCTCTAAAGGTACTGTCTCGGTTCGAGTATTCTATGCAAAATAGTGTATTCTATGCAAAATAAAACATAGCGTTCCTATCCCGATTCGCCTTCTCCAAACCTAATCTTGTCTCCCTGTAAAGCGGCATTGCTAGCAGGACGGATTCAATGGAGAAAAACAGACTCTCTCTACTTTCCAGACGATACTTGTTGTGACCATGTATCTTGCACCTGGGACCAAACTTCTATGAGACGCTTGGAGAATAACTTGAGATTCTCTGATTCATCTTGTCCGCTGTCATATTCCCCACTGCTCTGGAGATACAGAAAAAGCTCCATTTGGAACTGTTGAGCAATATTACGGGATTGCACCCACATTTTTTGCGTATTGGTTTGGCTTAACAGAGTGGTGGAAAGGGTTGCTAAACCGCTAATGGCGGGGACTATCCAATCCAGTCGCCCCAGCACCTTACTGGCGGATAAAGCTGACAGAATTGTGGTGCACACAGCCAGCATAACGCTGGCAATCTGCAGTCGCTTGTACCGAACTTTGTGACGATCGCCCGTTTGTCGAAATCTTTAATCAGGCGATCGCACATCTGGAGAGCCTGCTGTCTTCTTTCCTCTGGGGTATCAGCAGGGGACAGCGGACTATATCTCTGGTTCGGCTCTTTCATCAACCGATAGGCCCCTGGATCTGTTGGAATTCCCTCATCTTATCGTTTGCAGGGAAGGGGGCAGGCAAATCAAAATGGCGCCTGGAAGCAAGCGGGCTCATCTTGTAGCTTTAGAGGTGAGCTAAGCGGAGGAATCCATTATTTCAGTACGGATTGTCTTGATCAGTACTTCGATGATTACATCCAGAGGAAAAAGGGAATCTACGCCTTATGAAACCACCCGAGTTGGCCCCAATGCAGGCCTTGCGTCGAAGTTTATGGATGGTGGCGCAGGCGGCGCCGAAAGAGCTGCGAAACCTGGCGATGCTGAACTTGATTACGGGCACGGGTCCTTCGATCGCCCTGTTGCTGAGTAAAATTGTGATTGATGAAGCCGCGCAACTGTTAGGAGATCGCTCCCAGGAAAGCGCGATCGCATTACTCTTGGCGCACCCTGTTCTCCTGTGGAGTATGGTGACCGTGGTCCTGTTGAACCTGTTCGTGGATTCGATTGATTCCATTGGCACAACCCTCTTTGCCGCCTTGCGCGATCGCGTTCAAGGCTACGTTCAAGGCGAAGTGCTCCACAAAGTGGCCTATTTTGATGACATTGCCCTATTTGAGACGCCCGAGTTATTGAACCTGCTCGAACTCACCAATAAAGGGATTCAGCGCATACAACGACTGTCCTTCATTGTCGCGGCTACTCTGGTGGGGGTGTTTTTGTTTATTCCATCGGTGGCAGTCTCAATTTCAATTGCCTGGTGGGTGCCGTTAGTGCTGATGGCGGCGTCTATTCCCTCGATTCGGGTGGAGATGAAATATCACAAAAAGAGTTGGCGAGTGGAAGAAACTCAAGCGGGCGTCACCCGTGAGATGGACATCTACTCCAAGGTAATCACCGGGGAAGCTTACGCCAAAGAAGTGAGACTCTTTTCCCTGCAATCGGTGTTGCTGAATCGCTGGCGGGGATTATTCCGGCAGATGTTCAACACCATGACCGCCGTGCGGCGAGACGAGGCGCTGGCGGTCATGGTGTGGGCGCTAATCGGCGGCATGGGCGCGGCCTTACCCTACATGTATGTGGTATTGGGGGTGTTGCGCGGCGAGTTCACCCTAGGGGACTTAGCCCTCTATACTGGCATCATTTTGCAAGTGCGCCGCAGCCTCTATATCTTGATTGGCAACACGGGCGACATCTACGATGTGGCCCTGGCCACCGGTCCCATCTTCCAATTATTGGATTTACAACCTCAGTTGGTGACCGGGTACAAGGCAATGACCGCCGCCGCCCAAACACGCCCTTCCCAGCGAGGCATCCAGTTTCGAGACGTTTCCTTCGCCTATCCAGGCAGCGATCGCTCAACCCTGGAGCGCATCACCTTGGCCATTCAACCGGGAGAGATGGTTGCCTTAGTGGGGGAGAATGGCGCGGGAAAAACCACATTGGCCAAGTTGCTCTGTCGCCTATATGACCCAACCCAGGGCTCAATTTGCTGGAATGGGCATGACTTCTGCAGCTTGGAGTTGGAGACGCTGAGATCGCGCATTGCCGTAGTGATGCAAGATTACGCTCGCTTCCCCGCCACCCTGCGGGAGAATGTTGGCTGGGGATTTTTGCCCAAGGTGGGAGAAGATGGGGTGATTCAGACAACGCTGCAAGACGCAGGCCTGAGTTATCTCCCATCTGACCTGGCTCAGGGGCTGGAAACCCCCTTGGGCAAGCAGTTGGAAGATGGCATTGACTTGTCGGGGGGACAATGGCAGCGAGTCGCGATCGCCCGCGCCCTGATTCGGCTCTCTGACGCCGAATTGCTGGTTTTTGACGAACCAACCGCCGCCCTTGACCCTAAAAATGAACACGAAATCTATCAGATATTCCAAGCGATCGCGAAAGGCCGCATGACGGTGGTGGTGAGTCATCGACTGGCGTTAGCGAAGATGGCGGACCGAATTATTGTTCTGGAGCACGGGCAAATTGTCGAAGAGGGGAGCCATGAGGAGTTGATGGCTAGAGAAGGAAATTACCACATGATGTTTAGTCGACAGAAGAGCAGCTATCTCTAGCATGATAGGGTGACTCCTGAGAATAGATATCCCAAAATGAGTCGCCCCCTCTTGGGCTACCTTGCACACACCCTATAGATCTAAAATTGGCGCCTACTAGTTGTTGAGCCGGACTAACTTGTCTAAAGCCCCTACTGTAGAAAGATTCAGTGCCTCCATCCAAGGAAGAGCATGCAATCGAGCCCCAAAAAATTCAGCTAAGGATGGGAATCTCCATCCGCACTTCATTACTTGGTTGCAATGGCTAACGGAACCCAATCTGGAGTTACGGTTGAAATCTACAAAACATGCGCTGAAGGCTTTAAAGGATTCAAATCTGCGAAAATCCACCCAATCCAGCGTTGGCTCATGAAAAAACTGGTGTTTGGAGTCAGAATATTACCAAGTGTGAACTTGCCCCCTTATGGCTCATGGGTTTCCCCCCTATTGATGGGAAAACTAGAGGGTCGAACACACCCAACCCCTTTTCAGATATGTTGTCTAACCTATCCAGAGCCTCACGGACGCTCATTGCCCATCCAGACTCTCCTCAGGAAAAACACTATCAGCTGTTGGGGATTTTGGGCGAAGGGGGCGCGGGCATTACCTACCGCGCCCAAGCTGAGGATATGGCCTCCCCTGTCGCCGTCAAGATGCTAACCTTGTGCGAACAAGCAAATTGGGATGATATTCAGCGATTTGATCGTGAAGCCAAGTTACTGGCAAAGCTGCAGCATCCCAGTATTCCACGCTATGTGGACTATTTTTACATCGACACTGATACAGATCGGACTTTTTGCATTGTGCAACAGCTTGCAGAGGGGCAGTCGCTAGCGAAACGGGTAAAAGCCGGGTGGCGCTGCAATGAAGACACTGTGAAAGCGATCGCAGCCCAACTGCTCAAAATTCTCATTTATCTCCACACTCAACCCCAGCCAGTTATTCACCGAGACCTTAAGCCCCAAAACATCATCATGAACGATGAGGGCAAGGTATTTCTGGTGGATTTTGGCGCTGTCCAAACGGCCTACTATGATACGTTCATGCAAGGCCATACCATGGTAGGCGCCTACGGCTACATGGCCCCAGAACAGTTTCGGGGCCAGGCGGCCCCCGGCACTGATCTTTATGGATTAGGGGCGACATTGCTGTTTTTATTGACCCGCCGATCCCCCGCAGATTTTCCTCTGGAGGGACTAAAGCTGAATTTGAAAGAGCATTTATCGATTTCAGAAAACTTGGGGTTATGGCTAGCGAAACTGCTTGAACCGGATATAGCCGAACGGTTCCCCTCTGCAGAAGCTGCTTTAACAGCACTACAGAACGGGATGCCTCGGCCTGCGAAACAAAGCATGACTAAGCAAGACGCCCTCGCCATCTTCGCGTTGTCTGTATTGGCGTTGGGGCTGCTTAACCAGTACAAATTTCCAGTTCTCAGCGCCCTTGGATTTACCCCCCGAGAAATGTTTGAACAGGGCATCAACGGGGGGAATGTGGCGGTGGTCGAGAGATATTTGGATTTGGGGGTAAGTCCCAATTCTCGGGCTTACAACGGCAATACGTTGCTCCATTGGGCGGTATCCAATAACCAACCAGACGTTGTAAGTTTGTTGCTGGAGCGGGGGGCCAATCTGCATCAGACCTACAAGCCAGATGATCGAACCGTGTTGCATTTAGCAGTGCAGCATGATAATCCAGTTGTCGCCGAATTATTGCTACAGCATGGCGCACGGATAGATGTTCGCGATCGCGACGGCGACACTCCTCTCCATAAAGTGTTATTGAAAAATGACGTTCATTATTATTACGGCATGACTAACAATAGCGGCGTTCCCTCTAAGGAAATTGTTCGGCTCTTAACCACAGCAGGCGCAAAGGTGGATGTCGCCAATCGCCGGGGTCAAACCCCGCTCGAGATCGCAACCCAAAAGGGGCTGGCGCACTTACTCACCCACCCCAAAAACTTGTAATAGACTCACGAGAATCGTCCAAAAACGACCGTTGTGTTATGCCCTCCAAACCCAAACGCGTTGGACATCGCAACCGTTACCTCCTGAGTCTGGGGTTGTCCCATCGAGTAGTCCAGATCGCACTCGGGGTCGAGGGATTCTCCATTAATGGTGGGGGGAATCAAGTTGTATTGGATCGCCAGGAGAGTTGCGATCGCTTCAATCGCGCCCGCCGCTCCCAACAAGTGTCCAGTCATACTCTTGGTGGCGGACAGTTTCAATGCGTAGGCGTGATCGCCAAATACTTGTTTAATTGCGTTGGATTCCGCCACGTCGCCCAAAGGAGTAGATGTGGCGTGCATGTTGATGTAATCCACTGCTTGCGGGGCAATATCGGCGTCCTGCAGGGCCCGTTGCATGGCTAGAATCACCCCAGCGCCTGACGGATCTGGCGCGGCATAGTGATAGGCGTCTGCCGATGCGCCAAACCCTAAGACTTCGGCGTAAATCTTCGCGCCCCGCGATTGGGCGTGACTGAGGGTCTCCAGGATGAGGGCGCCAGCCCCTTCGCCGACAACGAATCCGTCTCGATTGGCGTCAAAGGGGCGACTGGCGGTTTGAGGGTCGTGGTTGCGGGTGGAGAGGGCGCGCATGGCGGCGAATCCGCCCACGCCTAAAGGTGTAATCGGGGATTCGCTGCCGCCGCACACCATCACATCGGCATACCCCTGCCGCAGCAACATCACTGCATCTCGAATGGCGTCATTTCCAGTGGTGCAGGCTGAGACCACCCCGTGATTCGGCCCTTTCAAGCCGTAGCGGATGGCGATCATGCCAGCGGCCATATTCCCAATCATCATCGGGATCATAAAGGGCGACAAGGAATTTGCCCCTTTCTCCGCCAGCACTTTGGACTGCGTTTCCAGCACCTGAAGCCCGCCAATGCCGGAGCCAAACACCACCCCCATGCGATCGCGCGCCGCCTGAGACTGATTGGCCGGGTTTAGCTGGGCGTCTTCAACCGCCTGTTGAGCCGCCGCCAGCGCATAGTGACAAAACGAATCCAGTCGCGCCGCCTGCTTGCGTTCGATGTAGTTCAGCGGGTCAAAGCCTTTTAGTTCGCAGGCGAAGCGGGTCTTAAAGCCGCTGACGTCAAAGTGGGTAATCGGCGCGGCGCCGCTTTCGCCCTCCATCATCGCCTTCCAGAAGGCGTCGACTGAGAGCCCCAGCGGGTTCACCGTCCCCATGCCCGTCACCACAATTCGCGCTCGAGAATCCATCCCATTGCCCCCTAAACCGTTAATTACATCATTCAACCCATGGTAATATAATACCGACCAATCGGTTTTTTTGAGCGCCATGGATAAAGGCGATAAAACCCGCCAAGCCATCCTCCGAAAGGTTGCCGTCCTGTTTAACGAAAAGGGCTATGCCGCCACGTCCATGCAAGATGTCACCGCGGCTACGGGCGTCCAACGGGGCGGCGTCTATAATCACTTCGCCAGTAAGGAGGCGTTGGCGGTAGAGACGTTTGAATATGCCTGTTCGGTTTTGTCAAAGCGCTTGATGCAGAGCCTGCGCCGTCAAAAATCAGCCGGAGGTCGGTTGAAAGCTATCGCCAGCTGTTTCGCGGAGCATTATTGCCAAAATCCGCTGTTTCCCTGTGGGTGTCCGGTGCTGAATACGGCGGTGGAGGCGAAGCGGGAGATGTTGCCGCTGCGGCGGAAGGCGCAGGAGGCGATGGGCGAATTCAAGGATTTAATTTTGAAGACGACGGTGAAGGGGGTGAAGACGGGGGAATTGACGGATTCGGTTGATGCTGAAGCGGTGGCGGCGGTGTTTATTTCTACGTTGGAGGGGGCGATGTTGTTGAGTGTGTTATACGATGATCCGACTTATCTTGATCATGCGGTGAATCATCTTCATCGGTATGTGGATAGTTTAGCTGTTAACACTTAATACCCAACCAACCCAATCAATGACCTCTTCTGGACTATTCCCAGACAAGCAATCAGAGTATTGCCAAGATGGATCTCTCTCCGAGTTTTTTCCCTAAGCAGCCAGCACCTTGCGAAAAGTAACCTTGTCATCGCCTGTTTTGTAATAGTCGCGGATCCGCGCTTCCTCGTCGTAACCGCACTTGCGGTAGAACGCCCGCGTGCGTTCGAAGCTGTCTAGTCCCGACGTATCCACCAGCAACATACGAGCTCCGCGCGATGTCAATGTTTGCTCAACATAACGGATCAGCGCCGTACCACGCCCTTGCCCCTGACGATCCGGGCGAACGGCAATGAAGAGTAAGTTCCATATTCCTTGACTCATCAGCTCGGGCGCGCAGTAGGCAACCCCCACTGGTCCGCCGTCGTCATCGGTAATCCAAAAGTGATCGCTGTCGCTATCGCCTTCAAAGTAGTCCGCCAACATGCCTTTGAGATCCTCAAGCTCATTCGGCTGGAACAATCCAACTGCATCAGCCAAAGCAATCAGAGCAGTCATATCGTCAGGTGTGGTTAGTCGAATCATGGTGGAGTCATGGGAAATAGAACAAAGGGTCTGTAAAACAGCGCCGTCATACTACAATGTACTACATAATGAGATTAGAAAACTGCCCACAGATAATATCCCATCCACCCATCCACCCATCCACCGCAATATCACTTCACCCTGTAGTAAAGCAGCAAGACACCATTGTCATAGATTTTGCGGTTGGTAAGTTCTAGGGCGGTTTGCTGAATCACGCCAGCAAACAGTGGAATGCCTGATCCCATCAAAAATGGATTGACCTTAAGAATCAACTGATCAATCAAGTGATGGGTAAAAAGGGCGGCGGCTAAATTGGCTCCGCCGCAGAGCCAAATGCCTTTGCCTGATTCACGCTTCAGATTGGCGACCAACTCAATAGCATTTTCTGAAACAAGCTCAACATTGTCGTCTGGACTTTCATGCATACTGCGAGAAAAGAGGTACTGTTTCATGTGTGAATAAGGGCTGGTCACCCCCTCCTTCAAACCCACTTCGTAGGTCTTTCGCCCCATGAGAACAACATCGAAGCACTTGTTCTCTTCGTGGACACCCATGACATCCCGCAGATGAGATGGAACAGTCTCAGGAAAAGAGGCGAATATATCTGCAAAATATTCACTCTCTTGTGAAAACCCATCATGTGAACCGTCGGTATGGGCAATGAATCCATCAACGCTGCAGGCAACATAATAGGTCAACTTCCGCATATTACTCTCCTCTGAATGAATGCAGGGCATTGCCAAATCATTTTAGCGATCGCGCTGGTTCTGAGGCGTTGACTATTTTGAGTTGCGAGCCGCCCCTTCAGCCATTGGATCAAGGCCTTCGTTCTGGTTCCTAATAGCTATGACATGATAAACCCTTATGTTACTAATGTGGGCTCAAGGACTAGCTTTGCCATGATGTCTGTATCTTCCTCTGCATGAGCCAGAAAGACCTGGGTCATCAGATTGTTGGCGTTTTTGGCGCTCTCGGTGATGAACTCGCAGTGCAGGTTGGTCGGAATGCAAGGGGGCTGTTCGCCTCGGAAACGAACTTTCAGCCAACTCTCCGCCTGTTGTCCTTCTTCACTAATCAACAGATGCCGAGACTGTTTGTGATGCCGTTCCCACTCTACTGTCAATCCGTGCGTAGGAGATAAATGCATCCTGAAAACCATCCATGGGACAGGCGTTATGAGTAATGGGAGCGTGACCTCAGCCTAGCCCAAAGAGTCCTGATGGATACTGAATCTCTTAACCTTTAGCAAGATTATGAAGATTATTACAATTCCCTTAAAATCCCAGTGCGCTGCCATCGCTCCGAGGATCGCATCCGCCTTCAAGTAAATGGGTTTCTGGATCAATCCGAATCATGTGGGCGTGCCCCATTTGCTCAGACCAGTCGGGGCTAATGTGGACAGTATGCCCACGGTGGCGAAGTTCGGTTCGAATCGAATCGCTGATGCGCCCCTCCAAAGTGAGGCCGCTGATGGAGTCTCCCCAAGTGCGGCCCCATAGCCAACGGGGGCAATCAATGGCAGTCTGAGGATCAAACCCGAAATCGAGGACACGGGTGAGGAGGGCTAATTGAGTTTGGGGCTGACCTTCCCCTCCCATCGTCCCAAAAACTAAGTAGGGAGCGCCTTGGCGATTCAAAACCAGTCCCGGAATTAGGGTGTGAAACGTTCGCTTTCCCGGTTCAAGACAATTGATATGGTTAGGGTCTAGGGAAAAGAAAGCGCCGCGATTCTGCAACACAAATCCCAGGCCTTTGGGAGCAATGCCTGAACCATAGTCAAAGTAGAGACTCTGGATTACGGAAACCGCATTGCCTTCGTTATCCACACAGGCTGAGTGAGTAGTATCGCCGCCGATACTTCCCGGTTGATAGGTTTGGGCCTGGGTTAGACTAATGCGAGCCCGACGGCGATCGCTATAAGCTTTTGAAATCAACTCCGCCACGGGAATGTCAACGAAAGTCGGATCCGTAATCCAGCGATCGCGGTCCGCAAACGCCAGCTTCGTCGCCTCCACAATCAGATGGTAGTAGTCTGGGGTGTCGTGGCCTATTTGCTGCAGGTCAAAGGGTTCGATTAGATTCAAAATTTGCAACACAGCTAGCCCCTGGGTATTGGGAGGCAACTCATAGACTGTGTAGCCGCGATATTGGGTGGCGATGGGGTCAACCCAATCGGAGCGATGGGCGGCAAAATCCTCTAGGGTGAGAATACCGCCTAGCTCAGCCAGCTCAGTGCAGATGATTTCAGCAATTTCGCCCTGGTAGAAAACAGATCGCCCCTTGGCGGCGATTAATCTGAGAATTCTGGCGAGATCTGGATTCTGGATCGACGATCCTATTTTAGGCGTCTGGCCATTGGGGAGAAAGACCTCCCGGGAAGCAGGGTATTGATTCAATAGGTCGCGATCGCGTTGAGTCCAGCGGGATTGGGAAGAGGAAACCGGATACCCTTGCTCCGCCAGCTCAATTGCAGGCTGTAAGAGTTGCTCCCAGGGGAGTCGCCCAAATCGCTGATGTGCTTCTTCCCAAGCATCCACTGCCCCAGGTATCGTAATCGCCGCTAAAGGACCCCGTTGGGGGATGGCGGTTAACTGGCGGCTATGATAAAACTCCCGGGTGGCGGCCTGACCTGATCGGCCTGAGCCATTCAACCCATACATTTGATGGCTTTGGGCGTGATAGATCAGCCAGAAGGCGTCGCCGCCAAGCCCCGTCATATGGGGATAGACCACAGATAGGGCGGCGTTGAGCGCGATAGTAGCATCAACGGCATTGCCCCCTTGCTGTAGAATACTCAACCCCGCTTTGGAGGCCAGAGTATGGGGACACACGGCCATTCCTCGCCGACCGATCGCAACTGGACGAGTGGGGTAACTGAAGTTAGCCGAGGCGATACCCAAATCCTCGAACCGTCTTTAAGAATTCAGGATTACTGGGGTCGCTCTCCAATTTTTCCCGAATCCAGCGGATATGGACATCCACCGTTTTGTTATCCCCCATAAAATCATGGCCCCAGACCTGATCAATAATTTGGTCGCGGGACCACACCCGTCTCGGTTGACTCATGAAAAGCTCCAGGATGCGAAACTCCTTGGGAGAAAAGCTAATTTCTTTTCCGCCCAGAAAGACCCGACATTCCTTCGGATGCAAAGTAATTTCCTTAAATTTCAGCACCGGATCTGTATCTTGCTGGGAGCTGCCGCGATGACGACGCAACAACGCTCGACATCGCGCAATCAGCTCCCTCATGCCAAAGGGCTTAGTTAGGTAATCGTCCGCGCCGACTTCTAACCCAACAACCCGATCGATTTCCGTACCCTTGGCGCTCAAAATCAGAATGGGAACATTAATCCCTTGATGCCGAAGTAGTCGACATAAATCCAACCCGTTCATCCCGGGCAACATCAGATCTAAGATCACCAAATCAATATCTGGCTCCTGGCTGCGGGGATTGCCCACAGGTCCGACAAACATTTCTAATGCTGTCAGTCCATCCTCAGCCAACAAAATCTCAAATCCCTCTTCCGACAGAGACAGAGAGATCGTTTCTCGAATTAACTCTTCATCTTCAACAACTAAAACTTTTCCCAACTTGACCCTTAGATTCGACTGAAATTGAGTCAATTCCAGAGATGTCATAACAGCTCCTTAGAGCTACAGGCTCAATGTTTATAGCCAAATTTTAACAGGCTAAGGGGTGGGGTAGAGTCTGTAAAGAGAATAAAAAGGAACTAGTGGCGGAAAAAAGTCAATCCGGTGTGCGGAAACCCAGTGTGTCAGAGATCTATGACAACTAGCAAGCCGCCCATGACTAATGACCAATGACCTTACGCACTAACCACAAAATTCACCAGCTTCTTAGGGACGACAATCACCTTCTTAATGGTCTTGCCGTCCAGATAGCGTTGGGCCACTTCTGATGATTTGGCGTATTGTTCCAAGGCTGCTTTGTCGGCGTCTGCCGGCGCCTGGATTGTGCCTCGGGTCTTACCCATAATTTGAATCACCAGAGTAATTTCATCCTCGACTAAGGCGGCGGGGTCAAGCTTGGGCCAGGGTTGATGATGGACGGATTCTGAATGCCCCATATGATGACGCCAAATCTCCTCCGCCATGTGGGGAGCGAAGGGAGCTAGCATCAACACCAGGGTTTGAATGCCGTCGGCGTAGACTGGAGAGTTTTTGCAGTCAGTGGCGTCGGTAAGGGCGTTACTGAGTTTCATTAGTTCCGAAACAGCCGTGTTGAACTGATAATCTCCCTCAATGTCTTCTGAGACTTCCTTAATCGCCGTATGCACTGCGCGACGTAGATTTTTCTCCGGCTTAGTCAGCGAATCGCCTGAAGACGCTTTCGCTTTTCCTTTCTTATTCGCCTTCACTTTTCCTTTCTTATTCGCCAGAAAGCCCATTACTAAACGCCAGACTCGATTGAGGAAGCGGAATTGGCCTTCCACATCGGCGTCGTCCCATTCCAGGTCTTTTTCAGGGGGCGCTTTGAATAGAATGAACATGCGGGCGGTGTCGGCGCCGTATTTAGCCAGCACCTCTTCCGGGTTCACCCCATTCCCCTTCGACTTTGACATGGTGGCGTAGAGCACCTGCAACGGTTCGCCTGTTTCTGGGTCGCAGGGGTTTGCCGGGTCAACTTTTGAGGAGGGCACCCACTTATCCTTGCCGCCTTTATTCGGATTCATATAGGTGAGGCCTTGCACCATTCCCTGAGTGAGGAGGCGCTTAAACGGCTCATCAAAGTCGAGGAGACCGCGATCGCGCAGCACCTTGGTAAAGAACCGAGAATAAAGCAGGTGCAAAATAGCGTGCTCAATTCCCCCGACATACTGATCTACCGGCATCCAATCATTCACCTTGGCGGGGGCGAACGCCTGCTTGCCATTCTTGGCGTCGGTAAAGCGCAGAAAATACCAGGAGGAATCAATAAAGGTGTCCATGGTATCGGTCTCCCGCTTAGCCGAGGCGCCGCAACTGGGGCAAGGAACCTTGACCCAGGATTCCAATTTAGACAATGGAGACGGCCCGCGTCCTGAAAATTCAACCTCTTCAGGCAAAACCACAGGTAAGTCTTCAGCCGGAACGGGAACGGTTCCACAGCTAGGGCAGTGAATTACGGGAATGGGCACCCCCCAATAACGCTGACGGGAAATCAACCAATCCCGTAAGCGATAATTCACCTGGCCTTGGCCAATCCCTTCGCTTTCTAAATGGTCAATTACTGTTTGCTTGGCTTCTGGGACGTTCAGGCCATCCAATGGACCGGAGTTGTAAAGCATTCCCGCTGCATTGTCGCAGTAAGCGGCCTTCAAGGGTTGAGCGCCATCAGGGGTTTGATCGGGGGGGAACACCACCTGAACAATATCCAAGCCATAGGTCTGGGCAAACTCGAAGTCTCGCTGGTCATGTCCCGGCACCGCCATGATCGCCCCTGTGCCGTAATCCATCAGAACATAGTCGGCGATCCAAATGGGAATTTCCTGACTATTCACCGGATTAACCGCATAGCTGCCGGTGAAGACTCCTGTTTTAGCCCGATCATCAGCGGTCCGCTCAAGTTCGCTTTTGGCGGCGGCGGCGCTTTGGTAAGCCTGAATGGCCTCTGCCTGATCCGGAGTCGTCAGATTCGGAACTAGCGGATGCTCGGGGGACAACACCATAAACGTAGCGCCCCAGAGCGTATCGGGGCGGGTGGTGAAGATGGGAATTGGTTCCTCAGACGCAGTTTGGAAGGTTACCCGGGCTCCGGTCGACTTGCCAATCCAGTTGGCCTGCATGAGTTTGACCCGCTCAGGCCAACCCTTCAACTTATCCAGGTCCGTCAATAATTGTTCGGCGTAGTCAGTAATTTTGAGGAACCACTGCTTTAGCAGTTTGCGCTCTACCTTTGCGCCAGAACGCCACGAACGCCCCTCGTTATCCACCTGCTCATTCGCCAATACGGTCTGGTCGATGGGATCCCAGTTAACCGCTGCCTCTTTCTGATAAGCTAACCCCGCGTTTAAGAACTCCAGAAAAATCCATTGAGTCCAATGGTAGTAGTCTGGCGAACAGGTAGCGACTTCTCGATCCCAATCGTAGGAGAATCCCAACCGCTTGAGTTGAGAGCGCATTTGCTCGATGTTCTGGTAAGTCCATTTTGCTGGCGGAACCCCCCGGTCAATCGCCGCATTTTCCGCTGGCAGCCCGAAGGCGTCCCACCCCATGGGATGTAATATTCGAAACCCCTGCATCCGACGGACCCGCGCAATCACATCGGTAATCGTATAGTTCCGGACATGGCCCATGTGCAGATTCCCGGATGGATAGGGAAACATCGATAGGGCATAGAATTTAGGTTTATCGGCGGTTTCTTCAGTCTGATCTAAACCGGCTTCCGCCCAAACCTGTTGCCACTTTTCCTCTATTGCGGCGGCGTCATATTGGGACTCCATGCCCAGAACTCCTACTTGTAGTGCAAACTATTTACATAATTCTAGAGGGTCATTTGAATATCAGGAGCCCGTTATCAATTCATCCCCGTTAAAAGTATTTGTCTGGCGCCCTCAAACCAGGGGAAGCCAATTTCATTTGAATATCAGGAGCTTGTTATCAACTCATCCCCGTTAAAAGTGTTTGTCTATGGCACCCTCAAGCCAGGAGAAGCCAATTTCCAGGAATATTGCGCGTCCCATGTGGAGAAAGTAATTCCGGCGATCGCGCAGGGCTGTCTGTACCATTTGCCTCTTGGCTATCCAGCCATGATACTGGGGGAAGGATGGATTTCAGGATTTCTTCTACATTTCCCAAATACTAAGATTTTAGAGTCACTTGATGAACTAGAGGGGTATCAACCCGGAAGACCGCCCAACGAAAATGAATACCAGCGGCGAGAACTATTAATTTTCAACCCCAATCGCCGCCCCCTGGGTTTGGCTTGGGGGTATTTGATGGATCCCAACTTAGTCCAAAGGCTCAAAGGGACATTTCTCCCAAATGGTCAATGGTTTGGGAAGTCAACCGATTTTTAGTTTGAAAAAAATTTACCCAGAGAACTAGGCGCTCCCTGGGTGAGTTACGTAAATTATTTAACGTTGGGTTAAAGACTCCTCACACATAAACCCTTCGTCGATTAAGGATGGACTAGTATTCTCCATCCTGAGGCTCATCGAAAGACTCAGGCGCCATCGGCGCTTCAGGAATCTCAATTGCCGGTTGATCTAGGGCGAGTTCTAAAACATCGAGACCCTCAGGGTTTGGTTGCTTACTTTTAGCAAACTCCAATAACCCGGGGTGCCCTTCAAACAGGCCTGATAAACCAGCCAATAACAGAGCAGCCGCAGTCCCTGCTCCCGCCAATAGAGTCAGGCGGAATCGCTTACCTAAGCGAAACATAACAGACTCTACCGTTTGTTCAACGGATACTTCGGCATGAGGAGTTGGCAGCGTTTGCAGCCCCCGCCGCAATGAAAGCAGGCGCTGATAAAGGCGCTGAACCCCTGGATCATCCGTCAACCAACTTTTTACCATGCGGTGCTCATCTGGAGTCACCTCACCATCCAGATAAGCGCTCAACAATTCAAAGCGAGATCGCTTCGTCACATCTAAACCCCCGAATGGTTGATACTCTCTGACCTCAGCACCAGGCTTTTGAGCAGATACCAGTTGATCAGAAGAGAAACGCTTGCGATTGTCAGCGGTCATCTCAAAACTTCTCTCAGTCAGGCAGCGTATACGCCATAGGTCAGCAGAAATTAATCTCTAAATTAATTTTCTGAGTAGCTACAGTATGCTCCAACCTAGAGCCTAGGGATTCCAGATTAGACTCTGAATACTTCAGATGATAACGGGAACTCGAAGGTAAGAGTACCCACCTGACTGATAAGAATTTCTTACCAGAATCAGATTTTCCAGTCGACGACCTAAGGTGAAGCATCTAAGTACTGCTTCAAGTCACCCTGAAGACGTTGGCGAGCCCGAGCAATTCTGGACTTTACGGTACCGAGGGATACACTGGTAATTTCCGCGATTTCCTCGTAAGGTAAGCCCTGAATTTCTCGTAGAACAATCGTTGTACGGAACGCTTCAGGTAACTGCTCAATTGCCAACTTCAATTGGTCGTAAAACTCACGAGTCATCATGTCGTCAACCGGACTCGGGGTGTCAGTTGCAATCTCCCAATCCACCTCACCGTCATCCAGACTGCGGGGAGCATCCAGAGAAAGCATCGTTTGAGTCCGTTTACGCTTACGAAGCTCGTCGTAAAACAAATTAGTAGTAATACGGCCCAGCCAGCCCTTGAATTTAGCTGGCTCTTTCAATCTGCGAATGTTTCGGTAGACGCGAATCCAAACCTCTTGAGCGAGGTCCGCCCTATCAGACCAATCCGGAGCCAAGTGATATAAGAGCTTCTCTACATGAGAATGGTAACGGCGCAGCAGCTCAGCAAAGGCAGCCTTTTCAGGCCGAAAATCAAGCTGACAACGCAGAACCAAGTCTAGATTTGATAACTGTTCAGGTTGAACAAGTTCCTCTGGACTTCTAAGGCCAATATCGTCTGACCCTTCTGCAGAAAGAGAGTGGTTCATACTTTAAAATCAAGCTGTCCTTTACATCCTTTCGCGCATGAGACGATAGAATCCGGCATCGTCCCCATGATTCGAATAGGTAAGACTCAATAAGCCTTGCCTGGTAAATCCCTACATCATCTTTACAGCTCTTAACCAGGTCAGAGATCTCACGGTGTGCCTATCCAATTAGTGGCACACACCTATGTAGAAATGCGGAAAAATTGACTCGAATGAATTTCGTTGATGGGTCAAAGTCTTTCCACCAAGGGGTTTGGAGAATTCAGGATAAATCCGGAGAGCTTATAGTTATAGCAGAAAGCATCTAATATGCATACCGTTCTGAATTGGGCATACTTTTTACCAGCCCATTAGTCCCTGTTATAGGGCTAGCGGTATACTCTAAGCTTTAAGCTTGATGTCGCCTACCGTTCTCATGTACTGATGCACTATCTGGCCAAAGTTCAGAAAAAAGCTTATCTGGGTGGAGCCGAACTTCAATTGTTGGCTTATCAAGCCTCACAGTATATCTGGGAGGTTGTCTCTGAGGAGCGTGTGGTCGAGACTTCAGGAATTGTCGCCTTTAATGAAGGCGCTTTGGTGTTAGTTGAACTTTCTAATACAAACCAAATCGATGCGATAAGGGACGCCAGCGACTGGGTGCTGGAATTGGTTTCTCAATACCTAACCCGTGGTGTTACCCCCGAGTTTCTGGAGCAGGAAATCGAACGAGCTGAACAATGGCGACAATCCCTCACCCTCCAAAGTCAGGAAGTTGGACGTCGTGTCCTGGAAACCGCAGCACGCCGGGATGAAATTCAAGAACTTGAAAAAAATCTCAAACTTGAACGGGAAGAACTTGAACGCCGTGAGTCAGAGATCGCAGCACGGCGAGAAGAGATTCAAGAACTTGAGAAAAAACTTAAACTTGAGCAGCAAGCCTTAGAGGAGCGAGAGGCGCTGCTGAAGCAGCAAGAAGGTTAAATGCGGTCCGAGATGTTATAGGTCGGAGTAGAGGGGCAGGGGAGGCAGGGGGAGCGGGAGGAGCAGGGGAGAAATGTGGAGACGCAATATATTGCGTCTGCGTGTAGCAATACTGTTCGGATAAGCCTGAAAATGGGTGTAGGGACGTTGCATTGCAACGTCCCTATGTATCATTGGGACGGCGTATAACTTAAAGCGGGAAAAAAATAACCCCAAAATCGGCTGAAACCCTTGTGGGCTGGAACCATTTCCCCGTAAGTCTTCCCGCCTTAAAATATAAGCCATTGGGACCAGCAAAAATTGTTAATCAAACAGAATTGATGGCGTGTAGAGTGCTTTATGTTGTATCAGGTGCAGAGATGGGGGAGATGGGAGGATAGATAAGGCAGTATAGAGGCGCGGCATGTCGCGTCTCGAGGAGGGGTTAGATAGGGGATTTTGGATTGAGTGTCGGGGGGGAGAATTTTGGATTTTGGATTTGTTCTCCTACTTCCCCATCTCCCCTATCCTCCCCATCTCCCCTGTCCGTCCTTTACCTTAATCCTTGATTCCCAAGCCTACTTATTATTAACTGAGGCGGGCAGCGACAACTGCTCCTGAGGCTTTGCTCCATTGCTGCGCTCAGATGGTGCGTCTTCTGAGAGAAGCATTTCGCGAATCAAGCGAGCCGCCGCCCGCTGAGCCAGTCCACCCACAATCCGCTGGCCCATTTGACGGGTTTCGGGTTTGAATAATATCTGCGGTACAAGGGAGGCTACGGTGGCGGGATCAAAGCCTCGGGTATTGCGTAGGATCTCTAAGATCCGACCAATCTGTTCTAAATTGCCCTGCGAGGCTCCTTTACCGCCTGAAGGAGTTGTATAGCCGTTTTCCTGGGAATTGAAGCCTTCTCGAAGGATCCGGTTCGCACTCTGTAAGAAGTTCTGTCCTAGATTGTCCAGTTCTTTAATTGCTTCATCTGCAATCCGTTCGCGAATAAACTCACCCCGCTCTGAAAACAGAAAATCGAGGCTTTGGTTGAGCACGTTATTGAGATCGTAGTCATCACTATTGCGGGCGTTGCGGAGCAGATTCTCTAAGCGATTCCAACGGAAACTACCATCTTTGAAGAGCAAATCTTGGAGAGAAGAGCGCAATTCTGGCGATGGATCAGTTAAGAGCCGCTTGGAGACATAGGGATAAGCCTTGCTTAACACCTTGAAGTTGGGATCGACATTGATGGCGATGCCTTCCAGGGTGACTAGGGACCGAATAATCAGCGCATAGTAAGCCGGCACTCGGAACGGGTACTCGTACATCAAAGCTGAAAATTCGTCCGTAATACTCTTAAAGTTAAGCTCAGCGACACTGGCCCCTAAAGCATTGTTAAACACTTCCGCTAAAGCCGGAATGATTGGAGTTAGATCAGTATCCGGCGTCAAAAACTCGAGGTGGACATAGTCACGGGCTAATCCTTCAAAATCCCGATTAACCATATGCACCACCGCCTCGATCAGGCCATAGCGCTGATAAGGCTTGACCTCACTCATCATGCCAAAATCCAGGTAGGCGAGTTTGCCGTCCATGGTCGCCAGTAAATTGCCTGGGTGGGGATCTGCATGAAAAAATCCATGTTCCAGTAATTGCCGCAGGGAACACTGAACGCCGATTTCGATCAAGTAGCTGGGATCAATCCCTTTTGACTGAATTTTTTCGGGCTTGGTTAACTTAATCCCTTCAATCCACTCCATGGTGAGCACTCGTCTGGCGGTGTACTCCTCATAGATGTGGGGGACATAAATGTCCTTTAAATGACCATATAGTTGGGCGAACCGTTCTGCATTTTTCCCTTCCTGGGTATAGTCCATTTCGTCGAAAATGCGCGCCCCAAACTCATCCATGATGCCCACCAGGTCACTGCGGATTTGTTTGATGTTATAGGTGGCGAACTTTGCTAGTTGCCGCAGGATGTAAATGTCGATGGCGATTCCCTGGGCCAAGTCGGGACGCTGGACCTTTATGGCCACCTCTTCCCCAGTTTTCAGCCGCCCTCGATAGACCTGTCCCAAAGAAGCCGCCGCCACAGGGTCTGAACTCATTTCAGCAAACAAATCATCTGGCGGCGATCCTAACTCCTCTTCAATAAATCGAAAGGCAATTTCATTGGAAAAGGCGGGCAGCTGATCTTGTAAATGGGACAACTCTTCTAGATAGCTTGGGGGAACCAAGTCGGGGCGTGTGGAGAGGGCTTGCCCGACCTTGATATAAGCAGGTCCTAGTTGAGTCAAGATCTGCTTTAGCTTAATCGCACGTTTCTTTTCGTGATACTCCGAGTTACCCGTCTGGCGGTCTAACCAAAGGCTGAAATAAAAGGAAACGAAGGGGAGGATAATCCCAATAAATCGCCATAAAACCTTGAACGGCCGACGACCGTAGTGAGCTTCTATGGCTTCAGGGTCATACGTCATGAAATGGGCTCCAGGTTTCTCCCGCCGTCCCGATTCGACATCTGCAGATGCTGCTGAATCGGTTGGCGACTCAGCGGCAACCACCTCACTGTAAACTGTCATAGTTGAAGGATTTAAAAATTCATCAGGCGGGGTAGGGGTGGCTGATTTCATAGCCTCAGAGTATGGAGCGTCATCAAGCTTAACAGGCGCGATCAATCAAAATTAAATCAAGTCATGCCATGTAAACTATTGTAACAACCACGAGGTTGGTGTTGTCCTCTAAAACAATGATTTAGTCTGAACTGTTAAAAGTAGTCCATAGGAAAGTAGTACATAAGTATGCTATAAGGGGTAGCGCTGCCTCTGAGTTTAGGATCTGCTATATTCTTGTATTCCAAATCGCCGTTTACCGCCAACTTTGAGACAGGGACTGATCTATATTCTTTACCTTTTTTGATGGGGCGGGTTAGGTTGCATGTTGATCTCTTTGCATATTGAAAACTTTGCCCTCATTGACCAGTTAGACCTGCAGTTAAAGCCAGGCCTTAATGTATTGACCGGAGAAACGGGGGCGGGCAAGTCTATTATCCTCGACGCGATTGATGCAGCGTTGGGCGGTCGCTCAACCAATCGGTTAATTCGAACAGGCTCCCGAAAGGCGCTTGTAGAGGCTAGATTCGAGTCAACGCCGACGTTGCAAACTTGGCTAAATGAGCAAAAAATCGCCCCGGCTGAAGCGGGCTGTATCGTTTGTAGCCGAGAATTGACCATGGGCAAGGGGGCTGTTCGCAGCCGTTCGCGCTTGAATGGAATGCTGGTGAATAAACCTCAGATCGAGGCGCTGCGACAGTTACTGGTGGAGATTACGGCCCAGGGGCAAACTCTACAGTTGGGTTCGACGGAGCGGCAGCGCGCCTGGTTGGATGGATTTGGCGATCGCGCCCTGATTCAACAAAGCCAAGTCGTCGCCAGCGCCTATGAGTCAGCGACACAAGCGCTACAAGCCCTGGAGCGCCGCCGTAAAGCTGAACAGCAACGGTTGCAGCAGCTCGACTTATTCGAATATCAGTGTCGGGAGCTGAATGGGGCCAATTTGACCAGTGCAGACGAATTGGATCGGCTTGAGCAAGAGCGTCAACGGCTCAGTCACAGTGTAGAGCTACAGCAGCAAAGCTATCAGACCTACCAAATTCTCTACGAAAATGATGGCGACGGCGAAGCTTGCGCCGATTTATTAGGCAAGGCGGAGACGGTTTTGAGCGATATGCTCCGCTATGACCCAGAGATTGAACCTATTTTGGAACTCGTCAGCGAAGCCTTAGCTCAAGTTGAAGAGGCGGGGCGGCAAGTCAACACCTATGGGGAGAATATCGAGACCGATCCGGAGCGCCTGCAAGAAGTGGAGCAGCGGATTTCCCAGCTAAAACAACTCTGTCGCAAGTATGGCCGCGACTTACCGGAGCTACTAGAGTACAGCCAGGAAATTCAAGCGGCGCTGGACGCGTTGGATGGGGATGGGCAATCGATCGAAGCCCTAGAGGAAACCGCCCAAGCCTGCCAGAAAGTATTGGAGGAAGCCTGCCTGAAGCTGACTAAGCTAAGGAAGAAGGCGGCTAAAATGCTTGAAACTAAATTGGTTGAGGAACTCAAACCGCTGGCGATGGATCGGGTGCAGTTCAAGGTGGAGATTACACCCTGCACGCCCACGGCGACTGGCGCCGATCAGATTCAATTTCTGTTTAGCCCGAATCCGGGGGAGCCCCTCCAGCCTCTGGTGGAAATTGCGTCCGGGGGAGAAATGAGCCGCTTTCTGTTGGCGCTGAAGGCTTGTTTCTCGCGCATTGATCGGGTCAGCACGATGGTATTTGATGAAATTGATGTGGGGGTTTCCGGACGGGTGGCTCAGGCGATCGCAGAAAAGCTCCATCACCTTAGCCGACAACATCAAGTTCTCTGTGTCACCCACCAACCCATTGTGGCGGCCATGGCCGACGCCCACTTCCAGGTCGGCAAACACGTGATCGATCAACCCGAGGGGAATAAACCGGCAGGAACTAAACGAAAAAGTAAAAAATCCCGCCCAACCGGGGAGACTGAAAAGAATACAGCTGCGATAGAAGAGGTGAGGACTGTGGTGCGGGTCACCCCGCTCGATTCCGTCCAACGCAGAGAAGAACTGGCGCAACTGGCGGGCGGTCAATCCCATCAGGAAGCGATCGCCTTTGCGGAATCTCTATTGGCGCAAGCCGATACCATTCGCCAAACTGGGTAAAGTGTTTAGGAAGCTTCAGATTAATTGCATCCCATCCACCCATCCACTGGGACTATATTTTTACGCAAATCCCTTAGGTGATTGCTTATGCCTATCCTGACCGTTGCGGTAGAATCCGCCCTGGAGAATCCAGTAATTGAGGCGAATCTCCGCCAATTCCTGCTAGTCCTCTCGGTTTCCCTGGGCGTCGCCACCCTATCCCGGGTATTTAGCTGGTTTCGCAATATTCCCTATACCCTGCTTCTGCTCTTGGTGGGGTTGGGATTGGCCATTCTAGATGTGCGGTTGGTCAACCTCTCCCCCGCGTTGATTCTGTTTATCTTTTTACCCCCACTGCTATTCGAAGCGGCGTGGAACCTGAAATGGTCGAATCTGAAGCGGGATTTGACGCCGATTTGTCTCTACGCGGTTTTGGGGGTCGTGATCTGCGTCGTCGGCCTGGTTCTGGGGTTAATGAACTTTGGCGGCGCCTCCCTGGCGACGGCGCTGCTGGTGGGCGCCAGTTTGTCCGCCACCGATCCGGTTTCGGTGGTGGCCCTGTTCCGCGAATTGGGCGTAGACAAACGTCTAACCACGCTGATGGAGGGAGAAAGCCTATTTAACGATGGGGTGGCGGTGGTTGCATTCAACCTGCTGCTGGGCCTAGCGCTAGGGGTTGAGCAGTTTAGCGCATCCGTCACCCTGGCCCGATTTCTGGTGTTTGTGGGGGTCGGGGTGAGTATTGGCGGCTTGATCGGATTTGGCATTTCTTTTCTTACCCAGCGGTTTGATTTGCCCTTGGTGGAGCAGTCGCTTACCCTGGTGTCCGCCTATGGCGCCTATTTAATTGCAGAAGAATTGGGCGGCTCTGGGGTGATCGCGGTGGTTACCACGGGGTTAATTCTGGGGAATTTTGGCTCCCGCATCGGCATGAATCCCCGCACGCGATTGGTGGTGTCGGAATTTTGGGAATTTGTGGCCTTCTTCGTCAACTCGATTGTGTTCTTGTTGATTGGGGACCAGGTTTACTTTGATGGCTTAGTTAGCAAATTGGATTCGATTCTGGTGGCGATCGCTATCATTATCCTGTCTCGAGCAGTCAGCATTTTTGCCCTCGGTTTCCTCAGTAACCGACTGGCCCAACCCAACATCTCCTGGCCAGAGCAGACGGTGCTCTGGTGGGGTGGGCTGCGGGGGTCGGTGTCAGTGGCGCTGGCTTTGAGTGTGCCGATCATTCTGCCGGAGCGTGAAGAAATCATCGCCATCGTCTTCGGCGTCATGCTGTTTACCTTGCTGGTGCAGGGCTTAACCACCAAATCGCTATTGGTGCGGCTAGGATTGCTGGGGGACCAACCCCTGCGTCAAGCCTATACCCAGGCGGTCGCCCGACGGGTGGCGCTCAATCGTGTCATTGATCGGTTGGTTGAACTAAAACAACGCCAGGAAATTGATCTTGAATTTTGCAACTACCAGATCGCATTGGTGGAGGGGCAATTGGAAGAACTGCAGGAGGAAATCAATCAACTTCGACGGAATAATCCTGAAATTCAAGAATTTGCCGCTGACCAACTCCGCGATGAACTACTTGCGATCGAATCAGATACTTACGCAGAATTTATCCGCGCCGGTCTGCTCAAAGATGAACTGTCGCCGCTCTTGCAATCTGTTTTACCTAATAATGCTGGAGAGCCGGTTTGAGTTGATTTAATTCCAATTAACTGTGATTGCTTCTATTGGGTGGATGGGTAGATGAGTGGATGGGTGATTTTGCTAAAGATACATCGATGCTTTGTAGGTTTGAGGGTCGACTATGATGGATGGCAAGGATTGATGGAGTTTAATTTTTGCCCATAGAGCTATTCATACCTGGGAGTTTCTGATGAAAACCCTCGTCAAGTGGAGCGTTGAAGATTACCACCGAATGATAGAGGCGGGCATTCTAGCAGCTCGTCGGGTGGAGTTATTGCGGGGAGACATCGTAGAAATGAGTCCAGAGGGACCGGAGCATTATTTTTTAGTCGATGAAACGAGCGATTACTTAAAGCAACTGCTGGAAGGTCGCGCTATTGTCAGATTCGACGGTCCCATTACGCTGATGAATTCGGAACCCGAACCTGATATTGCCATTGTTCGCCTGCCCAAAGCTCAGTATCGAAGCCGCCATCCCCAACCTGATGACATTTACTGGATTATCGAATACTCCAATAGCACTTTGGTTAAAGATCTGGAGGAAAAACAGCAGATTTACGCCGCCGCCAAGATTCAAGAGTATTGGGTCGTTAATCTGAAAGCGAAGCAACTGAAGGTGTTTCGGGAGCCAGTAGTTGAAGCCTATCGGATAGAGCGTACACTGACCACGGGAGATATCACCTCGCTAGCCTTTCCCAATACTGCGTTTTCAGTCGAAAAGATATTGGGAACGCAACAACTACCCTGAGTTTGTCATTACCTCATGTGAGCGTCATAAAGCTCCCTTCGCCAAGTTGAGTGCGTCCACCTGCGAAACCCACCCTACCCAAGTTGTGAACCTCCTATCAAATATCGTTGGATTGAAGCTGCTCAAGCAGGTTGGGATTGTAGTATTTTTTGATGTCCTTAAGAAATTGCTCCAGACTGGCGTAAAGCGCCCTCACCCGTTGCGGCCTGGAATGCTGAAAAGTAGCCCAAGATTTCGTATGCATTAAATCTAAGTTCAACATCCCGTCTGCAAACACACGACCCACAACCTGCCCCCGCCAACAAATTTGGAAAGCGTCAGTATCTATCTGATAATTGAATTCGATCCCGGGTAACTCTTTGGCCAATTCGGGCAAGCGTTGTTTGAGAGTCTCAATCACATGCCAAGTTTGCATCCAAAAGTCTCTCCAACATAAGATTAACCAATAAAAAAACCTGTAGTATAACTTTTCAGACTCCGTTCAGCACTCTAAAGTGGCACACCCTAAGAGCCCGCTAAAAAGGCGCTAAAGCCAATAAAATCAAGGCGTTATTTTTTCCACAAATAGTTTGTGGGAAACGCTCAATTGAGGAAGTTATTAAAAATCCTAATAGCCTACAATATTCTGCTTCTCACTACTGAGTGTAAATACCTAATGTGACAGTTAATAGACTGGAATATAGGTGTTTTTTGCTGCTTTTCTGCATAAAATTTTATTTTTCTAGACGAATATGACAGAAAAATGACACTTGATGAGAGCTGTAATGGACACTAGGTCAGACTGTCTAGTGCTTACGCAGCCAGCTTTTAAGAGAGAGTCAGGGGAATCTTTAGCGCAAAAACGAGTCTCCGCTACATTGGATTGCACTCATGGATAACTTTCGCAGCTCCCTCATAACTTCTTCACAAGTCGTTTGTAGCGTGTAAGTGTAGCCCATTTGAGGATCTACATATGGATACGAATCTGGAAGAAAGCACCAATACTCTAGAAGCCTCTACAGAGACAACCGCCACTGATGCCTCTACAGAGACAACTGTCACTGAGGTTGAGGTGAATCAAGCTGAAAGCGTGACGGCTGAAAAAGTGACGGTGGAGGAATTCAATATTTCTGGCGACATCCTTGTCACCAAAATCAAAGAACTGATCCATCAAGGCAATATTCGCCGCATCATTATCAAAAATGAAGAAGGGCGCACCCTGATCGAAATTCCGCTGACGGTGGGTGTGATTGGCGGCGTCATTAGCACAGCCTTATTCCCCGTGATTGCTGCGATTGGTGTGATTGGCGCTTTGGTGGCTCACCTAACGGTCATGATTGAGCGGCAAGAGCCAAGCTCATCGGAAGACCAGACCCCAAATGAAGAATAGTCAGTCGCGATCCGGTGGCGGCGACAGTCTATTATTTAATGCTCGGTGTGTTTGCCGCCATGCCATGGCTGGTTTCCCGAACCAGACCGAAGGGTGAAAGCTAGGGGTATAAAACTCGGCGCATCAATATAAATAGATAAATATGCGCCGGGGCGACAGGACTTGGAGAATGATGTCTCGATCCTTGCTGGTAAAGGTTGTTGGCCGTGTGGTGACAACACTGGTCTTCGTCGGCGTTTTTTTGTGGATTGGACGATGGGATTGGTTCAGGGGATGGGCGTTTATCGGACTGCTGGCGGTTGGCTTCACCTTCAACGGACTGTACATTTGGCGCAAAAATCCTGAGCTGATGATCAGACGAGGGCAAATCGGTAAAGGGACCAAAACCTGGGACCTCGTTATGCTGGCGCTCTTTGGACTCACCTACCTAGCTATCCCGATTGTGGCCGCCTTCGATACCCGTCATCAGGGGGCAAGGATGACCCTCTGGTTGTGGCCAGTGGGGGATGTGTTGTTTGCATTTTTCATCGCGGTGATTACGTGGGTGATGGCCGTCAACCCATTTTTTGAGAAAACGGTGAGAATACAGCGCGATCTCAACCACAAAGTCATTACATCTGGCCCCTATCGCATCGTTCGCCATCCAGGCTATACCGCAACGTTACTGGGTTTAGTGCTGGCGACGCCTTTGCTCTTGGGCTCTTGGCGGGCCTTTATTCCAGCCGCACTATCTACGCTATGTTTAATCCTCCGAACGGTGCTAGAGGAGCGAACTCTGCGGAAAGAACTTTCGGGGTATGAAGCCTACACCCGCAAAGTGCATTATCGCCTGTTCCCCGGTTTATGGTAAGCGGCGGGGCGCAAATTGGAGGTGAAGTATGGGTCACAAATCTACTGAAAAGAATCCAAAAGTGCGGGCGACGGATGCTATCTGGGGCTGCGCCGTTGGCATGTTAGGGATCTGTATTCCCTTAGTCGCCATTACCGAAAGTGGAATTATCTTGCCGCTTCTGGTGCTTCTCAGCGCCGGGGGCGGGACGGCTGCAGTATGGTTAGCGCCGGATAAACGCCAGCAAGTAGAGTCTGCTCATTTAACTCAAACTATAAAGGCGTTGGAGGAACGGGTGATGAATCTAGAGACGATTTATGTTAGCCTTCCAGACGTTGAAAAACCTCTTCAACTATCCGGGAAAGATGAAAATTAAGCGCATTAGTCTGATTTCATCTTCCTCATTTTGGCTATGGGTATTGCTTGACTGCGCCACAAATGAAGCAATTGAGGGCAATATTAAAATTTAAATAGGGTCCATGAAAAGAGAGTATTTCAGGTGGGCTTCAAATGTGTTCAATATTCTCTCGAATTTTAAATGGACAAATCATAGTCGGTCGTAATTTCGATTGGATACAGCTGGGAGGAAACATTCGCTTTGCGCCGCCAACTCGCCAGTATGGCCTGATCACCTATGGCCTATGTCTGATTGAGCAGTTCGGCGGCGATCGTCCGCTTGAGGGAATGAATTCACAGGGGCTGTTCATGGGCATGGCTGGTATTCATGCCGAAAATTTCTCGCCCAAAAAACACAACGACTCTCTGATTAAGCTGGATGAGTTTGGCGCTATTCGCTTTGTGTTGGAACGAGCGTCTACGACACAGCAAGCCGTTGCGATACTGGATCAAGCGTCAATAAAGCCCCACGGTATTGAACCCTACATCAGACTGCAGTATTTAATTGTTGATCGGCGGGGTGAATTCTGCATCATCGCGGGCCAAGAGAAAACCGCCCAGAAAAAGCTCGATGCCGAGACGTTCGCTGCAATCACAAATTTTCCGCTATCGCTCAGGGATCGAGTCGTCTGTGACCGATTTGCAACGCTACAGCATGATTTACCGAACATAACCCATGAAAATGAGGCCAGGGACTTGGTTGAGGCGGCATCGCATGAATTAACCGTCTATTCGTGTCTATATTCACTGACTCAAAAAACCGTCAGTCTCTGGATTGAGAGGGATTTTCAAACAAGGTTCAAATTTAGTCTGGATCAGGAGATTGCTC
>JAAUYH010126174.1_pt1 | contig 37675 bp, 37 predicted proteins | sample 7278061 | NCBI WGS metagenome assembly JAAUYH01 (sample SAMN14350203, study PRJNA611818) | marine sediment metagenome | isolation source: surface marine sediment (0.6m) | place: French Polynesia: Moorea | collected 2018-08
CTTCGATATGATCTCTTCGGGCTTGTCTCGCTTCCCAGCCATTCTCGGGTCCTCCTAAAACAGGATATTCCTATCCCAGTGGGCGGACCACCTTCAGGGGGCTATTCCAATTTGAGTTCGGCCGAAAAAGAACAATATCCCAATCAAGTAGTGAGGCATTGGAGCGGAGTCCGACTTGTTCAACGGCGTCCGTTGCAAGTTCAATTCCTATGGAGATGATCTTTTTCACCGGTTTTCCTCACATTAGGTTGTGAGGGACAGTAGGATTTCGCCTTCCTTTCGGCAAGCGACCAAACGTGCCTCTAGCCGACTCTGAAAGTCTTGCTCCAATCGTCCACGTCTGCATCGCTGGCCGTGCCACTTGACACCCATGCCAGCACGTCCTCGGGCTGTGGCACACCTTCGCGTCGGCAAATTTCGCGAACCGCTTCCCGCCATGCCGCCACGGAAGCCCCTTCAAGCGAGCAGTAGTGCATCCCGATGCGGGCGAGTTGGAGCGCCCTCTCGTGTCGGTTCAAGAAGTGCTGCATGAGTTGTCCCTCGTTTCGGATGAAGGGGGCCAGCGACACCATTGCCAGCCCCCTCCCGTGCCACAGGAGCATCGGCGGGCATTTGTCGCCGATATCCTCGGGCTAACCAATTTGATAGATTGGAGTCAAGTAACAGAAAACATAGGCAACTTTTTGTCACGGCTTCCGGGCAAGACGAGCTACCTGTATCGTTTAGCAGAATCACCCAGACCGCATGGAGACCACGAAATGTCCGAACACGATGCCTACGGCGGACCATTCTTCGTTCCAGAAATTGATGCCGATCAGAAAGGCATTACCACTGACGCCGCAGCCCGTGCGCTCGCCGAGCCGGGCCTTCCACTCAACAAAGCATCGGTGTTCTTTCGGAACTGCGCCACCAACGGGCTGGTTCATCCCTATACCCGGCTCAGAACCGGCCTGAAGCCTTACCTCTACCGGGCCGACCAACTGTTGATCGCGGCCGTTCTGCACCGTGTCGCTGAGGCGGCATTTTCCGATAAGAGCCTGCGCCAAAAAGTGTCGCACACGCTCAACGCATGGAACGCAGACGATCTTTCTCTGACTGAAGAGGCGATCCGCGAAGGCAATGCTGAACACTTCGCGCCACGATCCCCCGCCGCCTTCGCGCTCTATTCATTCCTCCACGGGAAACGAGGCTTCAGCTTCGAGATCAGGACGTGCCGCCAGATGGATAGGGGGACATTGACCTTCGACTGTCGCCTCGGGCGGCAGGATACCGAGGGCGTGACCCGATTCCGGCTCGACCCCGAACAATACAGCGTGCGGTCAGCGTTCGTCACGTCCGTTGACGACATTCTGATCCACCTGACCCGGGAGCGCGAGATCGCGAATTAAGCATGGCTTTCTGGTCCCGCCTACTCCGTCGGACACGACCCGAACCGACCGGCCGCCGCAGCTTCGACGCGGCGGCTGGATCGCGTCGCGGTGAGTCCTTTGGGCGGCACTTCGGCTCACACGGGGCCGAGACGCTGGCGGCGGGGCCGACTGTCCGGGCACGCGCGCGGCACGCCTACGCCAATAACGGATACGTCCGAAACGGGGTGGACGCGATTGTCGCAGAATCCGTTGGGGCGGGGATAGAAGCCAACTCGGCTTACCCGGATCGCGACGTGGCCGCGCAGATCGACTCGCTGTTCTATGCCGCCGATCTGGACGCAGAGGGGCGCACCGATTTTCGCGGCATGACCGCTGCTGCGGTGCTTGCCGAGCTGGTGGACGGCGAGGCGTTCTTTGTGGCCGAGGCGCGCGACGGTCGCACGGTGTGGCGGCAGCTGCCCGCCGAGTTCATTGATGAGTCGGACACCCGCGAACTGAGCGACGGCTACGTGGCCGCCGGGATTCACTTCAACAACGACGGCACGCGGCGTGCCTACACCGTCCGCCCCCAGCGTCCGACCGATCTGTATCCGGCGGCGACGGACCCGGTCATTGTCTCGGCCGACTCCATGCTCCACATCTTCCGACCTCTCGGCCCGGGGCAAGTCCGGGGCATCTCAGCGCTCGCCCCGATCCTGCTAACCGTCAATGAACTGGATCAAGCACTGGACGCAACGCTGGTGGGCCTGAAAATCTCGGCGATGTTCGCGGGCTTCGTGGTGGACCATTCCAACATGGGCGGGGCCGCGCAAGCCTTCCCCGACGCGGACGGCCTGACCGACATTTCTCTGGAACCCGGCGTCATGCGCGTCCTGCCCGGCGGGACCGATGTGAAATTCGCCAGCCCCGAACAGGCCAAGGAACAGATCGCCTTCGCCAAGCTGACGCTTGGCCAGATCGCCGCCGGGCTCGGCGTGCCGCAGCACCTTGTGGACGGCGACCTGAGCCAAGCCAACTACAGCTCGCTCCGAGCGGGTCTGCTACCGTTCCGGGCCAAGGTCGAACAATTCGTCTACCACACGCTTGCCCCCCAATTTCTGGACCCGATTTTCCGCCGCTTCGTGACCGACGAATACCTTGCCGAGCGGCTGGACGTGGAAGACCTGGACTCAGCTCTGAAGGTCGAATGGCTGCCGCCGCGCCCGATGCAGGTGGACCCCGAAAAGGACATGGGCGCGGCCGAAACCGCGCTTCGTCTGGGGCTCACCAGCCGCCGTCAGGCCGTCGCATCGCTGGGCTGGAACGTCGCCGAGCTGGACGCGGAGATTGCCGCAGACCGCGCCCGCGAAGCTGAGCTGGGCCTGACCTTCTACGCAAAGGAGTCTCCCGATGCCGCTTGATGCCACAATGACCCGCGCCGCGATGACGCGGCCGAACAGCTTTGATCCCAAGACTCGCACCGTCTCAGCCGTGGTCGCAACCTCGACGCCCGTCCAGCGCCGGGACGCCCGTGGCCCGTTTCTCGAAATTCTGACCGCCGACACGTTGGACTTATCGGCCGTCGAAGGATTGCCCGTTCTCGACAGTCACCGAACCGCGACGGTGCGTGACCAGATCGGCCGGGTGAGGTCCGTTGCCGTGGAAGGCGCGTCTGTCGTTGCCGTCCTAGAGCTGACTTCCGCCGAAGATGCAGAGCCGATCCGGCAGCGGATCGCGGATGGCACGGTCAGCGGTGTGTCCATCGGATACCGCGTGACCGGATGGACCGAACAATCCACACCGCAGGGGCGGGTTAAAAGTCCGACCGGCTGGCGGTTAACCGAGGTCACTTTGACCAGCAACCCGGCCGATCCAACGGCCCGTCTGAGGCACGAGCAAAGGAGTCCCGCCATGCCGCAAGAAGTCATTGAAACCCCGACGCTTGAAGAGGCCGAAACCCAACGCCGCGCCGACATTCGCGGGCTGGTCCGTTCCGCTGGGCTTGGAGCAGAGATCGCCGATCAGCTGATTGACCAGAACGCCGATCTGACCGCCGCGAAGGCGGCGATCTTCGACGCGCTGGACGAACAACGCCGCTCGCGGCCGATCATCCGGGTCCACAGCTCGGCCGAAGACCCGGCCGTGATCCTTGATCGCGCCAGCGATGCTCTGCACATCCGCATGGCTGGCGGCGAGCCCAAGCCCGAGGTCCGCAGCTACATGGCCATGTCGATGTTGGACATGGCCCGGGACTCGCTCGCCCGCTGCGGCGTCTCTACGCGAGGTATGAGTGCCGATGAGGTCTTCACGCGGGCGGGCGAGCACACCACGTCGGACTTCCCGACACTGGTCAGCAACGCGATGAACAAAACCGCACTGGCCAGCTATCAAGCCGCCAGCTCGCCGCTGAAGTCGCTCGGCCGTCAGCGGTCGCTGTCCAGCTTCAAGACGGCCGCCAGCATCCGGCTCGGCGAACTGGGCCGACTTCAGGAACTGGACGAGTCCGGTGAGATCAAGCACGTCACCCGCGCGGAAAACGGAGAGACGATGCAACTGGGGACTTATGCCGCCGGACTGAACGTCAGCCGCAAGCTGCTGATCGACGACGATCTGGGAATGCTCGGCGACATGACTTCGGCCTTCGGCGAAGCGGCCGCGCAGACCGAAGCCGACATTCTGCTGGCTTTGGTCACGGGAAACCCGAACCTGAGCGACGGCACGGCCGTCTTCGACGCGACCCGGGGCAACATCGCGGGCGCTGGCACTACGCTGGACGTGGCTGCGCTCGACGCCGCACGGAAGGCAATGCGCGCCTTCAAGGGGCTCGACGGCGCGACGCTCATCAACGTGACGCCCAAATACTTGCTGGTCGGCCCGGAGCTGGAAACCACCGCAGAGCAAGTCTTGGCCAGCATTTACGCCGCGACCGTGGACGACGTGAACCCCTTCACTTCGAAGCTCGGCCTTTTGGTGGAACCCCGGATCACCGACGCCAGTTTCTACGTCTTCGCCGATCCGGGCCGAATTGCTGGTCTGCAATATGGCTACCTCAGCTCGGCACAGGGCGTCCAAATCCAGCGCAGCGAGGCGTGGTCCACCCTTGGGCTCAAGTTTCGGGCATGGCTCGATTTCGGGGCCGGGTGGTTTGACTGGCGGGCCGCCTACTTCAACGCGGGTGTGTGATGGCTCTGACCGCAACAGAGCTTCAAGCTGCCCGGGCGAGCCTCTTGAGCGCTCGGGCGGGCGGTATCCGCCGGGTGCGGGACCAAAACGGCGAAGAGGTCGAATACAAGACCGACGCCGAAATGGCCCGGGCTCTGGCGGCGCTGGACTCGGAGATCGCCGCGCTGAGCGGCAAGCCGCCTTCGTCCTTCCACTTCGCTACCTCGAAAGGAACCTGAAATGAAAACCTACGTTCAACCCGGCGACCGTATCACCGTCACAGCCGCAGCTGCCGCCAACTCAGGCGACGGTGTTCTGATCGGCTCGCTCTTCGGCATCGCCTTCGGGGACGCCGAGATTGGCGAAAAGCTGACCCTCGCCACGAACGGCGTCTTCAATATGCCCAAGCCCTCAACGGACGTGCTGGCCGTCGGCGATCCTGTCTATTGGGACGATACTGCCGGATTGGCCACGGCAGACGATGCTGCCGGAGCCAACCCGGCAATCGGCATCGCGGTCACGGCCGCCGGGAACCCGTCCAGCGCCGTCAACGTGCGGCTCAACGGCAGCTTCTGAAGCGATGCCTGAAGCGGCCCTTCACACGGCTAAACTGGCCCCGCCGCTGCCAGAGCGGCGCGGCCTGAGTCGTGAAGAATCGGCCGCCTACGTCGGCGTGGGCACGTCGAAATTCGATGCGATGGTTTCAGACGGTCGGATGCCAAAGCCCAAGAAAATAGACGGCCGCAGGGTCTGGGACCGCTGGGAATTGGACCGCTCATTCTCGGGCTTGCCGGGCGGTGATGACTCCGAGCACAATCCTTGGGACGAATAACAATGCCCGGGGGTGCCATGAAGTTCCGTCTCAAGTATGTCGTGGAGGACACCGATAGGCACGGCAACGTGCGACTGTATTACCGTCGCAATGGTCGCAAGATTCGGCTTCGGGGGCCTGCGGGTTCACCCGAGTTTCTGGCCGACTACAAGGCCGCAGCGAAAGGGCCGAGACCGGAGAAAGCCGCCAGTGGAAATGTCGGGCGCGTGGTGCCGCGCAGCGTCAAATGGCTCTGCGTCGAATACTACAAGAGCGCTATGTTCAAGGAATTGGCTCCGCGCACGCAGAAAGTCCGGCGCTCCATCCTAGAGCGGTTTTGCCAACACAAGAACGACGGGGACAAGCCATTCGCTCTATTGCAGCCGCGCCATATCCGCGTGCGTCGGGACGAAATGTCCGACCGGCCCGAAGCGGCAAACGGTATGGTGAAGGCGCTGCGCCAACTATTCCGTTTCGCGCTGCGCTATGACCACCACGACGACAATCCGGCCGACAAGGTGGAATACCTCTCTGGGAACGCCGAAGGCTTCCACTCTTGGACGCTGGAAGAGATCGAGAAATTCGAGACCAAGCATCCCGTTGGTAGCCAAGCGCGTCTGGCCTTGGCTCTTGCGCTTTACACCGGGCAGCGCCGGGCAGACCTTGTGGCGCTTGGTCGCCAGCACGTCCGCGATGGATGGCTGGTCTTCACACAGCACAAGGGCCGAAACCGCAAACCCGTCCGCATGGAAATTCCGATCATCCCGGAGCTTCAGCGGATCATCGACGCAACAGGCACCGGCGATATGGCGTTCTTGAAGACCGCCTTCGGGCGGCCTTTCACTTCGAACGGCTTCGGCAACCGTTTCCGAAAGTGGTGCGATGAAGCGAAGCTACCAAATTGTTCTGTCCACGGGTTGCGCAAGGCCGCCGCAGCGCGGCTGGCGGAACTGGGCTGCACCGAGTTTGAGATCATGGCAATTACCGGCCACACGACCAGCAAGGAAGTCACCCGCTACACCCGAGCCGCTAGTCAGAAGACCCGAGCTGAAAGCGCCCTTCGCCGTCTCACGGGAGAACAAACCCCGGACAAAAGTGTCCCACTTTCGGCGGCGGTTGTTCCCGGTGGGACAAAACCGCAACCTAAGTAGCTGAAAAGTAACAGCAAAAAGAAAGGATGGTGCCCGGGGGCGGAATCGAACCACCGACACGAGGATTTTCAGTCCACTGCTCTACCCCTGAGCTACCCGGGCAAGGGTGAACGGCGCGCCGCTCGGGTGGGCGGGTTTTAAGAACTTGGGGATGGGGTGTCCAGAGGGATTTTCCGCTGAATATCAGCATATGACTTGCCGGTGAACTCCATGGACCCGTCGGCACCGGTGCTATCAAAGATCCTTTGCCTTTCGGTCTCACAACGACGGTTCCCTGGATTTGATCCGCAAGTGACGAGGTCGCGTTCCTGTCGTTTCGGGTGGACCATTGCGTCCCAGCATTGTGCGCAGACCGACTGGATCATAGGCTGCTGATCAAGCATCGCCGACGCGCAACGCAGTTCGTCCGTTGCCTTGCGGCGAGAGCTTCGGCGACGGGATTGGAGACAAGCCGCGCAACGGTGAGACGTCCCACACCCAAAGCCAGCCGCGAATCCCGATCGAGCAATGGAGGAAACACGACAGCACGAAACGGCCACACAGAGCGTTGGGCCAGCGATGTCCTTGGCCGAAGTTCGGCGGGCTACCTATGGTTCCGGGCGAGGGCGGCGAAGAGGAATTCGTCCTGAACTCCGTTCGGCCCCCGTAGGTGCAGCCAGGTCAATTCGGGACGCGATTGAGGTTGGCAAAAAGCATCCCGATCCTCTTCCGCTTGTTGGGTGAGACCTTGTATCCCCGGGGCCGGTCAATCTGACGAGATCATGCGTCCCGCCTGACGTTCCAGAGCACGCAGGACAGCATCGTTCCCATCGAAGATACCGGCGGCCTGCGAATAGGCCTCACGCGCCCGCTCTTGCTGACCAAGTGTTGCGTAGGAACGGACCAGCATAACCCAACCGTCGGGATCATTGGGTTGCTCTTCAAGACGCGCGGCCAGGCCTGCAACCATGCCTTCGACCATGCTGTCGCGTTCGGCCTGTGTCATCCCGGCGGCGGCGGCGATGTCCTCGGCGTCCGGGCCGCGCGGGCCGGTGGCGACCAGGTCGAGGCCCAGGGCGCGCTCGGCCTCGCTGATCTTTTGCAGAACGAAGGGGGCGGCGGCGAAGTGCTGACGGGCTTGCGCCAGCGCCTCGGTGGCGGCGTCCCGTTCGCCAGCCACGGCCTGCGCCCGGGCCAGCGCGATCCAGGCCTTGTAGTCCTTCGGTTGCTTGGCCAGTTGCGCCTCCAGAGTTGCAATCCGATCCGTGGCGAACATCACGCCCGTCCCGCCCGCGGCAGCGATCTCGGTGGGCGTTGCATCCGGGAGATAGTCGGTCACATCCTGCTCCAGAAACCGCGCCATGTTGACGATGTCGCGGCGCACCAGCGGCATCCACGGCGCGCCCGGTGCACTGGATCTGGCAAGCGCGGTCCAGCCCTCTATGGCGCCTTGGAAATCCTGCGTCTGCGCCCTGGCAAGCGACACGTAGTACCGCGCCCGCGGATCGGCGCTGTCACGCGCGACCTGTTCAAAGATCAGCCGTGCCGCTCCGGGCACCTTGTTGCCGTTGGCCAGGGTCATCGCCTCGGCATAGGCCGACAGAACGGCGGGGCGGTCACCGGCCAGATCTGCGGCATGCCGGTAGGCGTCGGCAGACGAGGCGTGGTCGCCAATGGCGGCGTAGCTGCGGGCCAGCATCCACCAATCCTCGAAATTCTCGGGGTTGTCCTGAGTCCTCTGAATCAACAGCTGGATCTGGCTGGTCAGGTCGCCCGCATCGGCCATGCGCGTCAGCGCCTCTTGCTTGCGGGCAGCAAGCGGCTGGTCGGGCGCGTCGGGGCTGCCGAGCCAGGCGTAGCCAGCAAGCGTCGCAGCGGCGGCGACGAGAGTGACGGACACGGCGGTCAGCGGCGCGCGTTTCGAAATCGCGAGGCCCTGGTCGAGACTGCGCGCGGCGTGCAGCGCGCGGCGTTCGATCTCGGCGCGGGCGGCGGTGGCCTCGGCATCGCTGATCAGCCCGCCGGCGCGGTCGCGGTCGACCTCGTCCAGCTGGTCGCGGTAGATCGAGATCGCGCCATCGGCGCTGGTCAGGTCCACCGAACGGATGCGCAGAAACGGCCAGGCGATCCAAACACCGGACAGCAGCGCGGCGGCGGCGAGGGCAAGCCAGAACATCTAGCGGGTCTCCTTCAGCAGCGCCCGGGCAGCGGTGCGGTCTTCGTCCGACAACGTCTCGGGTGTGCGGCGCGGTTTGCGCATATAGGCGGCAAAAGCGAGACCGGCGATCAGAACCAAAGCCGGCGGGGTCAGCCAAAGCGCGTAGGTGTGGGCGGCAACCGGCGGCTTCAGCAGCACGTAGTCGCCGAACCGGTCCTGCACATAGGCCAGGATTTCGCGGTCGCTGTCGCCGGCAGCGATGCGCTCGCGCACGACGACGCGCAGATCCTTGGCAATGCCGGCATTGCTGTCAAAGATCGACTGGTTGCGGCATTTCAGGCAACGCAGGTCCCGGCCGACGGCGCGGGCACGCTCTTCGAGCGCGGGGTCGGCGAACATTTCGCCCGGATCCAGCGCGAAGGCGGGCGGGGCGAGCAGGAGCAGGAGCAGGATCAGGGTGCGCATGGGCTATTCCGCGGGTTGGGCGATGGCTGAACGCCGTGCGGCGGGGGCACCGACGCGCAGGCGGCGGTCGGCCAGCGTGATCAGCGCGGCCAGCGTGATCAGCATGGCGCCGAACCACATCCAAGGCACGCCAGGATTGTAATAGTAGCGGGTGACGAAGCCCCTCGCGCCATTCGGATCCCCCAAGACGGCGTAAAGGTCGCCGTGCCAGAGCGTACGGATGCCGGCCTCGGTGGTCGGTTTTTGTTCGACCGGGTACCAACGGCGTTCGGGGAACAGCAGCGTGACAAGCTCGCCATTGCGGGTCACGCGGACGGCGGCGATCGACGTCTGGTAATTCGGGCCGGACGTGTTCTCGATATCCATCAGAGTGAATTCATAAGGTCCGACTTGCGTTGCCTCGCCCGTGGTGACGGTCTGGATCGCCTCGTCGCGCCAGACCGAGACGGCGATCACGCCGGCGGCAGCGATGGCGAGGCCCAGATGTCCGAGATAAAGCCCCCAGGCGGATCGTGGCAGCCCGACAAGCCGGCGCAGGAAGGCCCTGTTCGGGAACCCGGTGCGGCGGCCAAGATCCTGAAGCGTGGCGACGGCCAGCCAAAGCGCGACGAACGCGCCCAAAAGGCCCACCGGATCGGACAGACCCATAGCCAGAGCCAGCAGGACTGCGAGCGTCGCGGCGACCCCGGCAGTCGTCGCCGCCCGGCGCAGCACATCGGCCTTGCGGGCGCGCTTCCACGACAGGAACGGGCCAATCCCCGCGATCAGCATGGTCACGCCAAAGATCGGCAGAAAGGTCTGGTTGAAATAGGGCGCGCCGACCGAGATCTTGTCGCCGGTGATCAGCTCCAGCACCAGCGGATAGAGCGTGCCGACGAACACGACGCCACAGGCGACGGCCAGCAGCAAGTTGTTGACCAGAAGGCCGGTTTCGCGGGACCAGAGCGCGAAGACGCCACCGTCTTCGAGGTCCGGGGCACGCCAGGCGAATAGCGTCAGCGCGGCGCCGATATAGACGCAGAGCATCAGCAGGATGAACGCGCCGCGTTCGGGGTCGGTGGCGAAGGCGTGCACCGATGTCAGGATGCCGGAGCGGACCAGGAAGGTGCCGATCAGCGACAGCGAGAAGGTCAGGATCGCCAACAGGATCGTCCATTTCAGCAACGCGTTGCGCTTTTCGACGACGATGGCGGAATGCAGCAGCGCGGTGCCGATCAGCCATGGCATGAAGCTGGCGTTCTCGACCGGGTCCCAGAACCAGAACCCGCCCCAGCCGAGCTCGTAGTAAGCCCACCACGATCCCAGCGCGATGCCGGCGGTCAGCCCCGACCAGGCAAAAAGCACCCAGGGCCGCATCCAGCGCGCCCAGGCGGGATCGACCCGGCCGGTGATCAGCGCCGCGACGGCGAAGGAGAAGGCGGTCGAGAACCCGACATAGCCGAGATAGAGCAGCGGCGGGTGGAACGCGACGCCGGGGTCCTGCAAGAGCGGGTTCATGCCCTGGCCATCGAGCGGTGCGTTCGCGATCCGCTCGAACGGGTTCGATGTCAGCAGGATAAAGGCATAGAACCCGATGCCGATCATACCCTGCACCGCCAGCACCGTGGCGCGCATCACCACCGGTATCATCCGCCCGAAGACCGAAATCAGCACACCGAAAAGCGCCAGCATCAGGACCCACAGCAGCATCGAGCCTTCGTGGTTGGCCCAGACGCCGGTGATCTTGTACAGCATCGGTTTCGCCGAATGCGAATTCAGCGCGGTCAGGCGCAGCGAGAAGTCAGAGACGACAAAGGCATAGGTCAGCGCCCCGAAGGATGCGGCGGTTGCGAGGAACTGGACCTGAGCGGCGGTGTCGGCCACGCGCATCGCCCCGGCATGGCCGCGTGACGTGCCCCAGAGCGGCACCACCGACTGGATCAGCGCGGCGGCCAGCGCCAGCCACAGGGCGAAATGGCCAAATTCGACGATCATGCATGCGTCTCCTCGATGGGGACCGGCAGACGGCGGGCGATCTCTGCCATGTCCGGCACGACGTATTCGGTGGGCGACAGGAATTTCACCAAGCCGGACTTCTTGATCCGGCTCAGGATGCGGCTGACGGTTTCGGCATTCAGACCAAGGTAGTCGGCGATATCCTCGCGCGACATGTGCAGGGTCACCGGCCCCTTGCTGGTACGCGCGGCCATCTGCGCCAGAAACAAGAGCACGCGTTCGCGACTGTCCAGTCGCCCCAGCGTCGAAATATGCGCCTGGGCCTGGGTCAGCCGGCGGTGCGCAACCGCAAAGGTGGCCCCCAGAAAGCCCGGGTCGTGGCGCAGATGTCCCGCGGATTGGCTGAGGTCGATCTCGCAGATCCGGCAGTCGCTGAGCGCCTCCAGCCAGTTTTGCGTACCGCTGCCCGCCATCAGGGCGCAGACGATGTCGCCCGGGCCTTCGAGCCCGACGATCTGGCGGCGGCCATCCTCGAAGGCGACGCAGGTCGCCGCGGTACCGTCGACGATCACCCAGAACTGCAGACAGGCACCGCGCCCCCGGCATTCCAGCCGGTCGCCGCGATCCAGCGCCAATCCGCGCTGATGCGCGGCCACCCCGTCGAGATCGTGAAAGCCGCAACCGGTCAGGGCGCAGTTTTGACAGGCCGGGCACAGACCGGTCCCGGACTCCGTTTCGATCGGGATGAAATTCATTGCCCCTCCCGAATTCGCTGATGCAGCGTCAGCAAGAACCCGATGCTTCCGGAAACCTAAAGGCGGTTTTCCCGGCCAACCTTGCGATGGATCAAGGTTCTGATCCTATGCGGGAAAATGAATGTGATCGGGAATCGAAGGCTTTCTGACAAATGTCAGGGCGGGCCAGATCACGGCGGCGTTACCAATACGGTGACGCATGGATTCTGTCCGGGGAGTGATTCCGTTGAAACGCCTGATCCTGACCCTCACCGTTCTTTTCGCCGGCACCTTGATCGCGCAGGCCCAAGGCGCGCCCGAAGAAGTGACACCCGAACTGGCGGCCGAGAAGGGCTGTTTGTCCTGCCACGAAGGCATCGAGGATTTCACCCAAGGCGTGATGATGGAGACGATCAAGGCGATGGGCCCGGATTATGGCGATCCGGACGGCTGCGTCGTGTGCCACGGCGGCAACCCGCAAGGCCTGACGGCCGACGAGGCGCACAGCGGCACGGTGGCCTTGTTGGAGGAAGACGGCGGTCCGCACACCTTCTACCCCGACCCGGGCTCGGTCTGGATTGCCGACAAGTCGTGTGGCCAGTGCCACGACGGCTATGCCGAGCGGGTGATGAAGTCGCTGATGAACACCGAGGCCGGCAAACTGCAGGGCAACCTGTGGAGCTGGGGCGTGATCGACACGCACCGCTCGGTCTACGGCAACTATTCCCTCACCGACGACGATGGGCCGGAACCCTCTGTCGGCACCGACGCCTATAAGGAGTACATGGTCGCCTTTGCCGAGGCGCATCCCGACCAGATGCCAGACAGCATGGAACAAGTGCCCGAGGTCGACGTGAACGCGATCAGCGAACACCCCAATCTTGCCGGCATCACCTATTCGCGCCAGCAGTGCCAGCGTTGCCACGTGGGCGTGAACGGGCGCGAAAAGCGCGGCGACTACCGCGGCGCCGGCTGTTCGTCCTGCCACGTGCCGTATTCGAACGAGGGCTTCTATGAAGGCAGCGACCCGACCATTCCGAAGGACCAGCCGGGCCGTCTGCTGACCCACCAGATGCAGGGCTCGCGCAAATCCGTGGTGACCCATGGCGACGTGACCTATTCCGGCATCCCGACGGAAAGCTGTGTCAGCTGCCACAACCGCGGCAAGCGGATCGGCGTCAGCTATCAGGGCATTATGGAGTTCCCATACGGCTCGCCCTACAACGAAACAGGCGGCAAGCAGCCCAAGCTGCACACCAAGAACTACCTGTTCATCAAGGACGACCTGCATCACCAGGTCCAGTCGCGCGAAGGCAACCCCGAAGGTGGCATGCTGTGCCAGGACTGTCACACCTCGGTCGACATGCATGGCGACGGCAACCTGCCTGGCACCACGTTGGCACAGGTCGAGATCGAGTGCGAGGACTGCCACGGCACCGTCACCAGGTTCCCGTGGGAGCTGCCCTTGGGCTACGGTGAAGAGTTCCAGCAGGCGATCGACGACACGCCGCGCGGGCTGACCGAGGACCTGACCGACGAGCAGTGGTTCGCCGAGGTCTACGAACCCGAGGACGGCTATCTGCTGACCGCCCGCGGCAACCCCTACGGCAACGTGGTCAAGCGCGGCGACAAGGTGATCCTGCATTCCGCCAGCGGGCTCGAATTCGAGATCCCGGTGCTGAAGCAGATCGCCCTGGACGGCACCTGGAAGTCGCCCAATGCCGAGGTCGCGATGATGTCCGTCGGCCAGCACATGGAGTCCATGGAATGCTATGCCTGCCATGCCGACTGGGCGCCGCAGTGCTATGGCTGCCACATCACCGTGGACTATTCCGAAGGCAAGACGGATGTCGACTGGATCACCAACGCCAACGCGCGGGGCGAAAACGGCCTAACGGCGGATGCCGAGCTTGGCACCAACGGCCTGACCTCGCCCGGCAAGGTCAGCGAGACCCGCAGCTACCTGCGCTGGGAAGAGCCGACGCTGGGCATCAACGGTGAAGGCCGCGTGTCTCCGCTGATGCCGGGCTGCCAGGTGATCACCACGGTCATCGACAAGGACGGCAACACCATCGTCCACAACGAGACCTGGATGACCCCGGACGCCGGCGGCACCAAGGGCCTCGACCACGCCGCGGTGCAGCCGCACACGGCGGGCCGCGAGGCGCGGTCCTGCGAGAGCTGCCACAACAACCCCAAAGCTTTGGGCTACGGCATCTCGGGCGGCCGGTTCCTCAACGGCTACGAGGACGGATTCACCGTCGACGTCAAGACGGCCCTCGGCGTCCTGATCCCGCAGCAGACCCAGTTGCAGTCGCAGCCGGTTCCGTCGCTGGATCACGACCTCAGCCGGATTGTCACCGAGGACGGCCAGCAGTTGGTCACCGTCGGCTCGCACTGGCCGCTCACCGGCCCGCTGCCGCAAGAGACCCGCGACAAGATGGAGCGTACGGGCCTTTGCATGGGCTGCCACCAGAACATGACCGACGCGGAAATCTGGGACGCGGTGAATTCGGAGGCGTTCGTCAACAATGTCGAGCACCAACAGCGCATGGACGATGCGATCCACGCGCTGGCCGAAAAGGAAGCCGAATAATCGTTCCGGCCCGGCCGACCCAGGCCGGGCCAACCATGACACGACCGGGAGCAAGAGATGCGCCTTCTGATCACCGCCACCGCCGCCCTGATGATGACCGCCCCGGTCTTCGCGGGGTCGCATGAGACGGGCTACATGGCCGCCGAGCTGATGCAGACCTGCCAGGACGCTGACAATGACGCGCGCGGCGGCGCGGCTGCCGAGACCGAGTGCGAGCAATACTTGCTGGGCTTCGTCGAGGCCCTTGCCGTCACCGGGATGGCCGGTTCCGGTACCGAGATCTGCCCGCCCGAGGTCAATGTCGCCGACGAGATACGCTGGGCCTACATCCGTTGGATCTACGGCGACTTCAGCGCGCGCAAGGCGTTGCCCGCCGCCGATGCGGTGCTCGGCACCCTGAAAGACAGCTTTGCCTGTTCCGGGTGAGGGAGGCAGAGTTGTACCGACACGCTGTCTGACCGGTTCCCGCGAGTTGCCCTAGCCGTCCGCCGCACGTCCGGCTTTCAGTATGCCGCTCAGCATGACCCTGACGTGGTCTTCGCGGAACGTACTCAGATCGTGTGGCTCAACCCTGTCGAACACCAGGCCCCAAATCGCCGCAAAGATCGCCGGCGACACAAAGAGGCGCGGATCGATGTCTCTGACGTCTCGTCTGCGCTGTTCTGAACCCATTGGACGACAACGGGACCAGTGCTCTGCGAAGGCGGAGGGGCGTGCTTGGCGAAAAGGCCTTTCCTCTTGAGTCCATACGGGGATGCTTCGCCGTCGGCCCTGACCTGATTTGCTCTCTAACCCGTCGATTTGCGGGCTGTTGGCAGGTTTGAGGTGTTCGGTACGCTTGACTTCGTACGCATCCCGGCCTGGCGCCGACTGCGCGTCAGTTCAGGAACACCACGAACATCAGCGCATTGCCGCGCATCAGCTGTTCGAAATCGAGCCAGCTGTCGGGGCTGACACGTTCGCCCTCTTCGGCGAATGGCAGCAGGCCGATACCATGGATCCATTCGGCAAGGTCGACCGGCACCGGATCTTCGAGCATGCGGCGCAGGTTGATCCCGGCGCCCCCGCGCAGGCGCCAGTGCGGGATCAGTTTGGTGCCGTTCAGCAGACCCTCGGCATCGTCGAGCACTGCCAGCCAGCGGGCGCTGGTGCCCGGCGGCACGGTCAGGCCAAGCCCCTGCTGCTGGCTGTCATTGGGGATCCATTCGCCGGCATTGTCGGTTTCCGCGCCGACGCGGACCCAGAAAATCCGGTTGAGCGCGATCATCTGCAGAAGATGTTCCCGGGCGGCGCGGGTATGGGCGGCATCGGGCTGCTGCTGCAGGGCGAAGTAGATCATCGCGACGCGATCGACCTGCTGGCCGAACTGCATGTCGAGCGCGTTGCGGTATTCGGACCCGCCCGCCAGCAGGTCCATCTGTCGTGACGCGTCGGTGACGCGGGCGATCTGATCGGTGGGTTCGAAAGCCAGCACCAGTTCGGCGAAGGCCGACAGGAAATGGGTGTAGGCGGCCAGCCAGGCGGCGTCGGCGGTGTCGAACCGGATCACCGGATTGTCGGCGATTCCCAGCGGACGTCCGGTCAATGCCAGACCGGCGACGTCGGTCAGCGCCTCGCCTTCATCGCGGGAGGCGTTCATGTTGATGTCGAACCAGAGATCGCCGAGCGCGATGGGCACGGCAACATCGCTGCCGTCGGCGATCGTGCTCAGCGGCGCGCGGGCGGCCGTAAGGTCGTCGATCAACCGGGTAAAGAGCGCCTCGATGGCATCGGGCCGGAACGGCTCGGGCTCCGGATTCGGCGGGACCGGCAGACGCAGGACAGGCAATTCCGTTCGGGCGGCGTTGATCCCGAGCCGCCAGCGGGTTTGCAGCGTCGTCTCGATGGCGCGCAGAAACCGGACCGCTCCGAGGGCAAAGTTCTGGGACGCATCGCGGCTTGTGATTGCGGCAAGGTGGGATTCCGTCTGCGCGATGCCGTCGCTGGCGAGCCGGGCAGACAGGCCTGGCCCGTCCTGGGCGCTGGCCGATACGGAGGCGAGGAAAAGGATAGTCAGGATCGATCTAAGCATATGGCTAGCCTAACGCACCGGACCGGGATGCCAAAGAAAAAGGCGCGCCGGGCGGGCGCGCCTTGGTGTCTTTGACGGCCGACCCTGTCAGGCGAGGCTGTCGTCGATGCCCTTGCAGGCCTCGACCAGACCCTTGACCGCATCTACGGATTTGTCGAACATCGCCTGCTCGTCCTTGTTCAGCTTGATGTTGACGACCCTTTCGATGCCACCCGCACCGATGATCGTCGGCACGCCGACATAGGTCTTTTTCAGCCCGTATTCACCGTCGCAATGGGCGGCGCACGGCAGCAGGCGCTTTTGGTCCTTGAGGTAAGCCTCGGCCATCTCGATGGCGCTGGTTGCGGGCGCATAGAACGCGCTGCCGGTTTTTAGCAGGCCGACGATCTCGGCGCCGCCGTCGCGGGTGCGCTGGACGATGGCGTCGAGCTTTTCCTGGGTGGTCCAGCCCATGCCGACCAAGTCGGGCAGCGGGATACCGGCGACGGTGGAGTAGCGCGCGAGCGGCACCATCGTGTCGCCATGGCCGCCAAGAACAAAGGCGGTGACGTCGCGCATCGAGACGCCGAATTCGAGCGACAGAAAATGGCGGAAGCGGGCACTGTCGAGCACCCCGGCCATGCCGCAGACCATGTTATGCGGGAGGCCCGAGAATTCGCGCAGGGCCCAGACCATCGCGTCGAGCGGGTTGGTGATACAGATCACGAAGGCGTTCGGCGCATGCGCGGCGATGCCGTCGCCCACGGCCTTCATGACCTTGAGGTTGATGCCCAGCAGGTCGTCGCGGCTCATCCCCGGTTTGCGCGGCACGCCGGCGGTGACGATGCAGACATCGGCCCCGGCGATGTCGGCGTAGTCCTGAGTGCCCTTCAACGTGGCGTCGAAACCTTCCGATGGGCCGGATTCGGCAATGTCGAGCGCCTTGCCCTGGGGAATGCCCTCGGCGATGTCGAACAGGACGACATCGCCCAGTTCCTTCATGGCGGCAAGATGTGCAAGCGTGCCGCCGATCTGTCCCGCCCCGATCAGGGCAATTTTCGATCTGGCCATGGTGATCTCTCCGGTCCAGTTGGTTTGCGGCGATGGGTAGAACGTCGCGCAGGGCCGCGCAAGGCGGCTGCGCTGCGGCAATTTTGGTATGCCGCCGGATACCGTGCTGCCGAAAGCGGTCTAACCGGCTAGGATCGGGCGATTCTTGGTCTGGGTGCGACCGTGGAACTGAATTTCGTGTTTTTTGCTCTGGCGATCCCCGCGGTCATCTTTGCCGGGATTTCCAAGGGCGGCTTCGGGTCGGGAGCGGCCTTTGCCGCGACGCCGCTGCTGGCGCTGATTCTGGAACCGGGTCCGGCGATCGGCGTCATGCTGCCGCTTCTGATGCTGATGGATGTCAGTGCGCTGCGACCCTACTGGCGGCAATGGGACGTCCGGGCATCCTGGGCGCTGGTGATCGGCGGCGTGCCGGGCGTCGCGTTGGGCGCGCTTCTATACGGGATCGCGGACCCGGACGTTTTCCGGCTGCTGATCGGCGCTATCGCGCTTGGGTTCGTGGCGTTCCAGCTTGGCCGGGCGCGGGGCTGGATCCGGCCCGCAAAGCGCACGCTTCCGGATGCCGCGGGGGCGGGTATCGGCATGATCGCCGGATTCACCAGCTTCATCAGCCATGCGGGCGGACCACCTGCAGCCGTCTATCTGCTGTCGCGGCGCCTGGACAAGCGCACCTATCAGGCGACAACTGTCATCGTCTTCTGGGCGATCAACGTCGTGAAATTCGTGCCCTATCTTTTTCTGGGCATCTTCGACCGGCAGACTTTGATCGCCGACCTCTACCTTGCGCCCTTTGCCGTGCTCGGGATCTGGCTGGGCGTATGGTTTCACCGCGTCGTGCCCGAGCGGCTGTTTTTCACACTGGTCTATGCGTTTCGGACTGTCACGGGCACGAAGCTGATTTTCGATGCGCTGACCTAAAGCTGCAGGCCGGTCGGCGTCAGATCCTCTGTGACGGTCTCGAATGCCTGGCCGGAGGCGACAAGGCAGGTCAGCCCCGCCGGCGAGGTCACGGTAATGGTCCAGGTGCCGGTTTCCAGCGAGGCGAACACCTCGATCACCGCGTTGTTGGCACCAAGGCCGATCGACTGCCGCGTCTCGCCAAAGCCAGAGGCCAGACGTTCGACCACGCGGTCGCGGTCGGCGCAGTTGCGATTTTGCTGGGCGAACGCATGGCCGGTGGCCAGGATCATCGCGCCGACGCCCAGAGAGAGTGCAAGAAACCGCTGTTTCATCAGGTCTACCCTTCAACTCTGCGGGCGGGTCCCGTCCGGGCCATCCGGGGTTCCGGCGGTCGGGCGCTGCCCTTCGTTCAAATCGGTGCCGGAGCGATCATTGCCATGGGTCTCAGACGGCCACCCGAGCGGCTCTCTCGTCGTCCGACAATGCCAGGAAGACTGCTCTTGAGAACTGGAAATTTAGTTAACGGTGCGCGCGTTGACGTGCATGAGGCGCAAGACTTTGAAGACTCGGGATTTCTGCAGTGCGGCAATGTTATCCTTGCGAACTGCCCGGGGTATATGGTCCTGTCCACGCCAGAGCGGAGGAAGGCGAGAATCATGGATCACACGGCACGTCCCTATCGGTCGGTACTGTATATCCCGGGCTCGAAGGAACGCGCGCTGAAAAAGGCGCGTGAACTGCCGGTCGACGCGATCATCTTCGATCTCGAAGATGCCGTGGCGGCCGAGGAAAAGGTCAACGCGCGCGCCACCTTGGCCGCGGCACTGGCGGCTGGCGGCTTCGGCGACCGCGCCAAGATCGTCCGGATCAACGGATTCGATACCGACTGGGCAAGCGATGACGTTGCAGCGCTGGCCAATTCGGGCGCCGATGCGTTTTTGCTGCCGAAGGTGAACAACGCATTGGACATCAAACAACTGACCGACCTTTTGCCCAAGGACATCCCGGTCTGGGCCATGATGGAGACGCCGCGCGGGGTCATCAACGCAATGGAAATCGCTGCGCATCCCCGGGTGACGGGCTTTGTCGCCGGCACCAACGATCTGGCCAAGGACCTTGGCTGCCGGTTCCGGCCGGACCGTCTGCCGCTGATGACCAGCCTGCAGATGCTGCTGCTGGCGGCGCGGTCGCAGGGCGTGGTTTGCATCGACGGGGTTTTCAACGCGTTCAAGGACGAACACGGGCTGCGGTCGGAATGCGAACAGGGGCGCGATCTTGGCTTTGACGGCAAAACGCTGATCCATCCTGCGCAGGTCGCGGTCGCCAACGAGGTCTTTGCGCCGTCCGCGGACGAGGTCGATCTGGCACAACGGCAGATCGAGGCCTTCGAGGCGGCCAAGGCCGACGGCCAGGGCGTCGCCGTGGTCGACGGCCGGATCGTCGAGAACTTGCATGTCGCCACCGCGCGGGCCACGCTGGCCAAGGCCGCGGCGATTGCCGCATTGGAGATGGCGCAATGATCTGGCTGGTGCTGGGTGTGGTCCTGTGGTGGGGCCCGCATTTGTTCAAACGCGTGGCCCCGGATTTGCGCGAGTCGATGGGCGACGCCGGCAAGGGCGTTGTGGCCATTCTGGTTCTGCTTTCCGTCATACTGATGGTGATCGGCTACCGGCAGGCGGACGGAGCAGTGTTCTGGGGCCGGAATTCGGCGCTTGTCGGGATCAACAACCTGCTGATGCTGGCGGCGTTCTATTGCTTCGGTGCGTCGGCGGCGAAACCCGCCAAGGTCTGGCTCGGCACCAAGCTGCGGCATCCGCAACTGACCGGCTTTGCGATCTGGGCGTTCGCGCATCTGCTGGTCAACGGCGATGTGCCGTCCTTTATCCTGTTCGGCGGTCTGCTGGCCTGGGCGTTTGTGGAGATGGCCGTGATCAACCGGGCCGAGGGCCCCTGGACGCCCCCGCCCCAGGCACCTGCGAAAAAGGAAATCACCCTGGTCGTTGTCACTCTCGTGCTCTTCGCGGTTACCAGCGGGGTGCATTTCTGGCTCGGCTATCCGGTCTTTGGATGAGCGGCATGAAGCTGTACCGTCTGCTGACCGAGGAAGATACGTCCGCCTTTTGCCACAAGGTGACCGAGGCGCTGTCGAAGGGCTGGGAGCTTTATGGCGCGCCCGCCTACGCCTTCGATGCCGCGAACGGGGTCATGCGTTGCGCGCAGGCCGTGGTGAAGGACGTCGACGGTGAGTACGCGCCGGATCTGAAGCTTGGGGAGCTTTGAGATGGCGAAAACCAATCCGGGCCGGTTTTTTGAGGATTACGCGGTCGGTCAGGTGATCGCCCATGCCGTACCGCGAACCGTTTCGGGGGGCGAGCGGGCGCTTTATCACGCGCTCTACCCGGCGCGGCATGCGATCCATTCCTCGGACGAGTTCGCCGAGCGGTGCGGGCTGAACAAGTCCCCCATCGATGACATGGCGGCTTTTCATCTGGTCTTCGGCAAGACGGTGCCGGACATCTCTCTGAACGCGGTGGCCAATCTGGGCTATGCCGAAGGGCGGTGGCTGAAACCGGTCTACCCCGGCGACACCCTGCGGTCGGATAGCGAGGTGATCGGGGTCAAGCAGAACTCGAACGGAAAATCGGGTGTGGTCTGGGTGCGGACCCGCGGGATGAACCAATGGGATGAGCCGGTGCTGGAATATGTCCGGTGGGTGATGGTGCGGAAACGCGATCCGGGGGCCCCGGCGCCCCGGACTGTGATTCCGGACCTGGCAGAGGCGGTCGCGCCAGAGGCGTTGGTGATCCCCGAGGGGCTGGATTTCCTGCAATACGATTTCGGCCTTGCGGGCGAATCGCACCGCTGGGCGGATTACGAGATCGGCGAGAAGATCGACCATGTGGATGCCGTGACCATTGAAGAGGCCGAACACATGCTGGCCACCCGGCTGTGGCAGAACACGGCGAAGGTGCATTTCGACGCCACAGCCCGGCCCGACGGAAAGCGGCTGATCTATGGCGGGCACGTGATATCGCTGGCCCGCGCGTTGAGCTTCAACGGTCTTGCGAATGCCCAGATGATCGTGGGATTGAACGCGGGCGCGCATGCCAATCCCTGCTTTGCCGGCGATACGGTGCGGGCCTGGTCCGAGGTGCTCGACAAGGCAGAGACACCGGCCCCTGGGGTGGGCGCGGTCCGGCTGCGCCTGGTCGCGACCAAGGGCGCACCGTTCGCATTGCGCGGCGAGGATGGGAAATACCTCCCGGACGCGCTTCTTGATCTGGATTACTGGGCGCTGATGCCAATGTGATTTCGCCGCCCGCGCGTTTGCCATAGGCTCTGGCCCATGCGCGCGCTGCTGTTCAGCCTTTGTCTGGTCCTGTTGGCCTCTCACCCGGCACGCTCCTGCGGGTTGGCGCTGGTGCTGGCGGTGGATGTGTCGGGCTCGGTCGATCCGCGGGAATACGATATCCAGATGCAAGGGTTGGCCGAGGCCCTGCGCGATCCTGTCGTGTCGGAGGCGCTGGTGCTGGCAGAGGCCGCGATCATGCTGGTGCAGTGGACCGGCAGCACGCGGCAGGTCGTATCGGTGCCCTGGACCCGCACCCGGAGCTTTGAGGATATCGAGGCGCTGGCCGTGACGGTGGACGGCACACAGCGGAAGTGGCGCAACTTTTCCACCGCCGTCGGCGAGGCGCTGGACTTCGCGCGGGAGCAGTTTGCCGGTGCTCCCGCCTGCGAGCGCAAAGTCATCGACGTCTCGGGCGACGGGGTTTCGAACGAAGGTATCGAGCCGCGTGCCCTGCATGCCGCGTTGAGGGCCGAAAACATCACGGTGAACGCGCTGGCGATCGAAGCCTCTGTCACCGACCTGACCGCCTATTTCTGGGAAAACGTGATCACCGGCGAGGGCGCCTTTGTCGCCACGGCCGATAGTTTCGACGACTACCCTGCCCGCATACGGCAAAAGCTGATCCGCGAGACAACGAAGCAGCTGGCCTGCGCCGCACCGACCTGCCGGGGAGCGGACGATGAGGGTTGACCCGCCGCGCGGCGTTGGCCTTAAAATCATCACATGAAACGCCTTGCCGCCGTGCTTTTCGCTGTGAGCCTCGCCACGCCTGCCCTGGCCGCGCGGATGGACGACCGGACCCGCGACTTCGTCGCGTCGAACCTGCTGGCGATCTTCTATCACGAATTTGGCCATGCGCTGATCGACATCATGAAGCTGCCGATCTTCGGACAGGAGGAGGACGCGGCGGATGTGCTGAGCGCCGTGCTGATCCACGAGCTTTATGAAGAGGAAACCGCTGTACGGATCGCCTATGCGACCGCCTATGGATTTCTGGGCGATGCGAATCTGCGCATGCAGGAGGGTGTCGATGTTGCCTATTGGGACGTGCATGGCCCCGACCTGCAACGATACTATACCTTCGTTTGCCTGTTTTACGGCGCGAACCCGGATGAACGAAACGACATCGCCACTGAACTGGAGCTGCCGGAACCGCGGCAGGAGACCTGCGAGGAGGAGTTTCAGCTGGCCAGCGACAGCTGGGGACCGGTGATCCAGGAACTTGTCGACAACGGTGCCGGGCGCAGCATGCGGTTTCTGGCCGACCATCGGGTGGGTATCTTCGGCAAGTTCTCGGCGGATGTGATCGGCGAAGAGGTTACGACGATGAATGGCGACATGTCGCTGCCCAAACGCCTTCTGGTGCGGGTCGAGGCCTGCGGAACGGTGAATGCGTTCTACGATCCGAAGAGCCGAGAGATCATCATGTGCACCGAGTTTGCCGAGTATCTGGCAGACATCGCCCCGAATTGATGTACCACCCGGCCGATCGGACATTTTGTGACCACAGTTTTGCACTGTGTGATCACATCGTGGAAAAACCTTCGTGATGCGCCAAAAGATCACGGCATTTGAGGGTTTGCCCCTCGTGACTTGCACGGAAAACTTGGTATCACAGGACATCTTCAAGTGTCGCGCGCGAGAGAGGGATACATTATGGCAGACGTGAAGCCCGTCGAAAGGCCGCTGTCACCGCATCTGCAGATCTATCGGCCGCAGATGACCTCGATCAGTTCCATCCTGACACGGATCACGGGCAATGGTCTGATCGTGGGCGTGGTCCTGATGATCTGGTGGCTGGTCGCCGCCGCGGTGGGGCCGGAGTATTTTGCGACGGTGAACGCCATCGCGACGTCCTGGTTCGGCGATCTGGTGTTCACACTGTCGCTGTTGGCGGTCTGGTATCATTACCTCGCCGGATTGCGGCATCTCTATTTCGATGCGGGCAAGGGCCTCGAGATCGAGACCGCGGAAACGCTGGGTTGGGCCTGCATCGTCGGCTCGGTCGTGCTGACCGTTCTGACGCTGCTGGTCATCTGAGGGAGGACGCGATGCGCTATCTGACCGACCGCAAACGCGCCGAGGGCAAGGGCGCCTCGGGCACCGGGACCGAGCATCACTGGTACATGACCGTCAGCGCGGTGGGGTTGGCGGTGATGGTGCCGACCTTCCTCTACATCTTCGGCAGCACGCTGGGGGGCAGCCACGAGGAGGTTCTGGCCACGTTCCAGCGGCCATTCGTGGCGATCCTGAGCGCGATGGTGCTTGTGGTCGGCCTCAATCACTTCCATCGCGGCGCGCGGGTTCTGATCGAGGACTACATGCGCGGCATGAACCGCAAGTTCGCGCTGATCTTTGTGATCACATTCTCCTATTTCCTGATGGCCGCCGGGCTCTATGCTCTGGCAAAGATCGCACTCTAGGGAGCTGGCAATGGCAGCCTACGATTACGAGACGCACAACTACGACGTGGTGGTGGTCGGCGCCGGGGGATCCGGGCTGCGCGCCACGCTCGGCATGGCCGAGCAGGGCCTCAGGACGGCCTGCATCACCAAGGTGTTTCCGACACGGTCGCATACGGTGGCGGCCCAGGGCGGCATCGCCGCATCGCTTGGCAACATGGGCCCCGATCACTGGCAGTGGCACATGTACGACACCGTCAAGGGATCGGACTGGCTGGGCGACACCGACGCCATGGAATACCTCGCCCGCGAAGCGCCCAAGGCGGTCTATGAGCTGGAACATTACGGGGTTCCGTTCAGCCGCACCGAAGAGGGGATGATCTATCAGCGCCCCTTCGGCGGGCACACGACCGAGTTCGGCGAAGGCCCCCCGGTTCAACGAACCTGTGCGGCGGCCGACCGGACGGGACACGCGATTCTGCACACGCTGTACGGGCAGAGCCTGAAGAACGATGCCGAGTTTTTCATCGAGTACTTCGCCATCGACCTGATCATGTCCGAGGACGGCCAGTGCCAGGGCGTGGTGGCCTGGAAATTGGATGACGGTACGATCCACGTTTTCAACGCCAAGATGACGGTGCTGGCGACCGGCGGCTATGGCCGGGCCTATTTCAGCGCGACATCGGCCCATACCTGCACCGGCGACGGAGGCGGCATGGTGGCGCGGGCCGGGCTGCCGCTGCAGGACATGGAGTTCGTGCAGTTCCACCCGACCGGTATCTACGGCGCGGGCTGTCTGATCACCGAAGGCGCCCGCGGCGAGGGCGGGTACCTGACCAATTCGGAAGGCGAGCGGTTCATGGAACGCTATGCGCCGACCTACAAGGATCTTGCCAGCCGCGACGTGGTCAGCCGCTGCATGACGATGGAAATCCGCGAAGGCCGCGGCGTTGGTCCGAACGGGGACCACATCCATCTGCACCTGAACCACCTGCCCCCCGAGACACTGGCGGAACGGCTGCCGGGGATCTCCGAATCGGCGCGCATCTTTGCCGGTGTCGATCTGACCAAAGAGCCGATCCCGGTGCTGCCGACGGTGCACTACAACATGGGCGGTGTGCCGACGAATTACTGGGGCGAGGTTCTGAGCCCGACCAAGGACGACCCCGATGCCATCGCACCGGGGTTGATGGCGGTGGGCGAGGCCGGCTGCGCCTCGGTCCACGGCGCCAACCGCCTGGGATCGAACTCGCTGATCGACCTTGTGGTGTTCGGCCGGGCGGCCGCGATCAAAGCCGGCGAGGTCGTCGATGCAAAATCGGCGAATCCGGCGCTGAACCAGGCGTCCGTCGACAAGGCGCTCGACCGCTTCGACGCCCTGCGCCATGCCAGCGGCGCGGTCCCGACCGCAGATCTGCGGCTGGAGATGCAGAAAACCATGCAGGCGGATGCCGCGGTGTTCCGTACCGACAAGACGCTCGACGAGGGTGTCGAGAAGATGTACGGCGTGGCCGGCAAGATGGACGACATCCAGGTCACCGACCGGTCGATGGTCTGGAACAGCGACCTGATGGAAACGCTGGAACTGACCAACCTGATGCCCAATGCGCTGGCCACCATCGTTTCGGCCGAGGCCCGCAAGGAAAGCCGCGGCGCGCACGCGCACGAGGATCATCCGGACCGCGACGACGAGACCTGGCGCAAGCACACGCTGGCCTGGGTCAACGGCAAGGTCGACCTCGACTATCGCCCGGTGCATCTGAATCCGTTGCTGGGTCACAATGAGGGCGGGATCGACCCGAAGAAAATCGCCCCGAAGGCACGCGTGTATTGATCCGGCGGCTGACATGTCTTGCCGTATTGGTGGCGGCCTGTACGCCGACGCCAATGACCCCTGAACGCGCCGAGCGGCTGTGCCGGGAAGAGGCAGGTCTTGCCGACGGCGTTCGGGGGACCGTCGGCATCGGCGTGGGATCGGGCGGGCCCGCGGGCAAGGCCAAGATCACCGTCACCAACCGCATCTTCGATCCGCAATCCGAGGCTGAGTTCATGGCGGAATGCATCGCCCGGCGTCTGGAGGGAAGGCCCGCGCCGACGACGGCGGGTATCACCATCGGGGGCTCGTTGTGAAATTGCTTCTGGCCCTGCCCGCGGCCCTGATACTGGCCGGTTGCGCGGAGACCCAGAAAACCGCCGACGCGGTTGCGCGGAAAGGCGCGAAGGCGGCGGTCGAGGAAACGCTGGTGCGCCGCTTCCCGCAGGTGCCCGCCGCGAAGGTCACGCCCTATTCGGATTGCGTGATCGACAATGCCAGCGCAGGCGAAATCCTGTCGCTCGCGGGCGATGCGGTGTCCGGCACGGATGCCGGAACCGCCGAGTTGGTGATCGAGATCGCCACGCGCCCCGACACCTTGAAATGCCTGGCCGGTATCGGCTTGCCGACCCTTTTGCTCTGAGGATAGAAACATGGTGCAATTCACACTTCCGAAGAACTCGAAAATCCGCACCGGCAAGACCTGGCCCAAGCCGGAAGGCGCCACCAACATACGCAAGTTCCAGATCTACCGCTGGAACCCCGACGACGGCCAGAATCCCAGCGTCGACACCTATTGGGTCGACATGGATACCTGCGGCCCGATGGTGCTGGACGCGCTGATCAAGATCAAGAACGAGATCGACCCGACGCTGACGTTCCGCCGCTCCTGCCGCGAGGGCATCTGCGGGTCCTGCGCGATGAACATCGACGGGATCAACACGCTTGCCTGCATCTACGGCATGGATGACGTCAAGGGCGACGTGAAGATCTATCCGCTGCCGCACATGCCCGTGGTCAAGGACCTGATCCCGGACCTGACGCATTTCTACGCCCAGCACGCCAGTATCATGCCGTGGCTGGAAACCAAGACGAACCGCCCGCAGACCGAGTGGCGGCAGACGATCGAGGATCGCAAAAAGCTCGACGGGCTTTACGAATGCGTGATGTGCGCGTCCTGCTCGACGTCCTGCCCGAGCTATTGGTGGAACGGTGACAAATACCTTGGCCCGGCCGCGCTGCTGCACGCGTATCGCTGGATTATCGACAGCCGGGACGAGGCGACGGGCGAGAGGCTGGATGATCTGGAAGATCCGTTCAAGCTGTATCGCTGCCACACCATCATGAACTGCACCAAGACCTGTCCCAAGGGGCTGAACCCGGCCAAGGCAATTGCGCATATCAAGAAGATGTTGGTTGACCGGGTGGTCTGAGTCGGCCAATGACATGATGCCTCTACCCTGTACGGGAAGAGGTCTAGTTGCACGGTGTACATAAACAGCGATGGCTTTTCCCGAATGCACCGTCGCGTAGGCGTTTGTTTGTGTTTATGGACAGAAGCGCAGTTGAGTGCTGGCATCGATGGCACAGCTCTCGACCCGGATGAATTTTTTTTGGAGCCGCGTTCTACCGGTTCTGGCCTCGAGCGGACGTTGCACATTGAGCACGAAGCCGCGCCATCGCCGTCCCGCGGGGAGGCGAACCAAACCTCTGAACGGCTCGATTTATCCCAGCAAAGTCCGAACGATCTCAATGCGATGCGCGCCGGCAACAAATCGCCTCCGCTTCGGGGCGGGTCGGCGATGGCGCGGCGGGGCTGCGCCCCTTGATTCCGCGCCTGGAGTCAGAGGCAAACGACCGCTCCAAACCAAACCGGCCCGGCGGTCCATTCGCGATGCATCCCGCCTTAAGCGCTGATCATCTCGGCCTGGCGTACGATCACCTCGGCCTGCTTGATCGACGCGATATCGACCAGCCGGCCCTTGTAGACCGTCGCGCCTGCGCCGTCCCGCTTGGCCTGTTCCATCGCAGCAAGGATTTCGCGCGCTTCGGCGACCTGAGCCTCGGATGGCGTGAAAACCTCGTTCGCCAGTGCCACCTGCTTGGGGTGAATTGCCCATTTGCCGACCATGCCCAGCGTGGCGGACCGGCGCGCCTGGGCGACGAATCCGTCGTCATCGGAAAAATCGCCGAAGGGACCGTCGACGGGCAGCACTCCGTGAGTGCGGCAGGCGGCGACGATGGCGGCCTGGGCCCAGTGCCAGGGGTCGGGCCAGTATTTCTGGCCCTCATGGACCATGTAATAGTTTTCCTGCGTGCCGCCGATTCCGGTCGTCTGCATTCCCATCGAGGCGGCAAAGTCGGCCGCGCCCAGTGACATGACCTGCATGCGCGGGCTGGCGGCTGCAATTTCTTCCACATGGGCGATGCCGGCGGCAGATTCGATGATGACCTCGAACCCGATCTTCCTTTCGCGGCCCTTTGCGATCTCGACAGCCGTAACCAGGGCGTCGACGGCATAGATATCGGCGGCATTGCCGACCTTGGGGATCATGATCTGGTCCAGCCGGTCCGAAGCGTTTTCCAACAGATCCACAACGTCCCGATACCAGTACGGCGTGTCGAGGCCGTTGATCCGGACGCTGAGATGTTTGGCGCCCCAGTCGATGTCGCCGATGGCCTCGATGATGTTCCGGCGCGCCTGCGGCTTGTCGTCGGGCGCGACGCTGTCCTCGAGGTCGAGGTTGATCACATCCGCCGCGCTGGCCGCCATCTTCTCGAAGATCGCGGGCCGCGAGCCCGGGCCAAAAAGCTGGCAACGGTTTGGACGGGCAGGCGGCGCAGGTTGAAGACGGAAGGACATGGGCGGGTCTTTCGGTAAGTTTATTGCGTCTCTAGGTGCCTGGTGGGTAGATTATTGCCCGCCATGCTGCAAGTGCGAATTTGCAGGTGCAGAATACAAACGGTGCGCTCCGGGGGATGATTCCCGGCTGCGCGTGCTTCGTGCCAAAGAAGAAGACATCGTACGCAGCCAACGGTGAAGTATTGAGCGTATTTCGCCGGTTTTGCAGGAGAATCTTCGGCAAGGTTGGTGGCAAGCTTCGGAATTCCGTAGGATTTCGCATCGAAACGAGGAAATACTGCGCCGATTGGTGGGGAGACACGCGATGATTCAAACACCGTATCTGCTGTTTCTGGGCGATGCGCCCGATCAACTGGGTGCCAAGGTGGCGCAAGGGATCAAGGATTGGCGGCCCGAGCATGCGGTGGGTCAATTCCGGATGGATGGCTGCCAGGCCGATCTTGGACTAACCGACATGACGCTGACGCAAGCCAGGGCTGCCGGCGCCAAGACGTTGGTGATCGGAGTGGCGAACCGCGGCGGAGTTATTTCGCCCGCGTGGAAGAAGGTGCTTGTGATGGCGCTGGAGGAGGGGTTCGACCTGGCCTCGGGTCTGCACAATCTCTTGCGCGACGAACCCGATCTGGTGGCCGTGGCCGAAGCCTGCGGGCGCGAATTGCACGATGTGCGCGTGCCGGAGGTCAACTACCCCATTGCGAACGGCGTCAGGCGGTCTGGCAAGCGCTGTCTGGCGGTGGGCACGGACTGTTCGGTCGGCAAGATGTACACTGCGCTGGCGATGGACAAGGCGATGCAGGCCAAGGGCATGAAGGCGACGTTCCGGGCGACCGGGCAGACCGGCATCCTGATCACCGGCGACGGCGTGCCGCTTGACGCCGTGGTGGCGGATTTCATGGCCGGTTCCGTCGAGTGGCTGACCCCGGACAATGACGACGACCACTGGGATCTGATCGAGGGACAGGGGTCGCTGTTTCACGTGTCCTATTCCGGTGTCACCATGGCACTGGTCCATGGCGGACAGCCCGATGCGCTGATCCTCAGCCATGAACCGACACGGCCGCATATGCGCGGGCTGCCTGGCTATGATCTGCCGTCTCTTGAGCAGTTGCGCGACACCGCGTTGCCGTTGGCGCGAGTGGCGAACCCGGCCTGCCAGGTGGTCGGCGTGTCGGTCAACACCGCAGGGATGAGCGAGGATGCGGCGTTGAGTTATCTTGATGGGGTGGAGAAACGGATGGGTTTGCCCACCGTCGATCCGTTCCGGCAGGGGGCGGAGCGGCTGGCGGATGCGCTGGCGGCCTATTAGGGCCTTGCCGCGCGCAACGCGTCGCGGTAGCCGGCGGCTGTCTGCCTCCTCGCGCTCCCAAGAACATTTTCAGCCAGATGAAGGAGCCTTCTGGTGGAACTGACGGTTGAGCAGGATGTTTTCAGACTGGCCGAGGTCTTTACGATTTCGCGCGGGTCCCGGTCCGAGGCACATGTTTTAACGGTGCGGATCTCTGACGGCGATCAGGCGGGCTGGGGTGAATGTGTGCCCTACGCGCGCTATGGCGAAACGCCGGAGTCGGTGGCCAAGCAAATCGACGGGCTCGCGTTGCCATTGGACCGGTCCGCGCTGCAGGCGATTTTGCCTGCGGGCGCCGCGCGCAATGCGGTGGATTGCGCCTTGTGGGATCTGGAGGCGAAGCGGGCCGGCCAACGGGCGTGGGACCTGGCCGGGCTTCCCGCGCCGGGACCTTTGGTGACGGCTTATACCCTGTCTCTGGACACGCCGGCGAAAATGCAGGCTGCGGCGGCACGGCATGCGCACCGGCCGCTGCTGAAGATCAAGCTCGGAACGCCCGACGACATGGCCCGGCTGGAGGCGGTTCGGAGCGGAGCACCCGACGCGCGAATCATCGTCGATGCCAATGAGGGCTGGACGGCCGAGGCCTATACCGACCTTGCGCCGCATCTGGTGCGGCTGGGTGTTGCGATGGTGGAACAGCCTTTGCCCGCTGGTGAAGACGGGATGCTGGCAGAGATCGCGCGGCCGGTGCCGGTTTGTGCAGACGAAAGCTGTCACGACCGGGCCTCGCTGCCGGACCTCAGGGGCAAGTACGACATGGTCAACATCAAGCTCGACAAGACCGGTGGGCTGACCGAAGCCCTGGCGCTGCGCCACGCTGCGCGGGCCGAGGGGTACGGGATCATGGTGGGATGCATGGTAGGGTCGTCCTTGGCCATGGCACCCGCGGTGCTGCTGGCGCAGGGCGCCGAGGTGGTGGATCTGGACGGGCCGCTTTTGCTGGCAGACGACCGCGAGGCGGCATTGATCTACGACGACGCGGGCGTGCATCCGCCCGAGGCGACGCTGTGGGGATGATGACGTCGATCATGTCCGGCTGCGCGTTTCCGCCCGATGCCGCGTCGCAAGGGTTCTCTGGCCACTTTTGCGTGCAGGACGACTGAGCGCGACCGGTTTCGATGTCCGATCACAGGACGCTTGACCCTGGCGACGCGAGGTCCGATGAACCGGATGATCAGGGAAAGGAACCTTATATGAGCCGGATCGTATATGTGGACGGGGCATATGTTCCCGAAGAAGACGCCAGGGTGTCTGTATTCGACCGCGGGTTTCTGTTCGCCGATGGCGTCTATGAGGTGACGTCGGTTCTCGGCGGCAAGCTAATTGATTTCGGCGGGCACGCAGCGCGGCTGGAGCGGTCGCTGGGCGAGCTGGACATGGCCTGTCCGGTGACGATGGACGAACTCCTGGGGATCCACCGCGAACTGGTACGGGTGAATGAGATCGACGAAGGGCTGGTCTATCTTCAGGTGACGCGGGGGTCCGCGGGTGACCGGGAGTTCGAGTTTCCCGATCCCGCTGATGTGCCGTCGACGCTTGTGCTTTTCACCCAGTCCAAGCCCGGCCTGGCGGACAGCCCGAAGGCAAAGAAGGGCATCAAGGTCATCTCGATCCCGGACATTCGCTGGGGCCGGCGGGACATCAAGACGGTGCAGCTGCTTTATCCTTCGGTCGGCAAGATGATGGCCAAGAAGGAAGGCTGCGACGACGCCTGGATGATCGAGGACGGGCATGTGACGGAAGGCACGTCGAACAACGCCTATATCGTCAAGGGGCGCAAAATCATCACCCGGCATCTGTCCAACGACATCCTGCACGGCATCACCCGCGCCGCTGTCCTGCATCTTGCGCGCGAGGCGCAGATGGAGATCGAAGAGCGGGCGTTCACCATCGACGAGGCAATGGCGGCCGACGAGGCCTTTGTCACCTCTGCCTCGACCTTCGTGATGCCCGTGGTCGAGATCGACGGTGAGACGCTGGGCGACGGGACGCCGGGCCCGGTCGCATCCCGCTTGCGCGAGATCTATCTGGAAGAAAGCCGGAAGTCAGCGATCTGACACCAACGGAATTTCACGGGACATAGATCAAAGGAGCATCGGTCGGCGCCGGATTGACCGATATCAAGGCATGTTCACCGGCTTCCGGTAAGCGGGACGTGCCCGACAAGAATTGATCCGCGCCGAACACAGGCGTCAATCCGAGAGAGACGCAGGATGGACCACAGCCAACTGGAACCGATGTTCAACCCCAATTCCGTGGCTGTTTTCGGCGCAAGCGACGCCTCGACCGGCGTCGGCGCCCGGGTTTTAGCAAACCTCCTGGCCGGCGGATTCGAGGGCCCGATCGTTCCGATCAATCCGAAGTACCAGACCGTGGCCGGGCGCCCGTGTTACGCCACTCTCGGCGAGGTGGGGACCGACGTCGATCTTGCCGTGATCGCAACGCCCGCACGCACCGTCCCCGATATCATTCGGCAGTGCGCCGAAGCCGAGACCAAGACTGCGATCGTGCTTTCGGCAGGGTTCGGAGAAGGCGCCGCGTCCGAACGGCGCCTGGCCGACGCGCTCAGGGATACCGCAACGCGTAGCGGGGTGCGTATTCTCGGCCCGAACTGCGTCGGCCTCGTCCGCCCATGGCTTGGGCTCGATGCGACGTTTCTGAGTTCGTCTACTCCGAAGGGAGGGCTCGCCCTGATCTCTCAATCCGGCGCACTTTGCTCGGCGATTTCGGATTGGGCCGAACCGCACCACCTGGGATTTTCGGCGCTCGTGTCGCTCGGGAATTCGTTGGACATCGATTTCGGCGATATTGTTCAGTTTTTGGCGACCGATCCCAAGACCAGCGCAATTCTGCTGTACATGGAGGGGGTGCGCGATGCATCCGCGTTCATTTCCGCCCTGCGCAGCGCGGTCCGGTCAAAACCGGTCGTCGTTTTGAAATCGGGGCGCCACAGCCAAAGCTCGAAAGCCGCGCACACCCATACCGGTGCTCTGATCGGCGACGACGCGGTCTTCGACGCCGCGCTCAGCCGTGCCGGCGCCGTCCGGGCAAAAACCTTCGGCCAGCTCTTTGCCGCCGCCGAGATCCTGTCGGCGAACAAGCGGGCGAACGGCAATCGCCTGGGGATCATCACCAACGGCGGCGGCGCCGGGGTGCTTGCCGCCGACCGCGCCGGCGATTTCTCGATCGACTTGCCGGCGCCCTCCGAAAAAACACAAGACGCGCTGGACAAGGTGCTGCCGGCCTTCTGGTCGCACGGCAATCCGATCGACATACTCGGCGACGCCACGCCCGAGGCCTATGGCACGGCCGTCGCGGCGGCGATGGCCGATCCGAACTCCGATGGCGTCCTGGTGATGCTGACCCCGCAGGCGATGACCGATGCGACGGTGGCCGCCGAGGCCGTGATCGGCGCTGTTCCAAAGCGCAGCCGCAAGCCGCTGCTTGCCTGCTGGATGGGCGAAACCTCGGTGGCGGAGGGGCGCAGGCTGCTGTCCAGCGCCGGCATCCCCGATTTCACGACGCCCGAGCGATCGGTCGAGGCGTTCTCGTACCTGGCCCAGCATCACCGCAACCGTCAGCTTGCGCTGGAAACGCCCGGTCCGCTGTCGGACGACGACGCGCACGACCTGGATGGTGTGCGGATGATCATCAACTCTGCGCTGTCGGAGGGCCGGTCGATGCTATCGGACATCGAATCGAAAGCGGTGCTGCGGGCATTCGGCATCCCGATCAACATAACGCTGGAGGCGGAAGACGCCGAAGACGCTCTGGTCGCCGCACAGACCGTGGGATTCCCGGTCGCGATGAAGATCAATTCGCCGCAGATCACCCACAAATCCGATGTCGGCGGGGTGCGGATCGGGATCATGAATGCCGCCGACGTTAAACTCGCCTACCGCGAAATCGTGAACGGTGCGCGCGAAGCCCGTCCGGATGCCGAGATCCTGGGTGTCACGGTCGAGGCCATGGCGCATGTCGAAGACGCCCGGGAACTGGTGATCGGCGCCAGCCGCGACCCCGTCTTCGGACCGGCTGTCCTGTTCGGGGCCGGCGGCACAATGGTCGAGGTATTGCGTGACAGCGCCGTTTCGCTTCCGCCTCTGAACGAGGTTCTGGCGCGCCGGCTTATCAGCCGCACCAAGGTCTCGCAGCTTCTGGGAGCGTTCCGCGATCGCCCCGCGGTCGACCAGGACGCGGTGATCGATGTTCTGCTGCGGGTCTCGGACATCGTTTGCGAGGTGCCCGAGATCACCGAGCTTGACCTCAACCCGCTCTTTGCCGGACCGGACGGCGTCATCGCGGTCGACGCCCGGATCGGTATCGCGCGGCCACCGGCGAAGGACGGGCCGTACGATCACGTGGCAATCCATCCCTACCCGCGCCACCTTGTCAGCCAGCGCCATCTGTCGGACGGCACTCCGCTGGTCATCCGCCCGATCCGCCCCGAAGACGCCGAAAGCGAGGCGGCCTTTGTGCGTGAGCTGTCGCCAGAGGCCAAGCGGTTCAGGTTCATGGGAACCTTGAACGAGCTCAGCCCCGAGATGCTGGTGCGTTTCACACAGATCGACTACCGGCGTGAAATGGCGCTGGTCGCCGTGATCGAAAGGGACGTGCCGGAACAGATCGGGGTCGCCCGGTATGTGATCAACCCCGACGACACGTCATGCGAGTTTGCCATCGTCGTTTCGGACCGGGTGCAGAACAAGGGCATCGGGACGAGGCTGATGAAGGCGCTGATGGATGCGGCACGGGACCACGGGCTAACAAGGATCGAAGGGACCGTGCTGCGCAACAACGCGCCGATGCTGGATTTGATGGATGAACTCGGGTTCGTTCAAAGCCGGATACCGGATGATCCGGACGCCGTCATGGTCGAACGCTGGCTTTGACGGCCCGCCGGGATTGCCACGCCTGGACGAGCCCGCCGCGCGGTGGCCTTCAGAGCGTCATTGATACAGCCCGGCCGTCCGTGCGCGCAGCTGGACGAGCGCCAGGACCGTATCGATGATCGGTGTCGCTGTTCCGGTGATGCGGCCAAGCTCCTGGACCGAGGCGACCAGCGCATCGATTTCCATCGGGCGGCCCTGATCTAGGTCCTGCAGCATGGACGTCCGGTGCGCCCCAACCGCCGCGCCGCCGTCGATGCGGCGGTCGACGTCGATGGGGAACCTGACACCCAGCTTCTCGGCAATCTCCTGGGCTTCCAGCATCATGGCGCGCGCCACTGCCCGGGTGCCGGGGTCGGTGCAAAGCACATCGAGCGTGGCGTGCGTGAGGGCCGAGATCGGGTTGAACGACAGGTTGCCCCAAAGCTTGACCCAGATTTCGTCCCGCAGCTTGGGGCGAACCGGCGCCTTCAGACCCGCCGCGGACAGGGTCTTCGACAAAGCCAGAGCGCGGTCCGACCGCGACCCGTCGGGCTCGCCCAGCGAGAACCGGTTTCCCTCGATATGCTTCACCACGCCCGGTTCGATGACCTCTGCCGCCGGGTAGACGACGCAACCCAGCACGCGGTCCGGGCCGAAGCCGTCCCATTGCGCGTTGCCGGGGTCGACCGTGGACAGGCGGGTGCCCTCCAGCGGCCCGCCGATCTTGTGGAAATACCACCAGGGCACGCCGTTGACGCCGGACACAATCGTCGTGTCCGGCCCGATCAGCGGCTGCATCCTGTCGACGACCGGAGGCACCGAATGCGCCTTGAGCGTGACGATGACGTAATCCTGCGGGCCCAGGTCCTCGGCATTTTCCGAGGCGTTGACCGGCACAGCGATTTCACCGTCTTCCTCGATCAGGCGCAGACCGTTCGCCTGCATCGCCGCCAGATGCGGCCCGCGGGCGACAAGGCTGACCTCGGCGCCGGCCTGCGCCAGTTTCGCGCCCATATAACCGCCGATGGCGCCGGCGCCGAAAATGCATATCTTCATGTCGCGCTGTCCTCAGGCGGCTTCGACGAGACCGAGTTTCTCGGCCAGGCCGATGCGCTGCAGCTTGCCGGTCGCACCCTTCGGGATCTCGTCGAGGATCACGATCTTGCGCGGCACCTTGAACGCCGCCACCCGCTCGGCGGCGAAGTCGCGGATGTCCTTTTCGGTCGCCTCGCCGCCCTCTTTCAAAACGATAGCGGCGGCAACCTCCTCGCCCAGTTTCGGATGCGGCAAGGCGAAGGTCAGCGCCTGCGCCACGGCCGGATGTGCGCTGAGCACGCCGTCGACTTCGAGCGGGCTGACCTTTTCGCCACCGCGGTTGATGATCTCCTTCAGCCGCCCGGTCAGCGTCAGGTAGCCTTCGTCGTCGAACGCGCCCTGGTCGCCGGTACGGAACCAGCGCCGCCCATCCGCCTCGAAGAAATTCTTCTCGTTGGCGTCCGGGTTGCCCTCGTACCCGGGCGTAACGTTGGGACCCGAGATGACGATCTCGCCGATGCCGTCGACCAGCCGGTTCTCGGCCTCATGCGCGGTGCGGACCAGCGGACCTGCCTCGACCCCGACCGATCCCGGTTTCTGCGCCCGCGGCGGCAGCGGGTTGCTGGCCATCTGGTGCGCGGCTTCGGTCATGCCGTAGCCCTCGATCACGGGCGCGTTGAACGTTTCGGCAAGTTTCTCCATCACCGGGCCGGGCAGCGACGCCGAGGACGACCGCAGAAACCGCAGCGGGACCTCGGCGATGGTGTCCGCGTTGCGGCCCGCGCGGGCCAGAATGGTCTGATGCATGGTCGGCACCGCGGTGTACCAGGTCGGCTGCGCCTCTTTCATCCAGCCGAAGAACCGAATTGCGTCGAAACCCGGCGCGCACCAGACCGACGCGCCCGCCGCCAGCGAGGCGCTGACCGCGGCGACGAGGCCGTGGATGTGAAAAAGCGGCATGACATTGAGACACCGGTCGGCGGGCGTCAGGGCAAGCGACGTCAGGATATGCCGGGCCGAGGCGGCGACATTCGACTGCAAAAGCGGGACGATCTTGGGCCGCGATGTGGTGCCCGAGGTGTGCAGGATCAGCGCAACATCACCTGCGCCCGGCGCCGCCGGATCGGCTGTGCCGCCACCGCCGGTGGCACTGAGTGTGAACTGTCCGGCAGGTGCGCGTTCGGCCGCGTCCAGCCACAGAACCTCGAGCCCGAGCTTTTGCGCCGCGGCGAGGGCCGGACCGTCATACCCGGCTTCGAGGACGATCGCCCTGGCCTTCAGATCCTCGAGATAGAACGCAAACTCGTCCTCGCGATAAGCGGGGTTCAGCGGCGCGGTGACAGCCGTCTGGGCGACAGTGATAAAGGCCGCGGCCATTTCCGGCCCGTTCGGCAGAATGATCGCCACCCGGTCACCGCGGCCGATCCCGGCTGCGTTCAGCGACGCTTTGACCGTGCCCGCAAGGTCGCGCAGCCCGCCATAGGTCAACCAGCCGCGCCCGGGCGCGCCCAGGGCCAAAGCATCGTTGGCGTGCGGCGCAAGCAGCGCCGAAATCGTGTCGGTCATTGGTATTCCCTCGTCCCTTGGCGGTCACTCGGCCGGAGTCACCACTTGCTTTTTTTCCTTGCCACGC
>JAAUYH010069513.1_pt1 | contig 37650 bp, 36 predicted proteins | sample 7278061 | NCBI WGS metagenome assembly JAAUYH01 (sample SAMN14350203, study PRJNA611818) | marine sediment metagenome | isolation source: surface marine sediment (0.6m) | place: French Polynesia: Moorea | collected 2018-08
TAGCATTTTTAAGCAAGACTCAAACAACGTAATTTCGTTAAAACAGTACTTATGTTCGATCTCTATAGTCCCCAATTTATAATGATTTCAGAGAAACCTTCCAAGTTGTGTAGATGTACGACTTTAGTTTGACATACTCTTAAGCAGCGATTTCTGACGGGGCGTACAAGCCCCGCCCTTCGAGGGCGGGGTCAGCCCCTCACAAAAAATCAAGTTTAAGTACCCGCAGATAATAATCTAATATTTAAATTGTCGTTGTCTTTGCTCCTGTAATCTTTGCTGATTTTTCATTGCTTTAACTAATTGTTGTTGTCTTTGCTTCCTATAGTTTGCTAGTTCTTTTTTTCGATTATGTTCTCTTTCTTTTTTGAGTTTAGCTAGCTTTTTGGACAGTTCTTGTCTTTGTTTTTGAATTTCCTTTTCCTTTTTTTGGATATCTTTATCGAGTTCTTCTTGATATTCTGGTTTTTTATAGCTACTCAAAAGCGATGGTATATCGATTTTGCCGATCTGATAAATTTCCATATTAGTAGAGGGAAGATAAACAGGCTGTATTTTATCTGTTATCTGAAAATCATCATCATTACGCTTTAAATAATTTTGGTCGTAGGTTTGGCCGTTAATATCAGCAACAATATTTTCTTGAAAAGGAGTGTCACCAACGTCCAGAGCAAGCTGCGCCGTAAAACGACCGAGTCGGCTTTGACTTGTATTATTTACCAAGGATAAACCAGCTACAGGCGAACTCGTTAAACTATCTAAAACAGGTCTTTTTTGAGAAGGTGCTAGTAAAGAAGAATTAGTATTATTTGTATGAAAGTTATTATTATTTATAATACTCGGTTGACTCTTATATGATGGATAACTAGGAGATTTTTTTCTCATGAAAGAACTGGAAAAATATTTATCTTCTGGCAGTTGCTGAGTTCTAACAATAGTTCTTGGCACTCTACTGACAGAGGTTTTTTTCTGGGAAGAGTTGGTTAAGTTAATACTAAAATCATATACATCTTTATAGACATTTCTATAGTTTACTTGAGGTAAAACAGGTACAGATGTTTGAGAGGAAGGATTCACTGCAAATGCTTGAAATTCTATTTTCTTTAGGCTATCCACAAAAGATAAAAATGATGTTTCCTCTCTATTTTTTTCAGATTGGACTAATATATTTAGGGTAGGCTCCGCCTGTAGGCGATATCGAGGGAGCCTCAATCCACTATCAATCAGTTTGATGTAGTCAGAAAAGTCGGATTCTTGCTTTAAAATTTCTTTCTCTAGTTGATTGTAAATATCCCGATCTAATTTAAGACTAAAATAACTCAATTCTTCTAAATTGTAGCTATTCTTTTCTTGCATTATTAAGCTAGAAGCAACAGCAGTGTTGTTAAAAGTTCCCCCAAAAGTTATAAATATAACTGCTCCTGGCATAAATTTAAGAACGATACTGTTGGCAGAGAGCGCATTAATTTTCATTTGAGACAATATGTTAAGTATAGTGAGTTATTTACCTCACCGTTCGCCCATTTTAAAATGAGGAGTGAAAAATTGCTTACGAGATAAAAGGATTGTAGGGTTTTTTGATGAGCGCGAGCGCCGGAGTGAAATTCTTTTTTTCTGGCGATCGCCAGAAAAAACCCATCCCCTCAATCGATATATAGTGTTTATAAAAGTTATCTACACTATATACAGTGTAAGTTCAATTTTAGAAACCGCCAAAAAAATAAGCGAACGGTGAGATTCACCTTCGGAAAAATAACAGTAATCCTTTTTTTCTAGGGTGGCAAAATTGACTAGAGAAGTTTTTTATGTTGTTTGAACAGGCTTAAACACGTAGATTTAATTTTCGAGTGATAACGGATTTACTACGTTTAAATTGCCAGTCCAGTGTATTTTGCCACCCTAGTTTTTTTTAAAAGTATAAATAAGTTATGGTTTACCAAAAAAATAATCGAAGCAAATTAAAATATTCAGACAAAGCATCCTATTTCTCCTCAGGTTATCATAGCAATAACCATTATTCCAGCAAAATTTCGCTAACTAAATTTTAGATATTTTAGATTTCATCAAGATTTGTTAAAAGTTTTTGTCTAATTATACAGGCTAGTTTTTGGGATGCTCCCGATCTTCCTCTCACTTGTAACAAGAGATTGTGCATCGCTATTAATCGCTCTGGAGAAGCCAACAAATCCAAGACCATTGCTGCAATAGTATCTGCTGTAATCTGACCAACTACTTCTGGAACTATTTGCTTTTTCGCCCAAATGTTGGGCCAAGCAAATAAACGTTTTTGTCTGAGAATTAACCAATTAATCGTACTAGCAAAGAGCGTGCCTACGCCTGGTAAATTAGATAACATTCCTGGGATACCGTTCCAAGCTCTCATAGCATCTAATTGTTGTGTAGGCAACAAGACAATCATAGGAATTCCCAAAGAACCTAATTCCGCAGTATTGGCACCAACAGTAGTCAGACATAATTGACATTGAACTAAAAATTGGTAAGCAGGAAATTGAGTAATTAGTTTTATTTTTGTTCCGCCACTAGTTAATAAAAATGAAGATGGCGATCGATCTCCTGCTAAAATTAGTTTTCCGCTAACACCACCTATTAAATCGATAACTGGATTGAATTGGGGATTGGCATAGTTAGCTAATGTCTCTAGCTCTAAAGTTGGGGCAACGGGGATAATAAAATTAACCTCAGGTTGTCGTGCGTGAATTTTTTCAGCGATCGCCAGACACAAAGGTACTCCTTGGGCTAGTTTGGCTGGTTTTGAACCTGGTAAGAGTCCGATTAAGGTATTAGCCGTAGGGGCGGTTCGCGAACCGCCCTTACATATTGTGGGTTTAGTGTTTATTTCTTGGACTATGTCTGCGATTAAGTCCCCTACCACAGTAAATTTGTGATGATACTGAGGAGGAATTTTCGTCATGACTTCTGCTTTCATTATTGCAAAGCGATCGATCCAGCGATACCAACGAGCATCCCATTCTGCATATACTAAGGTGCGATAACCGAGACGTTTACCGATCGCCAGGGTATAAAATTGATCGCCACCTAAAAAAATGACAATTCCTTGTTTGCGCCAATCCCAATTATCGGCGGTTTTTCCCCAAAGGAGAAAAGGAAAGAAATGTTGGGCTGATTGAACTCTGTCTACTTCTGGATAACTAGCAACAATATCCGCTTCTTTGCCAGTAGCATGGGGGCAATGAGACAAAACTACAGATATTCTCAAAGAAGCGCGATCGTCTCTTAGTTCTGCCCGCAATGCTTTAACTACGGGACGTACCCAAGTAGCGACTTCTCCGGGTCCGTTAGAAAGTATAACAATGTCGATTGGCTGCATGAATTCTTTTCAGTTATCGATATTAAAATCTTTTAATCTTGTAGCCTGTTCTGTCAATAAATAATCCAAGCCAGTTCTTTTAAAACGACGAATTAATTCATCTCTGCCGATCTTCAAACCTGCTGCTGTATCATTTAAATTCCAATTGTACTCAGCTAGTTTACTTAAGAGATGGATTCTTTTAGTTTGAGTCTCGGAAAGACGATAAGTTTTAAGGTATTCTAACTCGCCCGTATCCCTTACTATTGCTTCACCGATATGATTTATTTGATGAGAATCGAGATCGGTAAGGAAACGCTGTAGGGTAAACGAACCAGCTTTATAAACCTGTTGGGTTTTTACTGGACGCTGTAATAAACTACTCGCCATAAAACCTTGCCAATCAGCCCAAGAAGTTCTAACCTGCTCTATTTCTTGCTTTAAATCCTCAAGATTATTAATTTTGTCATCATCTACTGTCATATTCATCGGGTAAGTAGTTTGATACATACAGGCATATTGAAAAATTAACTCGCCGTAAAAGTCTTGAAGTAAACTAGTATGCAAAGCACGATAGTCTTCAGGAGTGGGGACAACAAATACTGAGGCTAACTCTTCAGCAACAAAAATAATAACTCCTACTTGTCTTTGGTGAATTTCAAATACTCGCAACGCATCTTCTAAGCCTATAATACTTCTACCGCTATAACTAATTTCCCAACGGGGATTTAATCCTTGAGAGCGAGCGCGTCTAGAATAGTCACTCCAAGCAATTTCAGGGCCAGAAAAAAACATCGCTAAAAAACCTTCCATTGCCAAGTGTAGAGGTAAAAAGCGCAGTCGATCGCGATCGATCTTTTTACTCATGCGGGGGATGACTCTTAATAAACCACCGAGCATTTTTTTCCCTTTGGCAGAACCTAACTGAGTACCCGAAGCTACAACGGGAGAACCATCATTACTCCAAGACATTACTAAGCCATCGGGAATATAGCTACAGTATTTAATTCCTCGATCGAATAATTCTCCTGAAAGAGATACCATCGCTAAAGGTTCTTCGTATTTATAACCCTGTAGTCTTAAGTCATAACGGACGTTATGTTTTAGGAGCGGTACAATTCTAATCGCACCCCTTACTTGAGATGGTGCAATTTCTAGTCCTGTTAGCTGGATATCGGATAAGTAGTTGGACAAAATTAATTAGGTAGTGGTTAGTGGTTAGTAGTTAGTAGTTAGTAAAAGTTTAAAAATATACCAATGATCTTGTTCGGGTACTTATTAGGTTGCTATTTTGCATCATAATGAACTGTGAACTCACTTGTAGTTAACATTTGCTGAACTCTCAACGCTAAATAATCTTCTAATTCTTTTAGAGATACATCACCGTCAGCAAAACGGGCAAAATTAATCAGAGTTGGTAAGTCTTCTGCTTCTCTTATACCGAGAGTGGGAATATAAGGACTCAAAATATAGGGAGAAAAAGTATCGGGAGCGAACACGGGATTACAGTGAATAATAGAAGTTTGACGAGAGCGATCGAGTTTGGTTCTATATATCCGTAGTACTTCTGCTGCCCCTTCTGGGGGATCGTTTTCGTAGCCATCAGAAATGATAATTACTAAATCTGCTTTCCATTCCAAAGCATCGAGTAATGGTGTTGCTAAATCGGTTTGTCCTCGTGCTTGAACGAGTAAGGGCTCGGATACTGGTATCGTCCAAAAAGAACGATATTCAGAAGCGCATTTTTCTAGCAAATAGTGGGCTGCTAAGGCAATTCCCAAAGGACGACGGCGTTTTTCGACAGAACCAGAAGCAGAATAGCTACAATCGAGAATGGCAGCTACTTTTCCCAATTTTAAACCAGTTTTTTTACAGGTTCTCTGAGCAGATGTTACTAATGCTTTTTGTAATAAAGCGAATTCTGCTTTTCTATCCTCGATCGAGAGAGATAATATATATAATGCCAGACGAGTTAACGAAAGACGCTGCCAGTCTACATCTAACTTAACTTGTTTGGTGCGAGTACTAACTCTTTCTGCTGTCTGCAAATAACGCAACTTTTCCCCTCTAGTCATTTGCGGTTCGATACGAGTTAGAAATTCAGCGCGGGGTATACCTTTTTTTGCTGCCAATCCTTCGGCAATGGTAAAAGGTAATTTGTAAATTGCCTCAGCAGTAAAATGAGCCTGTCTGAAGTTTTCAAATAACTCATTTTGATATCTCTTCGGTTGTTGAGGAGTAAATAGAAAAGTTCCTAATTCCCCCTCTAATGACAAATGATTATGAACCGCGATCGATTTTAGCTTTAGGCGATATTTTACCGCGTCAAAACTAAGCTCTTTTCTTTGTTGAAGATAATCTCTGACAATGGCTCTGCTACGACGATTGTTAATACGGAGTGTTTGCAGTTGTGCCAATACTTTCCAAGCTCTTTGGGTTGGTAAATTTTGCAATGCCCGAGCAATTAATTGTCCTTCTTCTTCTTTATGTTCTGGTAAGGTATCTTTACCTGTAGCTAGCAGCTTGATAATTATTTGACCGATATTAAAATGATTAATTCCTGCTGCTAAGGTACGAGCGTATAGCAAACGATAGTTACCTAAAATATAATCGTGTAAAAAGTTGAGCGATACTTTTTGTCCTTCCGCATCGCTATAAAATTCTTTTTGTCCAGTGCAAGTAAAACAAGAATTGATAAACATTAATATGTCTTCTCGTTCGATATCGGCTACTTGCTCTAGCCAAGTTTTCATCAGTCATTAACCTTTTTTTTTTGTATTCTTATATGCTATTGCAAAAATACAAAAACTGGATAGGGGAATGGAGGCACAACTAACTAAGTGTCATTTAACAAGATGAGTTTCGGAAGTCGAACCAAGTCCCGCTTTCCAGCTACACCAAATCTAGCATAAACAGTTTTGATTGCCTTCGGTCAAATCAATAGACATCCTGCCAAAATCGCGATTTGCTGTTTGAGTCTAGTCTGGTACTGCAAGAGCGTTTTTGATAATAACTAAAACGGTAAAATCAAACCAACACCAACGGCAGTTTTATTTTGATCTCTGACTCGAAGTTGATGCCAAGTAGAAGAACCTACGCGATTGGTAAGATATAGTTCTAATTGAGGATTTGTATTACTAGCAGAAGGTTCTAAACCAAACAGAGATAGAGGTTGCCAACGAATACCGACAGTCCAAGGAATCAAATCTGCTAACTCATCACCAATAAAACCATTACCCTCGCCAGCAAAGTTGGCACCCACTTCCCCTAAAATACTGAATTCTTGGGTAATAGGAATAGAACCACCCACATTAAATCCAGCAATTTCAGTACTTAGACGCTGGACATAGCCGATAGTAGGAGTGAACCAAATAGCTGCATTATTATCAAATTGGTAATTGAGGGGGACAGATGCAGTAAATATAAATTCCTTTCTTTCTTCTGCACTATCTGCACCAGGAATGGCAATAGGTACTTCTTTTTCTAAACCCCGTCGATCGAATTCATCGCGGTCGTTATTGAAAAAGTTAACAAAAGGTTGATTGGTAAGACCAATAGTAACAGCAAGACTAGCAGTAAGAGGATCATCTTCAGCTTGATTTAAAAATCTTATTTTGGCACTAAATCCTTGTTCCGACTCATCTACTTCTCCCGATACGTAATCTAGGTAAATACCTGCTTCAAAATCCTTGAGAAAGCCATAGCGTAAGGAAGTAAGAACGCCTTGACTACCTCCTTGCACATTTACTAAAAATTGTCCGCTATCTAGTGTTCCTCCATCAAAAAAGGCAATACCACTGTTGACAACAGGAGTGGGAGTATCATCATTTTGTCGGGCGGAGGAAAATCGATCTGGTTGGCGACGGTTAGCAGCAAACAAATCTGGCATAAAAATCAGATTAGTCCCAAAAGCAACAAAATCTCGATCGCCCGTTAAAGCCAAAGGTCCTATACTACCCTGGGTATTGGAAGCATAAAGATCGAGTGCCAAACGAGGATTAAATAGATAACGTATCCCAGCATTATAGGCGATCGCTGTATCTGGCTCACCTGACTCTCGACTAATACTATTGTTGCCCGTAATAGGAATAAATGCGTCTCCCCAAATAGCGAGTCGGGGACTGAGACTATAAGAAACAGCACCAGTAAAACCAAAAGTAGTACCAAAAGAACTTTCGTTATCGTTGGGAAGACGATGGTAAAAACCAGCATTTTCATCATTGAACAAGGCAAGAGTAGGAGAAATAGTAAATTGCCATCTTCGATCTACCGTAGCCGTAAAAGGAAGTTGAAATGCCAGAAAAATATCTCGATTATTAATTTCGACTTCTTCGTTATCTCTGGTAAACATGAATCCGCGAGTCCCCCAAGAAGCAGAAACAACCCCACTAAGAGATTTAGTATTGTCAGGGTTTTGCCATAATTGTTGTTTTATTTCTATAGCTGCTTCATTATCTTCTGTCCGTTCAGAGATAAAATCTCCCTGTTTGGCGGGGAAACTGCTGTCTACGTGCTGAAATTGCAGTGTTAGTTCCAACTTATCTGTAATTCCCCAACTAAAACCACCACCATAGTTAAGGGCTGTATCATTATTGTCAATTCCACCCGGTACTAAGTCAGGTAAAAAAAACAAACGATTATCTAGGTTAAAAATTACTTCTCCTTGGCGTAGATGTTTGGCTGTGGGTTGAGTAAAAACGCGATCGAGCAAAGGACTGATGGTAAAAAGAACTGGTGGAGTTGTTTCTTTTGTCTCCGATATTAGAGGGGTTGCATCTTGTTCGGAGATATTAACTACCTCATTAGCGATAGTAGGTAATTCTGCCTTTGCCCACCATAAAGTTACCAATTGGCAAAGAAAAATAATTTTTTTAGACATTAGCTCGATAGCTCGATAAATTGGATTTGAGGTAGATTTTACTCTGAAATGAGATTACCTCATGGAACTAGCAATAAGTCAACAGTGTATCTTTAAAAAAAAAGTATAGTTATTACCCTATTCTCCTCGCTAATCTAGCCAAAATTTTAAACTTTACCTAATCCATATAGTAGTAGTTCAGTGTATGCTATCAATCAAGTTAGTGTGAGGAGTTATTTGAATGAATTTGCATACCCATGCTTTGGAAGTCCTTAAGACAACGAGTCGGACTTTTTATATTCCCATTAGTCTCTTACCCGAAAAATTGCAAGCAGCAGTAGCTTCAGCTTACTTATGTATGCGGGCGATCGATGAAATTGAAGATCATTCAGAATTAGATAATTTCACTAAGGCAAAATTATTAAAGCAGATTAGTCTAAATTTACAAGCAACTGTCTTTAATTCTCCTTCCCACCATTTCACCCAAGGTTTGGAAGCTTATCAACAAATTTTACCCGAAGTTACCTTACAAATCGGCGAATGGTCGATACTGGCACCAGAAACTATTGCACCACGTATTTGGGATGCTACAGCAGCTATGGCAGCTCGTATGGCATATTGGGCAGAAAATAATTGGACTATTCACACAGAAGCAGATTTAGATCGTTATACTTTTAGTGTCGCGGGTGCAGTCGGACTATTACTCTCTGACTTATGGGCTTGGTATGATGGAACTCAAACTAATCGTGCCTATGCTATTGGTTTTGGTCGTGGCTTACAAGCAGTAAATATCGTGCGCAATCATAGTGAAGATTTAAGACGAGGAGTTGATTTTTTACCTGCTGATTGGACTATCAAAGATATGCAAGCTTACGCCCGTCGTAATCTTAAATTAGCCGATCTATATACTCAATCTTTAACTTCAGGTCCGGCATTAGATTTTTGCCAAATTCCTCTGGCTTTAGCTTATGGCACTTTAGAGGCTATTGCGTCAGGAAAAGAAAAACTAACTCGTAATGATGTCTTAATTTTAGTAGAACAGTTTATTAGAGCTAAGTCAGCTTAAATTATTTAAAATAAATTCGCTTAAAACAGAAGCAAAACATTACTTTACCCGTAAAGAAGTCAGGAGTGTTAAACAATTTTTTGGATAATTATCTTATAGTTGTTGATTATTGGCTTGTCTGAGTTGACTGGAGACGAATATGGACTGGTGGCGAAAACTCAAAAAAAATCCTTTGGCAAGGTTTGGGGCTATTTTACTGATTATATTTTATGTAGCGGTAATTTTTGCCGATTTTGTTGCTCCCTACGACCCCTATTCATCTCAGACAGATGGTTCTCTATTACCACCAACCGAAATTTACTGGCGATCGCCTGAAGGAGAATGGATTGGCCCTCATGTTTATCCTACTACTTTAGGCCCGACAGAAGTGGAAACAGGCGATCGAGAATTAAGAGTAGATTTTTCTCAACCTTCCCCTATACGTCTGTTTGTAAAAGGGACACCTTATAATTTATTTCAAATTACTTTACCTCTACCCCCTAATTTTGAAGAAGTAACGGTTTTCGGTGGTATTCCTTGGCAACGCCATCTATTTGGTACCATCGGTGAGGGCAAAATTAATCTTTTAGGCACAGACGAACAAGGAAGAGACGAATTTAGCCGTTTAATCTTTGGGGGTAGAATTAGTCTCTTTATTGGCTTAGTAGGGATTACCATTTCTTTCCCTTTGGGGATGTTAGTCGGGGGGATTTCTGGTTATTTTGGTGGTTGGATTGATGCTATTTTAATGCGTTTAGTCGAAGTATTGATGACTATTCCGAGCATTTATTTACTAGTAGCTTTAGCAGCCGTTTTACCACCTGGTTTGAGTAGCGCACAACGCTTTTTATTAATTGTGTTAATTACTTCTTTTATTAGTTGGTCGGGATTAGCAAGAATAATTAGAGGACAGGTACTATCTCTCAAACAAAGGGAGTTCGTGCAAGCAGCTAAAGCCATGGGCGCAAAACCTCTATATATTATCGTGCGTCATGTTTTACCCCAAACGGCAACCTACATTATTATTTCTGCAACCTTAGCCGTACCTAGCTTTATCGTAGCAGAATCAGTACTCAGTCTCCTTGGGTTGGGTATCCAACAACCCGATCCTAGTTGGGGTAATCTTCTGTCGATCGCTACTAATGCCTCAATTTTAGTCTTACAACCCTGGTTAATTTGGCCTCCAGCCTTGTTAATTATCCTCACGGTATTGGCATTTAGTTTATTAGGGGATGGTTTGAGAGATGCTTTAGATCCCCGCAGCTTGCAAAGGTAAACAAGTCATGATAATAATTAGTCTGTATGTGCCCAAATGCAAAGAAAATGACCAAAATTCTTAAAAAACCTTGCATCGGGCGCAGCTCAAAACAGCTTCATATCCTTATGAATAAAGAGTTTTTGACTTATTCAGCAAGCCCTAAATAAACTTTGTTTTTTTCTAATTTTTCCTAGATGTAAAAAATCCATAATTGTGAGTCCCTGTTCCCTTACTCAACTAGTAATTTATGTTGAAAGACAATCTTTGAGGCTATAAACTATCTGTTCCTGTTCTTCCTCTAAAATACCTGGAAACATAGGTAAAGATAGCACTTCACGGGCAGCTTGTTCTGCAACGGGTAGTTGACCCGATCGATAGCCTAAATCCTGATAAACGGGTTGTAAATGAAGGGGGAGAGGATAATAAACCATGGCAATAACCCCCATTTCTGCTAATTTTTGCCTAACTCGATCGCGTCGTGGTTCTCCATCTAGTCGATCGTCTTTTATTTGAATAGTATATTGATTCCAGACGCTTGTACCACCTGCTAAAGCTTGAGGAAGTTTAACCCCAGTAACAGGTTGTAGTAGTTGGTGATAATAGGCTGCTGCTTGCTGTCGTTGTTGATTCCAACTATCTAGATAACGGAGTTTAATAGAAAGTAGGGCTGCTTGAATACTATCCAAACGGCTATTAATTCCTGTTAACTCGTGACTATAGCGGGTTTTTAGACCGTGTTCTCTTAACATTATTACTTGGGAGGCGATCGCTTTATCATTAGTAGTTAAAGCACCACCATCACCACAAGCACCTAAATTTTTAGTGGGAAAGAAGCTAAAACAACCAATATGTCCGATGCTACCAACTTTTTGACCATTCCATTCTGCCCCTGTGGCTTGGGCGCAGTCTTCAATTACATAGAGATTATGTGCCTGGGCAATTTCCATTAACCTTTGCATATCTACTGGTTGTCCAAATAGATGTACGGGAATAATTGCTTTGGTTTTAGGGGTAATAGCTGCGGAAACTTGTTGTAGATCGAAATTAAAAGTATCGGCTTCAATATCGACAAATACTGGTGTTGCACCTACTCTGGTAATTACTTCTGCTGTAGCAATGAAAGTAAAAGGAGTAGTGATAACTTCATCTCCTTGCCCGATATCCAAGGCTCTTAAAGCCATATATAGAGCATCTGTACCAGAATTACAACCAACGCATTTATTTACACCGAGATAGTTGGCAAATTCTTGCTCAAAAGTAGTAACGGCTGTACCACCAATATAACGACCAGAATTAAGAATTTCGATAACAGTTTGAGTTGCTTCTTCGCTAATGACTTGATATTGTCTGGTTAAATCGACAGGAGGAATCTTTTTCACTCTGCTCACTAAGATATTATTTTCAATAAAATTAAATTTTGCTCTTAATCATAGAGCATGGTCAGACAATTAGCATATGAAGTTTTTGATTTACGCTTGTCTGTAAGTAATAGAATTTTAAAATTACTCCAAATATAGATAAAGAATAACTCATAGTGAATAATTTAATCGAGCTTGATTTTATCGATCTAGCCCTAGCTTTAGGACTTATTGGACTGACGATCGCGCTTTCTCTCTGGCAAAAATTAAGTTTAGAAGGACAGTTAATTTTCGGTGCAGGGCGTTCTATTCTGCAATTGCTAGTAGTAGGCTATGTTTTAGAGATTATTTTTGCTCTGAATACTTTTTGGTCTGTATTACTAATTTTAGGGGTTATGACTACCATAGCAGCAGTTGTTGCCCGCAATCGCATTAGTAAAAAGATTCGGGGTTTGTTACCTGTTGTCTGGCTATCTTTATTGGCGAGTAGTGCTTTGAGCGTTAGTTATACTATCTTGCTGATTATTCAACCATCTAATTGGTACGAGCCACAATATTTAATTCCTTTAGGGGGTATGCTATTAGGTAATGCCATGAATGGAGCTTCTTTGGCAGGGGATCGCTTTACTAATGCAATTAAGCAAAATCGTTTAGAAGTGGAAACCCATCTCTGTTTGGGTGCAAATCCCCATCAAGCTATAACTACCTATCGTCAAGAAGCTATCCGTACTGGTTTAATTCCTACACTCAATAACATGATGGTAGTGGGTTTAGTTAGCTTACCAGGAATGTTTACAGGTCAAGTATTAGCAGGAAGCGATCCCCTTAATGCTGCTTCCTATCAAATTTTGATTTTATTCGCGATCGTCTTAACTAATTTAACTTCTACTGTACTGGTAACGGAAGGTTTATATCGTCGTTTTTTTAATGAGGATGCTCAATTGATTTTGTCTTGAGGGGTTAGTTGTTAGTTGTTAGTTGTTCAAAAAATAACTCCGAACTACGAACTACGAACTTTTAACTCATTTTAAATATCCTTCTATCAAAATATCCGAATCGATCGCCTGTAATTTAATTCTCTCCAACTGTAAAGCATCGGTCATTTTAGTTAAATTTAAATCGCCAACAGGAGAAGGGGCAGTTTCACCACCGATAATTTTAGGGGCAATAAATGCCATTACTTTCTGAATTACCCCATCCGCGATCGCTTTTGCTGCTAGAGTTCCCCCACATTCCCATAAAATTTTAGATAATCCGCGATCGTATAACTGTTTCATGACTAATTTGGGAGTGAGAGAAGCTAATTCGCTTATTTCTACTCCTTTATCTTTTAACTGTTGCTGTAGCTGCTGGTTACTATCTTTTTGGGTAAAGATAACAGTAGGTACAGTATCTGTATTCCATAAATTACAATCTGCTGGTAAATCTAGATAACGAGACATAACTACTCTTAAAGGATTGCGATCGCCGATCCCATGAGTAGTTAACTGGGGATTATCACGACGGACGGTATTACCGCCAATAATTACCGCATCGCAAGTACTCCGTAACTGATGCACCCTCTGACGAGAGGCTTTAGTCGTTACCCAGGCACTATGCCCTGAAGTAGCAGCAATTTTTCCATCTAAGGTCATCGCATATTTAAGAATACCAAAAGGAAGTCGATACAAAATGCGATGGATAAAAGCTTCATTTAGTTGGCGACAGGCTGCTTCTTCTACTCCTACAACTACTTCTATTCCTGCATCTCTTAATCTGGCTATTCCCCCACCAGAAACACGAGGATCGGGGTCTACCATACCTACTATTACTTTGCTTACTCCCGCAGCGATTAAAGCTTCTGTGCAGGGAGGAGTACGTCCGTAGTGATTGCAAGGCTCTAAGCTAACATAAATAGTTGCTCCTCGTGCTTTTTCTCCTGCTTCTCTTAGGGCAAAAACTTCTGCATGGGGTTTACCTACTTCTGGATGAAATCCTTCCCCAACAACTATCTTACCTCGTACAACTACAGACCCCACCAGAGGATTGGGAGATGTTTTACCCGATGCTTTAGCTGCTAATTGCAGACATCTTTGCATCATTTCTCTGTCAAAAGAAGTCGGTTCAAATTCTGTTGATAAATTCACTAAGATTTAAGATAAAAATATTTGCTCGTATTTTACAATTTTCGTTCTCGATCGCGCTTAAGAAATTATATGGTATTGATATTAGATAGCCATAGAATTGGAGAATGATTAGATCAACGCAGCTAGTAGCAGATATTTATACTCTTGATAACAACTAACAACTAACAACTAACAACTTAAAAATGGCTATTTATCAAGATAGAGAAGCTTTTATTCCTTATACTCGACAAGCTCTAATCGACCTTTGTTTGTCAGATGATAACTTAACTGTTACCGAAAAAGAACAATTTAGAGAGTTTTGTCAAATTTTGGCTGCTTATTATCATTTTAAGTTTCACAGCTATCTAGAAAATATCAAGCATAATTACACCCCTTTCGATCCTGATGCTAGTGGATCTAATTTAACTAAATACGATCGAGCAAGCAAAGGAGAAATGACTCAAAATCTGCTCGAAGATTTTACTACTATTTTAAATAAAGCTAATTATTATCCTTTATCTAAAGGGGTTTTAAGAAGAGCATTAGAAGACGATTCTTTATTCGATCTAAAAACAGAAGTAGATTTTGCTGATTTTGCCGAAATGCTTTGTTATTGTCAGGGAGATGGTCGGAAAAATATTACTATTAAAAAGTTTTGGTTCAAAAAAGAGAAGACAATTGATGTTTTCGAGCGAGTAGTACTTTTAATTAAATTCAAAGAAGAAAAGCATTTTGCTGATAAGCCTACTCCTAAGTCAGAACTAAGTTTTAAGCCTGGCTGTGTTTATATTTATCTCTATAAAAATTTATCTAAGCTAGATATTGAATTTATTTTTCCTAATGTCCAAATGAGTATGACGTGGAAAGATCGTTTGCTTTTTGGTATTCCCGCAATTGGGGCAGGTATTTCTTTAGTAGCAAAGATTTTACCGCAACTGTTATTAATTATCGGGGTTATTCTTTATGTAGTTTTAGGAGATATACCCACGGATGTCGTTCCAGTCAGAGAAGAAGAAGTTAGAGATGTAACTCCTTTACTCGTAACCACTCTTTCTTTACTAATAACTTTAGGTGGATTTGCTTTTAAACAATATACTAGTTATAAAAGTAAGCAAATTAAATTTCAAAAAAACATTACCGAAACTCTCTTTTTCCGTAATATGGCAAACAATACTGGAGTATTTCAGTATCTTATCGATGCAGCAGAAGAAGAAGAATGCAAAGAGATTATTTTGGTCTACTATCACTTATTAACGAGTAATACTTTGCTGACTTCAGAAGAATTAGACGATCGCATTGAAGTATGGACGGAAGAAAAAATAGGTAAAAAAATAGATTTTGATATCTATAAGACAATTAAGAACCTTCGATCGATCCGAGGTAAAGTCAATTTAAACCCAGAAGACGATCGAGAATTAACAGAAGTTGCTTTACTCCAACAAGACGAACAAAACTATTTACACCCATTACCTCTAGATCGTGCCACAAAAGTTATCGATTACGTTTGGGATAATGCTTTTTATTATGTCTAAAACAAAATTGTTGCCAAACTAACAACTAACAACTAAAATAAACTTCTACAGCAGCACGATGAATTAAAGAATGACGATAGACTAACTCTTGAATGTTGTTGCTATAACCACCACCAATTACGCTGGCGACGGGATAACCAGCAGCAAGACAAGTACTCAAAACTAACCTTTCTCGACGATAAATACCCCAATTGGTTAACGCCAATTTACCCAAGCGATCGCTCACGTGAGTGTCTACTCCTGCATCAAACAAAACTAAGTCGGGTTTAACTTCTGTCAGTAAATCGGGTAATTGTTTGGCTAGTATTTGTAAATAGCCATCGTCATCTAAGCCCACGGGTAAAGGAATATCTAAATCGCTGGTTTGTTTTCTACCAGGAAAATTAGCCTCACAATGCATCGAAAAAGTGAAGACAGTCTCGTCATTTTGAAAAATCCAGGCTGTGCCATCCCCCTGATGGACATCTAAATCGACAATTAAAATTTTGTTGACTAATCCTTGTTTTTGGATTGTCTTAGCTGCGATCGCCAAATCGTTAAAAATACAAAACCCCGAACCGTAACTGGGAAAAGCATGATGAGTTCCTCCTGCCGTATTACAAGCACAACCATGCTTTAAAGCCAATTTAGCTGTTAAAATAGTCCCCCCTACAGCTATACGGGTACGCTTAGCTAAGGCACTACTCCAGGGTAAACCAATGCGACGTTGAGCTTTAGCATCTAGTGTTCCTTCACAATAACCTTTAACATAATCTGGAGTATGGACTAACTCGATTAATTCTGTTGATGGTAGCTCGGGAAGGTAAACTTGTTCTGGTTTAATAATGTTCTCTGCTAATAATAACTCATGCAATAACTTAAACTTGGGCATGGGAAAACGATGCGCTTCTGGTAGCGGGGCAACATAATCAGGGTGATAGACAATAGGGAGATTCATTAGACTTTTACGATAAGTCAAACTATAGTAAAACAATTTCCAGCTATGGCAAACTAGTAGACATGGGCTTAAATAAACCTACCATTTGAAATCATCGAAAATCCTGTAAATTTATACTTATTACTTCTGTGTAGCAGTACTAGTCCGATATGAGTAACGCGATCGCCTATGCAACTTTTAGATATCAATAAAGACGAAATTAAAATAATTACTCCCGTTTCTTGGGAAGAATACGAATACTCCAATTTTATTCATATAAAGAAAATATGAACCCGATCGATAATCTATTTCGGTAAAGCTCGATCGAACGTTGTTAAGATAGTTTCTAAGGAAAAATTAGTTTTTGCTTGTTTATAACCTTGTTTTCCTAAATCGATCGCAGTGGTACGATCGTCTAATAATTCTTTAATAGTTTTAGCTAAAGCTTTTGCATCTCCAGGAGGGACAAGACGACCAGTTACCCTGTCTTCAATAAGTTCGATCGCGCCTCCCGCAGCAGTGGCAATTACGGGTCTTTGTGCTAACATTCCTTCTACTATAACTCTACCAAAGGGTTCTGGTTCAGTAGAAGTATGGACAATAATATCACAGGCTTTCATCACAACAGGTACGTCATCCCGAAATCCCAACCAATGAACTCTTCCTGCTAATTCAGGTACGGCAGCTAAAGATTTTAATTCAGTAACATATTCTTCTTCACCAAAAAGTGCCTCTCCCACTAACAAGGCATGAACTTCTGGCAATTTTCTAATTGCTTCTAACAGAATATGCTGACCTTTCCAATAAGATAAACGGCTAAACACGCCCACTACAGGAACATCTTTAATTCCTAATTGGGTACGTATCTGTTGGGCTTGTTCTGGAGTTATGCGATCGAAGGGAGTAGAGTCAAAGCCATTGTAGACTACTCTAACTAACTCTTCTCTTCCACCAGCAGCAACAAACGCCTTACCTGTAGCCTCAGAATTGACAATCACCCTAGTAGCACAATTATTAGCCAACCAAACTGCAATACGCCGATTAATACTACTAAAATGCTTGGCAGTCAAAATATCTTGTAAGTGCCACACTACAGGCGGACTCCCTCTGAAGGTAGCTAAAGCAGAGGCAACAAAAGCCTTTTGCGAATTAGCGTGGATTAAATCAAAACCTCGGGCAGCCGAAGCAACTTGCCCTGCCATCTTCCATAAGTTGGGGAGTACTTTAAATGCTTCTAGTCCAGAAGAAGCCCGCACATTTAAAATTGATTGGTTCGCTTGGGCTACTCGTACTTTAATTCCAGCAGCTTCTAATTTATGTCTAAAAGCTCCATCAGTAAATAAAAATACACGACTAGTTTCCTTATAAGCAGTGGCAATATCTAATAAATGAAGTTCTGCCCCCCCCAAAACAGCAGCATGATCGACAAACAGAATTTTGCGTTGCTTCATTGTTATACGCTTATTTAATGTATTTATAGTAAGAGAGTACAAGTATAAACAAAACTGTTTTTGAGGATTAGCGATCGCTAGTTAAATGGACAACAAAATAACAACATACTCAATTAACCATTCTAAAACTACTCCTCATAACGGCTATCACTGGGATGGGAAAGCACGATCTTTTTTTGAAGGCTGGTATTTTCGGCTAACTCTACCTGAAATAGAGCAAACTTTTGCTTTTATGTATTCGCTCGCCGATCCTCTTGGAGGAGAATCTAATAGTGGCGGTGCAGCGCAAATTTTAGGCATAGATGAACAATATCTCTGTCGTACTTTTCCCGATGTAAATCAGTTTTGGGCAACCAAAGACAATTTAGGTTTAGGACATTGGGGTAAAACAGATTTACAAATAAAACCTCAGTTTTTGTCTCCTACAAAATTTAACACTCATATTCAACAGGGATATCAAGTAAACGCTACTCTCAATCAGGGTTCTATTTATAATCCAAGTAACAATAATTATTGTCGTTGGCAATATAATATTAAACCTATTTATGGCTGGGGAAATCCACAACGTCCTCAGAAAGCAACAGCAGGATGGTTATCTTATTTACCTATATTTGAACCAGGATGGCAGATTTTGATGGCTCATGGTTTGGCAACAGGATGGATTGATTGGCAGGGAAAGCTATATCAATTTACCCATGCACCAGCCTACAGTGAAAAAAACTGGGGATGTTCTTTTCCTCAAAAGTGGTTTTGGATTAATTGTAATAGTTTTACTAATAAACCCGATTTAGCTTTGACTGCGGGTGGAGGAATTAGAAAAGTATTATGGTGGCAAGAAGAAGTAGGGTTAATTTGTCTTCATTATCGCGGTCAATTTTATGAATTTGCACCCTGGAATTCTCAAGTTAGTTGGCACATTCAACCTTGGGGAGAATGGCAAATGAAGGCTGTCGATCGAGACTTTGAAGTTAGCCTGACAGGAACAACCAATTTACCTGGTACCTATGTTCGTACTCCTACAGCTAAGGGTTTGGTTTTCAATTGTCGAGATACAACTAGAGGTAAGTTAGAGTTAGAATTGCGCTCGCGAAGTGACACGGGTACGCGATCGCGCTTGGGAAAAATTATTCTTCAAGCAAATAGTTGGGTTGCGGGTTTAGAAGTAGGTGGCGTGCCTTGGAATGAACCTTGGATAGTTTACAACTAAATTGAGAAACAAATAACATGACTATTTTTACTATAGTTAATGATTTTAGAATCTCTCGTTAGCAGAGTTAAATCAGCAATTCTAGCTGTAGCTACAATTATCCTATCTGCTGGATCGCCGTGAAAGCTTCCTGGTAAAAAACTACTCTCAATAGCTATTTCAGGAGTCAAGGGATATAGGTTCATTCCTGGTTGAGCTAAAACTTCTTTTACCCACTGATATAATGGTTTAGTTACAGTGAGTCTGTTTTTAGCCACTAACATTGATAATTCCCACACTGAAATTGCAGCTAGATATACTTTTCCTTCTTTTGCAGTTCGATCTATGAGTTTAATTGCATCCTCAGATTCATGACTATGGTTAAATAACTATGGTTATAAATTTAGCAAAAAACACTGATGCTCCATCTCAAATAGGCGATCGCGCTTGGGAAAAACTATTCTTCAAGCAAATAGTTGCGTTGCTGGTTTAGAAATAGGCGGATCGCCTTGGAAAGAAGCTTGGATAGTTCGAGCTTAACTTTTTAACAGATTAAGTGCCGACAAGCATGAGTCCCTTAATTATTCGGCTTAAAGAAAAGTTTTCCTAAGTTGGCTAAACATCAAATTAGAGTATCGGTAAAATACAAAACTAGATAAGACTAAGTTTATCTGGAACTTTAATCGAGCTAAGACATAATCTTAGTGGTAAAAATCAAATATTGCCTCGATATCAGAAATTTTTATTACTTACACCTAATAAACTAATTAACCAACCCTTGACTCTTGCCGTAGAAACTTTAGAATGTCACAATAAAAGCAATTATTAAGAGAAAATAAAAGCAGAAGATTAATAATTCCGAGCGCTCGACAAATCCGTACAAACATTTAAACATTATTCAAGCAGAGGAGATTATCCGATGACGGTTGAAAATTTAGAAGCCAATGGCAACCAGTCAACAGAAGAGCATACAGAAGAACACGCAGTGGACTCTAACGAAAATAAAGGCAGAGAAGCCTTAGCATTATCTGTTAATAAAGGAACTCTACTTCCTAATAATAGACCTATTGAACCTAGCCACTTAGAAGTGGTAGGAACCTACTCTTCTCTTGGTGCTAACCGTCCAATTGCTAAAGGTAGCATGAAAATCAGCAGTAGTATTACTGTTTCTGGTCACCGTCCTATTGCTGTTAGTACTCTTAATGTCAGTGAAACCCACACAATCATGGGTAATCGTCCCGTTGCTTCCAACGAAATTGACGACCCCGCATCTTTAATGGGTTATTTAGACTAAAAAAGCTAATAGCTAATAGCTAATAGCTGTTAGCTATTAACTAATCTTCAGCAAAAATATAACGGCGTAATTCGCTAGGATCTGGTTCTGGACTAGATTCTGCGAATTCTACGGCATCATTAATCTGCGCTTGTATTTTGTTGTCAATTTCTTTTAATTCTTCTTTGGTAGCCAGGTTTTGCTTGGTTAAATAATTAGCAAATTTAGTAATAGGGTCTCTTTCTGCCCAAAATTGTTTTTCTTCAGGCGATCGCAACTCATCAGGATCGGCAAGAGAGTGTCCTCGGAAACGATAAGTAAGAGCTTCAATTAGAGTTGGGCCTTCTCCAGCACGGGCGCGAGCAACTGCTTCTTGAGCTACGGAACGGACGGCTAATACATCCATACCGTCTACCTCATACCCAGGCATGCCAAAAACACTGGCTTTTTTAAAAATTTCCGGTTGAGAAGTTGCTCGATCGTGAGCCATGCCAATTGCCCATTTATTATTTTCTACCACGTAGATAATTGGTAGTTTCCACAAAGCAGCCATATTCAAACATTCAAAAAACTGACCGTTGTTACTAGCTCCATCTCCGAAAAAACAAGCTGTTACCTGGTCGGCACTGGTATCACCTAAGGCATCTCTTCGATACTTAGTTTGAAAAGCTGCCCCCGTAGCTACAGGAATTCCTTCTGCCACAAAAGCGTATCCCCCCAGGAGATTGTGTTCTGAAGAGAACATATGCATAGAACCACCCCGACCTTTACTACAGCCTGTTGCTTTACCAAACAACTCTGCCATTACTTCTCTAGGGGGGACACCAGCACTGAGAGCATGGACATGATCGCGATAGGTACTACAGACATAGTCTTCATCAGCTCGCATAGCTTTAATTACCCCTGTAGAGACTGCCTCTTGACCATTGTAGAGATGGACAAAACCAAACATCCTACCCCGATAGTACATCTCAGCACACTTATCTTCAAACAAGCGTCCTAAAACCATATCTTCATAAAGGCGCAATCCTTCTTCTTTGCTAATCTCGATCGAAGTATTATCAAATTTGGGTAGAGTTCTTTCGGCACACATATAGTCTGTAGTATTTGGATCAAAACATAAACACTTACAATATCATAAAACAGTTTATTAAGATCGTATGGATGCTTTTGCCTCGACTCCTCCCCAATGGACCAATAAAGCTACTCATGCTGTTAATTTTGGTTGCCCTAATTGTCAAGCCAGTGCAGCAGAAGCTAAAGAAGTTTGGCTCAATCGTCGCGCCCCTGTCTCCTTTGGCAATAATCGCCGTAAATGGCAAGAGTTTTACTGGTGTGAGTGTAATACTGTTTGGTGGGCATGGAGTAGCGATCGCCCAACCTCAGATTTGAAGGATTGAGAATCATCACCTCTTTCTTAGGGGTCAGAAAGAATTTATGCTACTTAAATGTCAGTTAAATTAAATACCTAAAAGATGCCATTTGCCAAAATTTTAATTGCCAATAGAGGAGAAATTGCTCTGCGCATTATACATACTTGTGCAGAGATGGGAATTGCTACCGTGGCAGTTCATTCTACTATCGATCGCCAAGCTCTTCACGTCCAGTTAGCAGATGAAAGTGTTTGTATAGGACCACCTCCTAGCGGTAAAAGTTATCTCAATATTCCGAATATAATTGCTGCTGCTTTAACTCGTAACGCCGAAGCTATTCATCCAGGCTATGGTTTTTTAGCTGAAAATGCTCGTTTTGCCGAAATTTGTGCCGATCACCAAATTGCTTTTATCGGACCAACTACAGAAGCAATTCTGGCCATGGGGGATAAATCTACAGCTAAAAAAACTATGCAGAAAGCAGGAGTAACAACTGTTCCAGGCAGTCATGGTTTACTCAGAGATGAAGAAGAGGCGATCGCTACAGCACGGAGCATTGGTTATCCCGTGATGATTAAAGCCACAGCAGGGGGTGGCGGACGAGGAATGCGGTTTGTGAGCAATGAGAGTGAATTAGTGAGATTATTTCAGGCTGCTCAAGGAGAAGCAGAGGCTGCTTTTGGCAATGCAGGAGTTTACCTCGAAAAGTTTATCGAACGTCCCCGTCACATCGAGTTTCAAATTTTAGCCGATAGTTATGGTAACGTCATCCATCTAGGAGAAAGAGATTGTTCGATTCAACGCCGTCATCAAAAACTCTTAGAAGAATCTCCTAGTGCCATACTTACCCCACGGTTAAGAGCCAAAATGGGAGAAGCTGCGGTCAAAGCTGCTAAATCGATCGATTATGTTGGTGCGGGTACGGTAGAGTTTTTAGTCGATAAATCTGGTAATTTCTACTTTATGGAGATGAATACGCGCATTCAAGTCGAACATCCCGTTACTGAGGTAGTTACGGGACTAGATTTGATTGCCGAGCAAATTCGTGTTGCTCAGGGAGAGAAACTATCCATAACCCAGAAACAAGTAGAATTAAAAGGTCACGCGATCGAATGTCGGATTAATGCGGAAGACCCCGAACATAATTTTCGGCCCCATCCTGGCAGAATTAGCGCGTATTTGCCCCCAGGAGGACCAGGGGTAAGAATGGATTCCCATGTTTATACAGACTATGAAATACCACCTTACTACGACTCTCTAATTGGCAAGTTAATTGTTTGGGGAGAAAACCGAGAAGCTGCGATTAAACGCATGAAAAGAGCTTTAAGAGAATGTGCTATTACAGGAATACCCACAACCATTGGTTTTCATCAAAAGATTCTAGAAACCCCTGCCTTTTTAAAGGGAGAAATTTACACTAATTTTGTCGAAGAGCATCTGATGAATCAATCCTCTAACTCTTAAACTGGTTTATCTGATTCCAAAAAACTTGGCTGCACCACCTAAGATGACAATAATTAACCCAACCAATACACCTCGATTGGTAAATTCCTGGTTGCCTATTCTCTTATCTAGTTGTTCTACTTTGGTGTCTAATGCTTTGATTTGTCCTGAAAGTTTTTCGTCAATAGCTTTGATATCACCCTTAATCTCGGCTTGACCTACTTCTAATTTGTTTAGGCGTTCGTCGATTCTGTCCAGCCGATTGTCTAGCTTATCAAACCGAGAATCAAGTTTTTTTAATACTTCTGCTAAATCCGTTTGAATTACTGGATTTTCCATTGTTATACTCCATATAGGTGTAAGAGAAATAATCGAGACATCCCCTATTGATTTGGTTGTTTATGGGGATGCTTTGATTTTAAGCTTTATACGTTGGATCGGTTTCTTTGAGCTAGTAGGAGTAAAGAGCGATCGCTTCTAGTGCCAACTGATAAAACTTTCTTAGCCACCTATCTGCTTGTTAAAAATTATTCCCGATTATAAGAGTGATAACTGTTTACTGATAACTGTTAAGTGCCATAGTAATTAAACCTTGTTGACCTAGAAGTATCTCTCGCAGCAGAGTTATAATTCCAACCCAAATAACTGGAGTAATATCAACACCACCAATAGGGGATACTATCTTACGCAATGGCTTTAAGAATGGTTCTGTAGGCCAAGCAACTAAATTAAAAGGAAGCTTATTCAAATCTACTTGAGGATACCAAGTTAAGACAATTCTTAAGATAAATAAGAGGGTCATTAGTCCTAGAAACAGACTAAGTAGTAAAGTAGCTAAATTAGGTAAATTCATAATTCAAGCGTAACTAGATAAATATTTCAACTTGTTAATATCGTTACAGATTGTAAATTATACTTTTAAGTATTGTAACTTGAGTATAACCAAGCTAGCTCATATATAGCCTTATCTCTTTCTCAGTAAAAGTTTTGTCCCTCGAGTTTAGTTTTGGCAGAAAAACTTTTAGAATTATTAACGAACTAGATGATCGATAGTAAATAAATAAGGATAAAAAACTATGACTTTCTCATTAGCAACTATAACTCCCTCTTTATCTGGTTTTTTCTGGAGTTTGGCCTTAGGAGCTGTAATTGTAGTAATTCCTGCTGCAGGACTTTTATTTTTTCTGAGCCAAAACGATAAAATTACACGCACCTAATGGTAATTGGGGAATAGGGATTAGGTGACTGGGGAATAAGAAAAATCGATAAGAGGAATTAAACCCACCGCTAAAATTTTTCACACCAAACACCTTAACTCTCTTAATCCCTAATTTCGAGCGCTCGAATTGAGAGCAAGCTAATAGCTAATAGCTATTAGCCAATAGCTATGAAAAAATTACACTTTGAACCTGTAAATTTTAAACTTGCCTATTTTCCTCGGAAATAGGGAGGTCATTTTTTTGATTATTAGAGAAAATAGTAATAAAACAAAAGTTAAAACAGTAGATAAAACAAAAAAATCTGGTTAAGGTAGAAAACTATTAACATCAGTAGCTACCATAAAACCGTATTAGGAGAGTAGTAATGGTTAACTTTGGGCTAAATGCAGCCAGTCTTCTTGGCATATTTTTAGCAGTAGCAGGAGCTTCTTTGTATTTTATGCGCTCTGTGCGCCCAGAATTGTCAAGAGACCACGATATATTTTTTGCTGCTGTGGGTTTATTATGCGGTTTTATTCTGTTATTTCAAGGATGGAGACTCGATCCCATTCTTCAATTTAGTCAAGTACTTCTAAGTGGTTCGGCAGTTTTCTTTGCTGTAGAAAGTATTCGTTTACGCAAGGTAGCTACAGAACAAGCCAGACGAAATACTCCTACTGTGGACAGAGAACGTCCTGTGAGTCGTACTAGAGTATACACAGAAGCAGAATTAGACCGCATCGAGGCAGACGAATATCCTTCAACAGCAAGAGTAAATTACAATAGCCCCAGATTGCGGGGTTATGAAGAACCCAAATCCCGTCCTACCCGTAGAGTAAGTAATGTAGAAAGAGAAACTAGAAGCTATCGCAGTCGTAATCGTCCTGAAGAATACAATTACAGAGATGATAGCGACCGGGAAGATAGTCGTACTCGCCGTCGTCCTAGTTCTTCTCCCCGTCGCGATCGCTATGAGGAACGCAGAGAAACAGATAATCGCTATGATGCATGGGAACAAGAAGATAGATGGAATGAACCAGAATATCCATCCCGTTCTCCTTACGATGATAATCGCTATGACAGAAATGATTATCCGCCTTCTTCGAGGAGACCACCTGTTAGTCCAAGAGATTTAGGTCGCTCTTATGACGATAATACAGAAACGTCGGGAGCAAATTATGTTGACTATCAACCTCTAGATTTAAATAATTTGGGAACAGATTATCAAGACGATAATGATTGGGAACAAGATAATTCTCGCTCTCCAGAACAACCCCCAAAACCAGATAACGATCGGGGACGTAATCCCATTAATTTCGATTACTAACAATTAATTATGTTGATGCCAAGCATCTAAAGCCATTTGATGGATTGTGCGCCAAGGCAAATTATTTTTTCTTGCTATCATGGCGCAATCTTCATATTCTGGCTGGATATTAATAACCTCTCGCTCTTGACTAGCTACTTTTACTCGGACTACTCCATAATTTGTGGCTACTGAATGTATTTCTCGCTCTAAAATACTTCTGGTTTGGGTTTGCTGACGAATACCCAGAGTAGTAGTTTCGCGGAAAATAATTTGTTGGCAGATAGAAACTTGGGCGGAAGGACAAATAACCGTTAATAAAATTCCCGTCCGCGATTTTTTCATGCCAATGCTTTGAGTAAAGACATCTAATGCCCCCGCAGCCAAAAGTTGTTCTAAAGTATACGCGATCGCCTGAGGATTGAGATCGTCAATCTGAGTTTCTAGAACAGAAATGGTTTCTTGTTTGTAAGATGAAGTAGAGTCTGTTGTCCCTAGCCACAGTCTCAACATATTGGGAATAGGTAAATCCGAACTACCAGCACCCAAGCCAATCTTGTCGATCTTCATAGCGGGAGGAGAACCAAAACTAGTGGCTAAAGTTACCGCGATCGCTGCTCCTGTAGGCGTAACTAACTCTTTAGCGATATTATTACTGTAAACTGGGACTTTTCTTGTCTCCCATAGCTTTAGCACCGCAGGGACGGGAACGGGCAAAATACCGTGAGCAGCTTTAACAGTACCACCGCCTGTCGGTAAAGGAGAGCAATAAAGTTGTTCGATTTCCAACCAATCTAGACCCAAACAAGTACCCACAATATCGACAATAGCATCGGTTGCCCCCACTTCATGAAAATGTACTTTTTCTGGTTCGACACCATGAACTGCACTTTCAGCGGACGCTAGATTGTGGAATATTTCTAAACTCCATGCTGTTACCCTGGGTGGTAGCTCGGCAGATTTAATTATTTGTTCTATTTCTGGTAAATGTCTAGCAGAATCATGATGACGCTCGTGATGATGAGAAGCTAATTTGGTATTTAGTAAATCTACATGAACTTTTGTTGCTAGTTGACCCTGACGATGAACTTTTTCTACCCTTAACTGATATTCCTGTTCTATACCCAAACCTTGGAGGCGATCGATTAAATACTGCCAGGGTACGCCCCCATCCACTAATGCGCCTAAACACATATCACCAGCAATTCCAGTGGGGCATTCTAAGTAGGCACACTTGCTCATATTCTCTCCTCAATCCCTAGTTTTCTTGGAGTTATTATTTTATGGCTATATTGTACGAACTACATCCCCAGAATCCCCAAAAGCGTACCATCGAAACTATTGCGGATGCCTTAAAAGATGGTGCGACTATTTTATATCCTACTGATACCGTTTACGCGATCGGCTGCGATCTTAATGTTAAGTCGGCTGTTACCAAAGTCAGACAGTTAAAGCAATTATCCAATGATAAACCTCTGACCTTTTTATGTTCCTCCTTATCTAATATTGCTCAATATGCGGGAGTGAGCGATCGAGCTTACAGAATCATGAAACATTTGATTCCTGGTCCTTATACATTTATTTTGCCAGCTACCAAATTAGTACCAAAATTAGTGATGAGTCCGAAAAGGAAAACTACTGGTATTCGCGTTCCCGATCATCAAGTTTGTCAAGAATTATTACAAGCTCTCGGCAATCCCATTATTTCAACTTCTGCCCATCTACCCGATCGAGAGGGAGAATTTCCCACTCTTAACGTAGAAAAAGCCAGATTGTTTGATGCTTTAGAAAGTCAAGTTGATATTATTATCGACAATAGTATAGAGCCAGGATTTCAAGTCTCCACAATTCTCGATTTTACCGCAGAAGAACCTAGTGTTATTCGTAAAGGTTTAGGCTGGAAAGAAGTTGAAAATTGGTTAGATATAGTTGGTTAGTTATTAGCCTTTAGCTTTTAGCTCTTAGAATTATCAACAAAAAGTAGGGTTTGAGAAATGGTACAATCTAACTCCAAACCCTTTTATAGAAATAAAAATCTATCGCACATCATTAGTATTTAGAGACGACGACCAACAATAACTAAATCTCTTTTTATTCCATCCATATCTGCTACTTGAGGAAGATAACCCCATTGACTGAATTGATGTTGCTTAAATAATTCTAAACTTGGTTGATTGTGAGCAAAGATGAACCCTAGCAGAGTGTTAATTTTTAGTTCGGAACTCTGTAAAATAGCTTGTTGTAAGAGTTTGTTGCCAATCCCCTGACGACGATAAGCACTAGCTACATAAATACTCACCTCTGCTGTCTGCCGATAAGCAGGACGACCGTAAAAAGATTGGAAACCAAGCCAACCAGCAACGTTATTGTCCATCTCAAACACCCACAGAGGACGAGTTGACCAATCTCGATCGCGAAACCAAGATAAACGACTTTCCACAGAAACAGGATTGAGGTCTGCCGTTGCCAGGCGATCGGGAATTGTACTATTGTAAATCTCGACGATGGTTGGTAAATCTGTTTCTTTGGCTTTGCGAATCATAAATTTGAATAGAGAGTGATTAACTAGTTAATTGCTGGCTAAGAGCTAATGGCTAATAGCTAATAGCTCTTTTTATTAAAGCCATCGAGAATCAGAAAAGGCTATAATCGCCTTATTTAATTTCTAGTGTGAAGTAATCTCAAACATAAAGATTAATGGAAAATTATGTTTCTAAGCTATTTAACTCCTGGGCAAATGGTTTAGTATTGTTTAGTCAAAGATATGGTCGTCAAGGATGGTTAACTTTTTTGTTCATCTTGACTTTGACTATAATTACCGTTGTTCCTTCTATGAGCCATTCTCAAGGAGCGATCGAGTTAAATACAGATAAATTAACCAGCACACAAGTAGCGCAAAAAAAGACTTGTTCGATTCAAAACATTTCTAGAGAATTGAGAGGAGTATGGCTCACTAATATAGATAGCGATGTCTTATTTTCTCGTCAAAAGCTCAAGGATGCGATCGCCACTCTGGCCGATCTAAATTTTAATACTCTTTATCCCACAGTGTGGAATTGGGGCTACACTCTTTACCCTTCTCCGATAGCTGAAGCTGTATCGGGTAAAGCTGTCGATCCCATTGAAGAATTAAAAGGAAGAGATATTTTACAAGAAATTATCGAAGAGGGGCACAAACGGCAAATGGCTGTAATCCCTTGGTTTGAATTTGGTTTTATGGCACCAGCAGATTCGGCATTGGCAAAACGTCATCCTGAATGGTTAACAAAGAGACAAGACGGTAATATTATTTGGTGGGAAGGAAAACAGCATCAAAGAGTTTGGCTAAATCCCCTGCACCCAGAAGTCCAGCAATTTATTACCAATCTAATTGTCGAAATTGTCAGTCATTATGATGTTGATGGTATTCAATTAGACGATCATTTTGGCTATCCCTCAGATTTTGGTTACGATGATTTTACCGTCGAACTATACAAACAAGAACATGGAGGTAAATCACCCCCAAAAGACACCAAAGACCCTCAATGGATTCAATGGCGGGCAGATAAAATAACTGCTTATGTAGAGCAACTTTTCCATGCTATTAAAGATGCTAACCCTGAGGCGATCGTTTCTCTTTCTCCTAATCCCTATAATTTTTCTTTAAAACATTTTTTGTTAGATTGGGACAAGTGGCAAAAAAAAGGATTAATTGAGGAATTAATTGTCCAAGTTTATCGTCACGAACAAGCTAGTTTTATTACTGAATTGAATAAACCAGAAATTAAAGCAGCCAAAGAACATATTCCTGTAGGTATTGGTATTTTATCTGGTTTAAAAGGTCGTTTTGTACCTGTAGGTAGAATTCAACAGCAGGTTGATGCTACCAGAGACCGCAATTTAGCAGGAGTTTCTTTCTTCTTCTACGAAAGTCTGTGGAATTTAGCAACAGAATCGCCTCTAAATCGTCAATATAGGTTTCAATTTCTCTTTCAAGAAAAAGCTAAACGACCCGATTTAAATAATACTACTCTTTCTTGTTCTTAAATCCTGACTTTCAGGGTTAAAAATCTTATGATAATTCTCCATGATGTTTAATACCGTTAATTAAGACAGATGAGTTTAATCGACTTTGATATTCACCATTTAGTGGCTAATGGCTAATGGCTGATAGCTAATAGCTGATAACTAAAAAGAATAAATAATGAATGGGTTAATTAATTGGTTTATTCTGGTTGGCTTTGGTTTATTTTCTGGGTCTTTAGCTGGTTTACTGGGAATAGGAGGTGGTACAGTTTTAGTACCCATGATAGTCACTCTTGGTTATCTCCCAGCCAAAGCCGTAGCCACTAGCAGTTTAGTAATTTTTATAACTTCTCTTTCTGGTAGCATTCAAAACTACCGCATGGGTAATCTTAGTTGGCGACGAGTTATCTCTCTAGGCTTTCCTTCTTTATTGACAGCGCAAGTTGGGGCTTTTTTTGTGCCTAAAATACCTCCTAATATTCTACTTTTTTCCTTTGGAATTCTACTACTTGTTAATATCTTTTTAGCTGGTTTGCGTAAACGTTTAATTAGAAGAAAAATAAATACAAAACAATCCAGTGTAAATCCCTGGTTTGCCAGAATTTTTACTGGAAGTGCTGCTGGTTTATTAGCTGGCTTATTTGGGGTTGGTGGCGGGGTAATTATGGTTCCTCTGCAAATGCTTTTATTAGCTGAAAATATCAAAAAAGCAATTCAGACTAGCTTAGGAGTAATTGTTCTTACTTCTATTTCTGCTTGTATAGGTCATGCTTATCAGGGCAATGTTTTATGGGTAGAAGGATTAATTTTGGGAGTAGGTGGTTTGTTGGGAGCGCAAATTAGTACCCGATTTTTACCTAAATTACCCAACAAAGTAATTGGTTGGTGTTTTAATATTTTGTTGGTCACTCTTGCTGTGTACACCTTTTGGGAAGCTTTGAAGATTTAAGACCTATTAAAATCAATATTCATCACTGAGATAGACTCGATCGAGATAGCTTTTGGTACAGACATTGCCCAGAAAAAAATCTAAAGTTTCTTGTTTGAGAAGATTATTAATAACAGCTAATTTACCAAATCTAATCCAACTTTGTTCTTGGTTTTGTAACGAAAGAATATATTTGACTTGATTATCAGTTAGCAAACCAGCTTTTTGTAGATAATATCCTAAAGGTTGTTTTTGTTTTTTATGCATTAAGTTCGGTAAGCAATTAACAAAAAATTCTACCGTTTCTTTTTTAATCCATCCTCTCGATGCTAAAATCTCACCGATCGACATTTGCCGATTCAAAGATTGTTCTTTAAGAGCTAAGTCTAATTGAAGGGGAGAAATGAGTCCGGCTTGTTTTAAAACTTGACCTATAGGTTTCTCGAATAAAGAATTTATGCGTAAATTCATTGTCTAAACAGCATTCGCAAGAGCAAATAAATATTGGTCTTATCAACTGATAAAACCAATATAGTAGTCTCTTTAGAATATCTCGAATCACCCTAAAATATAAGGTGTATCTAATAAAGCTTTGGTAAAACTTTTATCCTTACATATAAAGAGATAATCAAGCTGGAATTAGCTACGCTGCTTTAGCTTCTGCTTCTTGTTTGAGTAGATTGATAATCGAGGTTTTTTCCAGTAAGCCAACCACAACTCCGTCTTCCTTAATTACAGCTATTTCACTAAGATTTTGTTTTTCTATTAGCTGTATTACTTCCATCAAAGATTGGTTCGATTTTACTGTGGTAATACCTGCCGACTCTTTAATTAATTCCTCTACCTTAATTTCTGTCCATTGAGATGTAGGAATTTGTTTCAAATCTTCAGTGGCTATTTCTCCAATGAGTTTTCCTTCTTCGTCAGTAACTAAAAATTTGCGCCATTTATCTTTACCAATGACATAATCATTGACAAACTTTCTGAGGGTTAAACTCGCTGAAACGATAGGGCTATCCTCAGCAACTGCATCTTCTGCGGTATAGTTGCTTAATTTTTCACTAACACTGGCAGACTGGGCAGCAAAACCAGCATTCTGGAGTAAAAACCAACCGATAAATAATGTCCAAACACTGCCAATAGAACTGATTCCTGCAATAGCTAATCCACCCATAATAACTGCTAGCCAGCCGAATACTTGACCAACTCTACCAGCAAAAATAACTCCTTTATTGGGGTTGCCAGTAATTTTCCACACAATAGACTTGAGTACATTACCTCCATCTAGAGGTAAGCCAGGAATGAGGTTAAATAAAGCTAATACTAAGTTAATGTAAGCTAGTAAAGAAACAATCGCCTTAATTGGGGCAGCTAAGGGTAAGCTGAAACTAATTACCGCAAATAGCACGAATAAGAGTAAACTAACTACAGGCCCTGCGATCGCCACTAAAAAAGCCTGTAAGGGTGTTTCCGATTCTTTTTCTAAGGTGGCTAACCCACCAAAAATAAATAAGGTAATAGACTTTACAGGTATGCCTTGAGCGATCGCTACAAAGCTATGACCTAATTCATGGGCTAAAACGGAAGAAAATAGCAGTATTGCAGCAATAAAACCCAAAATCCAGGGAAAAATACCTCCTAGCTGGGGAAATGATTGCCCTAAATCTGTCCCATAAGTCAAAGTTATTAGCCCTAAGACAAAAAACCAGGAAGGATTGATATAGAAAGGAATACCAAATAAACTGCCAATGCGAATGCTTCCTTTCATCTTGTCTTCTCCTTTGTCGATGGCGAACTATATGTATTTTCGCCTTTCTCTTTAAAAAAATTGTAACGAAATGTAAAAAAAACTCCTATCTTTCTCATACAGTGAAAACCGACATTAAAAGTACGGTCACAATTGAAAATCCTTAGGCATAATAAGATTAGAGATATCATTAAAACTTATGTCTGATTATCCTTCAACATATCCAGAATCTTACAGTCCAGAAGATATTCAGCAAATTCTCCATCTAGCGATCGCTCGTCAAGGAGACCGAGAAGAGTTGAGTCGTGAACAACTTTGGGAAATCGCTGATGAATTGGATCTAGATAGAAATACTTTACAAGCTGCCGAAAGAGATTGGTTGCAAGGAAAAGTAATACAACAAAAACGCCAAGCTTTTAATTTATATCGGCGTAATAGATTAAAACAAAAGACAACCAAATATCTAATTGTCAATACTTTTTTAGTATCTCTCAATGTAATTGCTACGGGAACTCTTACTTGGTCGTTATATGTATTATTATTCTGGGGATTGGGTTTGGCTCTTAATGCCTGGAAAACATTTCAATGTGAAGGAGAAGAATACGAAAGAGCCTTTCAACGTTGGGATTTTCAAAACCAAGTTAAGCAAACTGTTACAACTTTCTGGGACAGACTACAGCAGGCTTGGCAATCGTAGATACGCCCGATGTAAATTGTCCTTATTCTAATTTTTGGGTTTTTAGCTCTAACTAACACGCTATTTTTTCCGAACTCCCGAGCGCGGGAAGGGGAGCTTTAGAACCAAGCGAATTAGCTTCGGATATAGAGTTTAAACTTTAGAAAGCTCCCTTTCTCCCCCTGGCGAGGTTGTCTTGGAGGACGTTCCCTTGCTAGAGCAGCATTCCCTTGCTCGGTCGGCGTGCTTAAGGCGAGGAAACCTGAGGGGCTGTGGCGCGTCGCCAAGTTCCGACCGCTTACGCCGACGCGGGCTTCCTCCGCTTCCTCGCTATCGCGAACGCGCGAGCCAAACTCCGAACTCACGTTTGACCGAGTAAACGAAGGGGAATACCTATAGAAATATTCTCTTCGTCCAAAGCTAACTTGAGGCGACGACGAAATTCACGCCCCACCGCAAACTGTTTTAGGGGCTGAGTTTTGAGCCACAGTAAAATTTCCACTCCAGTTTCTGAAAGATCGTTCACTCCCAAGACATTAACGGGATCGATAATTTCTTCTTGCCATTCTGGATCGCGTTGCATTTGTTCTGCAACTTCTCTAATTATCTTCATTGCCTGATCTACATCTGCTTCATGGCTGATTTGAATGGTGAAATCGATACGCGACCAATCTTTACTCAGGTTATGAACGATCGCGATACTACTGTTAGGAATAGTTGTCAAACGCCCCCCTTCACCTCTTAATTGAGTCATGCGTAGGTTCATTTCTTCAACTAAGCCCGCTGCTTCTCCAATCGCGATAACATCACCGATCGCATATTGGTCTTCTAAAACAATTAGACTACCGTTAATAATATCTCGAATTAAATTCTGAGAACTAAAAGAGATGGCAAAGCCTAGAATACCTGCACCTGCTAACAAAGGACCGATAGGAATACGTAGATGAGCCAGTATTAATAGAATACCAATTATTATCAGACCATAGCTGATAATTCCCTTCAGGACGTGAAACAAAGTAGTCAGTCTTAATGTGCGTCGCTGAGAAAATGTTGTTGCTTCTCTTAATTCTTCTCTCAACCCCTTTGATAGGTAATCAATGCCAACAACGCTAGCCTTAATTGCTGCATAAGTTCCTAGAACAATTCCTACCAATTCCCACTTATTAAATAGCCATTTTTGCAGGTTGCGAGTGTAAGGAAAAAGTCCCAATATCCAGGTTATACTAATCAGCCAAACAATTACATGCCCGATGTGTAGTAATCTTCGCTTGAGAGCGTTAAGATTTTTCTGCCTCTGCCAAACTACTTTTTGCTCCATAATCGCTACGATCCTCGTCCGTTGAGTAGCAGCTATTTCTTTTGATTCGAGATTTTCTGTTCGCTCGGTTAGTAATGTGTTGTCTGGTGTGGGTTGCTGTAACAGCAGAGCTTCCCATTGGCGTTTCAAGCGTTTCTGCCAGATAAGGAACAACCCGCAAACCATTATCATTCCGAGTCCGATCGCTCCAGCAGTCAGAAGTTGACGCTGTAAGTACTCTGGTTGACGTTCCTGTTGAGCTTGAATTAAGGCTGTGCGGATAATTTGACTCCACTGGTTGGCTAAAGAAGGCACCGATAAGCCATGGATTTGAGCATCTAGTCGTGTAACGGTAACAATCTGCTGTGGTGGTAATTTTCTCTTATCGGTAACAGTAATAAAGGTTTGCTCATCTAGATTCCTGGTAGTGACAGTAAGAGTTTCGGGATCGAAACCCGTACGGATAATTTCCTGTAATCGCTCCTCGTACATTTTTACCCGCATATTCATGGGTAAGATAGTAGTAGAGTGGGAGTTAGAATTAGTTGCTGCCATTGCTGCGACGGGAAATAGTTCGCGCCCATCAAGTCGGACATAGGCATAAACTAGAGGAAGATTACTGGAGGTGTCTTCTCTAGCAGTAGCTTGGCTAATCCAGTTAGTGGCAATAATAAAGACAAACAGGCTAGTGAAGAATATAATTACTAGATTAGAGAATTGCCAAGAGCGAGATTTCTGCCCAATAATGAGTCTTAAATTCATTTTATTTCTCGATCTCCTTTAATTTGCTTAGGCAAATTAGTCTTCTTTCTGTTAATTTTAGGTGCAGTTGATGCTCTTCTATCTGGGAAGGAAAAAAGCGACATTAAAATATCTTGGTTAGGACTGAAGAGAAAAGCTAGTAAGAAAAATCCGAAGACAATCATTACTATTGCTGCACCAGAAGGTAAGTCGAAATAATAACTGAGATACATACCACTAATGGTAGAAAATATACCAATAATTGCACCCAAAGTCATCATTTGATGTAGCTCTTTGACTAATAAATAGGCTGTAATAGCAGGGCCAACTAAAAGCGACATAACGAGCAAAACACCTACTGTTTGCATACTGGCAACAATAGTCAGAGTGATAGCGCAAATTAACCCAAAATACAGCAAATTAACTGGTAAGCCACAAGCTTTTGCCCCAATAGGATCGAAAGTATAAAACTCTAATTCTTTGTAAAAAAGTTTGGTTAAGACCAAGATAATAGCTGTAATTATAGCTGTTTGAATTACATCTCTAGGAGTAATAGCTAAGATATCTCCAAATAACAGATTAGTTAAATCTATCTGATGGGTTTAAGTAAAGTAATTAAAATTACCCCTAAAGCTAAAAAACTACTCAATACTAATGCCATAGCAGCATCTACTTTAATAGTCGATCGTGATTTGATTATCATTACGACTAAAGCACTTAATATCCCTGCTATAAATGCACCTATTGATAGATTAATCTCTAAGAAAAAAGCAATAGCAATACCGGGTAAAACAGCATGAGAAATAACACCACTCATCATGCCCATTTGCTGCAAAATCAAATAACTGCCAACTACCGCCCCCAAAATACCTAGGAAAAAACCCACAGCGATCGCCAGGCGCATAAATTCAAAACTTAAAGGTTCAATAAACCAATTAATTAACACTAAATCTCTACAAACTACGAACTACGACTTCCGAACTCACCTTACCATAAGCTCTTTGTAAATTTTCTTTAGTTAATACTTCTTGTTTTGAGCCTGTGGCGATTATATGTTGATTGAGTAATAAAAATCGATCGTAATTCTCAAGAGTCATACCCAGATCGTGACTAATTACCACTAAAGTTTTGTTTTGCTGTTTTAGTTCGGCAAAAATAGTAAAAATAATTGATTCTGTTTGGCGATCGATGTTATTAAATGGCTCATCAAAAAATAATAAATCTGCTTCTTGTATTTCTTCAGGTATCTTAATGAACTGTCAGGTATAGATTTCAATCATGAGTAAGTTTCGTCAAGTTTTTGTGAAAATGAGACTCATTATCATAAACTAATCTGTTTCATTATACAATCAAAATCATTATCATTAACTAAATTATTTAAAAATGAAAAATATACTGCGTAGTTCAATTTTGTGTTTAACTTTAGGATTTACGGGATGCAGCACAATTAACCACAATCTAGTTGCTGTAGCTCAAAATAAACCAAAGGTGGTAGTGTCCCATAATGTTCTTTGCGATTTAACTAAAGCCATTGCCGAAGATACTATTGAGTTAAACTGTTTGCAGGATTCCGGTCAAAATATTCACACTTATCGTCCTACCCCTGCTGACAAAAAAGCGATCGAAGAGGCTCAACTTATTCTCTACGGGGGTTATCAATTAGAGCCAACTATAGTCAAATTAGTTAAAGCTACTGAAAACCCTGCCCCAAAACTTCCACTGTATGAAATGGCGGTTACAGAACCGATTATGGTGGAAGAACATCATCATGAAGGCGAAGATATTAATGATGACCCCCAAGCAGAAGCAACTAAGGAAGAAGAAAAACTACAACCAGATTCTCATGTTTGGCATGATGTGAATAATGTCATGACAATAGTAGAGTCGCTTCAATCACAACTAATTCAACTCAATCCTAGCGATTCTGCACTTTATCTCCAAAATAGTCAAGCTTTAAGTGGGCAGCTAGGACAACTCAATGTTTGGATTGGAGAACAAATTGCTACTATTCCAGAAGGACAAAATATTTTAGTTACTGCTCACGATTCTTTAAATTATTACGCTCGAGCCTATGACTTTGCCGACTACCAAACATTACAAGGTCTAGGGGATGAAGCGGGTTCTACGGCTGCTAACCTAGGTAAACTAGCTACAAAAATTCAAGAAATTGGCGTACCAACCATTTTTGCTGAAGCGGGAGAGAGCGATCGTCTTATTAATAGCATTGCTCGCGAAGCTAACGTAAAAGTAGGAGAAACAGCCTTATTAACCGAAAGTTTAGGACGAACAGGAACTACTACAGATAATTATATTGGCATGATGACTAGTAATACTTGTGCCATTGTGGAGGGATTAGGTGGTAAATGTACACCTTTCAAGTAGTTCGCTTTGGGAAATTGCCACAAGTTAATTTTCTTGCTTTAAAAGCCAAAAAAATCTCGAACTATTGTTAGTTTTATTGTATGATAGAAAAGTTGCCAAAAAACAAACATCATAGGGCTCGGTAGCTCAGTTGGTTAGAGCAGGGGACTCATAAGCCCAAGGTCGGCAGTTCAAATCTGCCCCGAGCCATAACCTTAAAAGCCTTATTGGGCTTACATCGTACCTGCTCAACCACTGAGCAAA
>JAAUYH010220516.1_pt1 | contig 37643 bp, 38 predicted proteins | sample 7278061 | NCBI WGS metagenome assembly JAAUYH01 (sample SAMN14350203, study PRJNA611818) | marine sediment metagenome | isolation source: surface marine sediment (0.6m) | place: French Polynesia: Moorea | collected 2018-08
CAGCGATGCATCACCGCCTCTGAGAAGCGGAAACTCATCGACATCGCTCAGAAAAATGTAATCGGCGTCGCGCCAGGTACGCAGGCGCTTGCCATAGGCGATGGCCGTGTTGTGCGGCTGCCGTCGCATCGCCGATCCATCGGGCGCGATCTCCAATGGGTTCGGCAGATGCTGCACGAGCCCCAAGCGCTCCAGCTGGTCCAGAATGGCGTCGGTCCCGTCGTTGCAGTCGTTCGTCAGCACGACGATCCGATCGATACCCATCAGGCGTTGCCAGGCCACCCATTCGATGATGAACGGGCCTTCGTTCTTCATTACAGTGAAGGTCAGAAGGCTGGGGTCGGCCAAGACAGCCTCTCTTGTCTGCTCGACGACAAACTAGCATCGATGACGGCAAAGAAAAACCGGGCTCTCCATCGACCCGAAAATATCCCGAGGGGGTCTGGGGGGAGCAGCGCTCCCCCAGTGGATCGCCTCCGAAGGAGGCGAAGCCTGGAATGTTAGTGAACGATCTTCTCTTCCTTGACGAACATGTTCGCCCAGGCGCGGTCGATCAGTTCCGGCGACATCTGATACGGGATGCCTTCGAACTCGCAGATCGAGATCATCTGGTCGATCAGGAAGATCGGCTGATAGTTCGCGTAGATGTTGTCGATCGTCGGGTACTTGTTCTTGATCAGATAGACCAGCGTGTCTTCGTCCAGCGGCATCTTGCGTTTGCGAGCCACCATGGCGAAGATCTTCAGATAGTCCTCCTGGCAAGGGCCATCGATCTTGATCTTAAAGAAGATCCGGCGAAGGGCCGCTTTGTCGAAGATTTCGTTCGGGTGAAAGTTGGTCGAGAAGATCACCAGCGTGTCAAACGGCACTTCGAACTTTTCACCCGATTGCAGTGCCAGGATGTCCTTGTTTTCTTCCAGCGGAACAATCCAGCGGTTGACCAGCGCCTGCGGCGGTTCTTCCTGACGGCCAAGGTCGTCCACGATGAAGACGCCGCCCGAGGATTTGAGCTGCAAGGGCGCCTGATAGGTCCGGGCTGTCGGGTTATAGACCAGGTCCAGCATTGACAGCGACAGTTCACCACCGGTGATCACGGTCGGACGGTCGCAAAGGACATAGCGCGTGTCGAAGCGGTTCGACGTGCGCCGCAGGCTGTTCGGGTCGTCTTCCAGAACTTCGGCAGCGGTGTGCACGATGGGGTCATAGACGGTGATGACCTGACCGGAGTATTCGATGGCGCGCGGAATATAGATCTTGTCGCCAAGCGCGTCCCGGATACCGTTCGAGATCGAGGACTTACCGTTGCCCGGGGGGCCATACATCAGGCACGAACGACCGGCGCTAACGGCGGGCCCAAGGTGGTCCAGCAGTTCGTCGGGCAGGATCAGGTGGCCCATGGCGCCCAGAAGCTGGTCGCGTGTCACCTGGATGTTCCGGATCGACTGGCGCTTGACCTGTTCTGTGTAAACCTCGAGCGGGACCGGCATGGCGCCGTAGTATTCGGACTGGGCCAGCGCGTCATGGGCGCGGGACTTACCGGCGTCTGTCAGTTCGAAGCCCATTTCGCCGCCCGAGTTCGCATGAAGCGTACCGGTCGCTTGCAGAAGTTTCTGTTCGCGGGCCAGATCGATAAGTTCCTGCGTCACCGGGATCGGCAAGCAGATCGCCCTGGCCAGTTCCGAGCAGCTGTCGATGTTCATGCGGAACATGGTTTTCAACAGGATGTCGCGCATCATGACGATGGGCAGCTTCATCCCATCAAGAGACCGCGGTGCCGGTGGTGCGATAACGTTCGAGGTTTCCATATTCATTGGCTGAACCCTGCCTTCGACAAATAATCTATTGATGCGCCCCGCCGTTGCCCGATTTTGAACAATAACGCTTGGCACACCTGTTCGAGCTTCAACTTGCCGGTTTATTGTGGCCAAATAATGGAAAAAGGATGAGGAATGAGCAGGCCTAATCCGTTATTTCTAAGCGTGATCCTTGCCGTGTTTGTTGCGCTCTATGGTGGGGTGACCTTCCTGGTGGGCGGGCTTTATCTGGATACGCATGAAGGCGACTCGTTTCACCTTCTGGATATCCTGACGCGGATGGAGCGGGGTGATGTTCCGCACCTCGACTTCATGACGCCGCTTGGGGCCTTGGCTTTCTGGCCCATCGCGGCGCTGATCGAAGCGGGGTATTCGGCGGGTATGGCGGCGATCCTGGCGCAGATCGGTGTTGCCGTGGTGCTACTGCCATTTGTCGTTTATGCCGCCTCGACGCGAATGCCGCGCGGTGTGGGGATCTATTTCGGGTGCATCACGCTGGGTCTTGTCCTGGCGCTGAGTTACGGCACGGCAACATCGGGCGTCGGCATCTCTATGCATTACAATCGCTGGGCCTGGGCCATGGCGTTCGTCGTCCTTGCCATTGTCTTCCTGCCCGGTCGAACGGCAAGGCCCGTGCTGGATGGTCTGATGGTCGGGTTTCTTGTTGCGGCGCTTTTGCTACTGAAGATCACCTATTTCGTCGTGCTTCTGCCTGTTGCTGTGCTTGCCTTCCTGGGTACGTCAGGGCCGCGCGCTGTGATCGCGGCCATTGTGTCCGGGGTCGCGGTCGCTCTGCTAGTGATGGTCACGCAGGGCCTTGGCTTCTGGCTGGCCTATCTGGCGGACCTGCGCCATGTCGCGGGGAACGAAGTGCGCCCCTTTGTGGGCCAGACCTTCGACAAGATCGTGGCCGGTCCGCCATTTATCGGAGCGACGCTTTTGGGCTTGGCAACTGTGCTGATGGTCCGGCGCATCGCCGCACCGTTGGTTGGGCTGTCGGTCCTGATCCTAATCCCCGGATTTCTTTACATCACTTATCAGAATTTCGGGAACGATCCGGCTTGGTTGTTGTTTTTGCCCGTTTTTCTTCTGTCACTCCGGCCCGAACCGGGCACAGGCGGCATCTTTGGCGTCGACCTGTCGCGGGCTATGACGGTTTCCGCCATTGCGGCCTTCGCGATCTTCTTTCCGTCGTTCTTCAACATCGCGACGTCACCGTTGGCGCATGCAAGTTTCGACAAGGCGCGGTTCATCCCGATGCTGCCTGAAGCGCATGGCCATCAGGATGTCTTCATTCGCGCCGATCGCGCCTATATGACGACGGCGCAGGTCTTCAAGGACGAGGAACCGGGGCCTTGGGCGGCGTACCGGGAGCGGGCGGGGCGCGCGCCTGTCACAGAGTTTCAGGGCATCACGTTCCCGCAATGCGAATTTGGCGCGGGCAGTCGCGCGATGTTGGAGACGATTGGCGCGGATCTGACAAAAGCCGGTTTGCCGGAGGGCAGCCGTTTGTTCGCGGCAGACCTTTTGAGCGCATACTGGTTCTTCGCGCCGGTCATGCCAGCCCCCGGCAGCGCGCCTTGGTATTATGGTGGGCTTACGGGGTTCGAGGAAACGGACTATGTGCTGATCCCCAAGTGCGGTTTTGTGAACGGCGTGCGCGCGCTCGTGGTCGAAGAGATGAAAGCCTCGGATTACCGGTTCACGATTCAGCGCGACAACGAGCTTTACGCGCTCTTCGCGGTCAGCCGCTGAGAAGCCCGATCAGAAGATAGAAGAACAGCGCGGGCGCAAGCGCGAAACCCATCGGGAATTCCCGTCGCGTCCAGCTTTCCCAATTTGGGTACCGCGCCCGTACCGCGTCCGAGCGGCGGGCCGTTCGGTGCAACGCGAAGGCGGCGATGGTTGTCGCACCCAACAGGACAAGGAAAACGCCCAAATCCTGGAGGGCGATGAAAGGGGCCATGGCGGCCCCGTATTTGGCGTCGCCCGCGCCCATCATGCCGACCGATGCCATGATGAAGCCGATCACGATGACGACGCCGAAATGCAGATAGCGCCAGACGTAGTCGTTGAACGGAAGTGCCACCAATCCGACGACGATGAAGACCGCCAGCAGCGCCAGGACGGCCTTGTTGGGGATCTTCATGGTCGCCATGTCGCTCCAGGCGACCCAGACCGTGATCGGCAGAACAAAGGGCAGAAACCACGCGGCGGTGGTCCAGTCGATGGACATGAGTGCGCGTTATCCGGTGCCGTTTTCCAGCGCTTCAAGGCTGCGCACGGCGGCGTCGAAGTACTGAGGATGGGTGTCGATGGCTTCGGCCAAAAGCGCCTTGCCGGTGTTCACGTCGCCTTGCTTGATGGCCGAAAGGGCCGCTGTGTGAATGAGTTGCGCGCGCTCGATCTGCGTCATCGGCACAACCGGCATGTCGTATTTCCGCTGCGCGGCGCGGGCCAGAACGAGGTTGTTCTTGGCCGTGAACATCGAGCTGTCATAGGTCAGCGCTTCGGCAAAGAGCTTTTCGGCCCCTTCGTAGTCACCGCGCGTCAGCTTCGAAAAGCCCCAGTTGTTCAGGGTGCCCGACGGCGTCGTGGTCAATCCGATGGCCACTTCATAGAAGCTGTCGGCCTTCTTCCACTCCTTGTTGCTGTCGGCGACCATGGCTTCGAGCCGATAGCGCTTGAACGTCTCGTAAGTCGGCGGGATGACATCCAGCTGGTTTTCCGCCTCGTCCCATTCGTTCGACCGGATCAGTGCATCGGCGTAATCCACCCGGTCCTCGTTGGTGGCGCCGGGCATGCCGACGACCGTCTTCCAGGCCAGGGCGGCGGCTGTTGGCTTTTTTGCGCGCACGAGCGACTTGGCCAAGCCCCGGCGCAGGTCGATCCGGTTCGGGTTCTGGGCGATTGTGCGTTCGAAATAGGAGACCGCTTCGTTCGGGTCCGCCGCCGAGAGCATCACCTCGTTCAGGTTCGTCTCGTCGATGACATTGACGTCTTTCAGCGCTTCCTCGGTTTCCCTGTCGGAAAGCCCGCCACCCGAGTTGCAGGCGGCTAGAAAAAAAGCGCTTCCAATACAAATGGTTAGAAGTCCTGCACGTTGCATATCTTCGTCCCTTACTGCTCTGTTCGCCCTGTCTGTCCCGATTTTTCCGGGATCTTAGGGTGTTTCGAGTATCCGGTAAACACCGGGGCCCCGACGCACCAGGCGGAAGTCCTCGGGCGCATCATAGGTTGGATTTTCCATCTTTGCGAGGGACAAGCGCAGGTTTTCGCGAATTTCCTGGCTTTGCCCGCTGTCGAGGGCAAAGGCCAGCCTGAAAACGCGGCTGGCCTCGCCGTATTTTCCTTGCTCCATCAGAACGACGCCCAGGTTGTTCCAGGCCGGTGGAAAGGTCTCATCATACTCTGTGGCACGGCGCAGCATCTGTTCGGCCTGGTTCAGTCGACCAAGCTGCAGGTTGGCCGAGCCGATTGCAGAAAGAACATCGACGTTGACGCCTTGTTCGGAAACAGCCCGATAATAGGCGTCGAGCGCCAGTTCATACTCGCCGGCCGCCATCAAGCGGTGTCCGACAGTCAGACCGTCGACGGACTTTGCACTTGCGTCCGTGCCGGTAGGCGCCAGCGCGCCGCCCTCCAACGGCTGAAGGCCGCTTGGTGCACAAGCGGCCAACACCATTGACGATAGAAGCGCCAGGGTCGCGTATGTTGCTTTCATTTGCCCCTATTCAGAAGCTTGCACTGCTCAACGTCACCGCAATCTCGTAGATCGAAGGCCCGATCAGAATGATGAGAAGCGGCGGAACCGTCAGCATCATTGTGGCAAGTGTCATCTTCGTTGGCAACTTGTTTGCTTTTTCTTCGGCGCGCATGATGCGTTTGTCACGCATTTCGTCCGAAAAGACGCGCAAGGCCTCTGAAATCGAGGTACCGAAACTGGCCGACTGGATCAGCACTGTCACGAAGCTGGCCACGTCAGGGACGCCGACACGTTCCGACATGTCACGCAGAACGGTGGTCTTGTCCTTGCCGGCCTTCATTTCGTTGGAGACCATCTCGTATTCCTCGGCCAAAGCCGGGTAGCCTGCCTTGATTTCTTTCGAGACGCGGATGATGGCCTGGTCAAGCGACTGACCGGCTTCGACGCAGACAAGCATCATGTCGAGACTGTCGGGGAAGCCGTTCGTGATCTCTTCCTGGCGGGTTTGCTGGCGCTTTGTTACCCAATACTTGGGCATCATGTAGCCGACGATGCCAGGGATCAGAACGCTGCCGATCATAGCCTGAAGCGACGGCTCGCCCGTGGCAGAGGCATAGATCGCGTAAAGAGCGCCAAGCAGCAGGAAGGCAATGCCCAGAAGGAACTGCAGGAAGTGATAGGTCCGGACAGCATCTTTCGAGCGATAACCTGCCTGCAGCAGTTTCAGACGGACTTCGGAGTATTGCTTTTCGTCCTGCGGTTCCAGGAAGTTGGCGTATTTGTCCAGTTTGTTGACGTTCTTGCCGCGACCGCGGCGAAGCCGGGGGCCGTCGCCCTCCTGTCGTGCACCCGCCCGTGCGGCATCGCGCAACTGGTCGAACGGATCCTTTTCCTTCTTCAGAAGGATCGGCAGCGTCAATAGGACCAGGAACATGCCCAGCACGCCGATGATCAGAAGCGGTCCAAGCTCGCCGAAGTTGTCGGTCAGCCAGGTGTTGGCCGTGGTGAAAAGGTTTGTGACGATTTCCATGGGCCTAGACCTTGATGTTCACGAGCATGCGCATGACGAAGATGTTCGCCACGAGGAAGGCGGCGACGATCAGACAGGCCGGGATGAAGTAGGCGGTTTCCTTCACGTCGTCATAATAGTTCGGCTGGATCACGTTGATCATCACCAGCGCGAGGATGGGGAAGATCGACAAGAACATGCCAGACCATTTGGCTTCCGCGGTGATGGCTTTCACGCGGCGGAAGAGCTTGAACCGCGAGCGAACGACCTTGGCCAGACCGTCGAGGATTTCAGCCAGGTTGCCGCCCGAAGTCTGCTGGATGGTCACGGCCACGGCAAGGAAGCGCAAATCCTGCATATCCATCCGTTCGGCCATGTGTTTCAGAGCCTCGCCCACGTCGCGGCCATAAGCCGCTTCGTCCGAGATCACACCCATTTCCGTTCCCAGCGGGTCCGGCACCTCTTTGGCGACGATCTGCAAGGCAGAGGAGAAGGGGTGACCCACGCGCAGGCTGCGCACCATCAGTTCGACCGCATCGGGAAGCTGTTCCTCGATCAGGCCGAGGCGCTTCTTGGCGGTGTTGTTGACCCAGACAAAGACCGCGCCCACGCCCATGATGACCGATACGGCCACGCGTATCAAAAGCGACGCCCCGGTGCCGAAGGTCAGAAGCACGAAGGCCACGACCGTGAGAACACCCATCACCATGATCAGCTGAGCCGGCGTGAAGGCGATATTTGCCTTCTGCGCCTTGTCCGCAAGGATTGCGTAAAGCGGGATCGATTGAGACCGCATATGCTGGGACATTTCCTTGCGGAGTTGTTCCAGCACCTGCTCGCGGCCAGCGCCCTTTTCGAGCATCTCGAGGCGGCGGTTGACGCGATTGTTGAGCGAGATCGACTTGCCGAAGACCGTCAGATAGATGCCCTGCACAAGGGCAAGGACAGCCAGGAAGATCAGGCCATAGATGATTGGTTCTGCGCTGATGACCATGGGGACTTACTCTGCCGCAAAGGGTTCGAAGATAGCCGCCGGCAGGTCGTAGCCCCACATGCGGAAACGCTCGGAATAGTGGCTGCGGACACCGGTTGCGGTGAAGTGGCCAATAATCTTGTTGTCGGGCGTGAGGCCGACGCGCTGGTAGCGGAAGACCTCCTGCATCGAGATGACTTCGCCTTCCATACCCGTCACCTCGGTGATGGACACCATGCGGCGCGAGCCGTCTTGCAGACGCGAGGCCTGCACGATCAGGTTCACAGCGCTTGAGATCTGGGAGCGGACCGCCTTGATCGGCATTTCGATGCCGGCCATCGCGATCATGTTTTCCAGACGGCTGACGCCGTCGCGGGCGCTGTTGGCGTGGATCGTGGTCATCGAACCGTCGTGGCCAGTGTTCATGGCCTGAAGCATGTCGATGACTTCCTCGCCCCGCGTTTCACCAACGATGATGCGGTCGGGACGCATACGCAGCGCGTTTCGTAGACAGTCGCGCTGGGTAACCGCGCCCTTGCCTTCGACGTTGGGCGGGCGGCTTTCCATCCGGCCCACGTGGGTCTGCTGCAGCTGAAGTTCCGCCGTATCCTCGATCGTCAGGATTCGTTCGTCGTTGTCGATGAAGGACGAAAGCGCGTTGAGCGTGGTCGTCTTACCAGAACCGGTACCGCCCGAGACGATGACGTTCAGGCGCGTGGCCACAGCTGCCTGCAGGTAGGCGGCCATTTCTTCGGTGAAGGCGCCGAAGTTGACGAGGTCGTCAACCGAGAGCTTTTCCTTCTTGAACTTACGAATAGATACCAGGCTGCCGTCCACCGCAATCGGCGGGACCATCGCGTTGAAACGCGAGCCGTCCGCCAGACGGGCGTCGACGTAGGGGTTCGATTCATCAACACGACGACCCACCGCCGAGACGATCTTGTCGATGATCCGCAAAAGGTGGCGTTCGTCCTTGAAAGTCGTGTCGGTCAGTTCCAGCTTACCTGCACGTTCCACGAACACCTGCTGCGGGCCGTTGACCAGAATATCGTTGACCGTGTCGTCCTTCAGAAGCGGCTCAAGAGGGCCAAGGCCCGTCACTTCGTCGTAAAGGTCCTGGTTCAGCGTCTGGCGTTCTTCGCGGTTCAGAACAACGCCCATTTCATCAAGCGCTTCGCCTGAAATGGCAATGATTTCTGACCGGAGATCGTTTTCAGAGGCGCTTTCCAGAGCGCTGAGGTTCAGGTTGTCCAGAAGGCGCTTGTGCAGCTCAAGCTTGATCTCGCCCAGACGTTCCTTGCGCTTGCGTTCTTTATCGGCCGCCTGCGCCTGCGCGGGGCTTCGGCTGACATTGCGCCGCTTCACCTCGACCGCGTTCTGCGTCGGCGCCGGCTTGGAAGGCGTGCGGGCCGTTTCCTGACCGCCCGGGATCGATTTCAATTCCGGTGAACCGGGGTCACCCTTTTTGTACTTCGAAAACAACGTCTTGCTCCTTCAACCCTCAGCCTTCGACGGCCGAGACGTTTGTTTCGTGGATAGAAGCCGCAAGCTTCTGAATTTCCTTGCGCAGCGGATTTTTGGCGGCCACGTCGGACAGCGGCACGCCGTGGTCGTTCGATTGCACGACCTGCTTGCCGCCATCGGGCATCAAGACTTCGATCTTGATGTCCAGGCTTTCGGCCATGCGTTTGATCCGGCTCTTGCCGTTCAGGTCAGTGAACCCGGGAGCCCGGTTCAGCACGTAACGGATCTTCTCATAAGGAAGTTCTTCGCCCTTGAGCGCCCGGATCATCCGAAGCGTGTTCTGGGCCGACCGCATGTCCAATTCGGTCATGCCGAAATAGACGTGCGCTTCCGACAGAACGGTTTCGGTCCACATCACCACGGTCCGCGGCATGTCGATCACGACATAGTCGAAGTTGGTCTTGGCCACGTCGATGATTTTCTTGACGTCTTTTTGTTCAACGACATCCAATGGGATCAGTTCGCTGGGTGCGGTCAACACCTGAAGCTTTTCGTTGAAGGTCAGCAGCGCCTGCATAAAGCTGTCGCTGTCCATCGTGTCCGTTTCGGTCAGAAGCTCGAAAACAGCTTCGCGACGCGGCAAGTCCAGATAGGTGGCGGCAGAGCCGAATTGCAGGTCTAGGTCCAGAAGGCAGACGCGAAGCGCCTCGTCGCCTTCGTCGATATTTGCCAGTTCCCACGCCAGATTGACAGCGAAGGTCGTGGCCCCCGTGCCACCTGCAAATCCATGCACCGGCAACACGACGCCGTCACGGTCACCGGTTGCTTTCAGGTTGTTTGCGATATTCGCCGCGACCATTTCGGCCTGCTCGGCCTTTTCACGCATGCGGGTTATCGCATCGTGAAGAGCGCCGTCGGGAAGCGGGTAGGGGACGAACTCTTCGGCCCCGTATTTCAACAGCTTGTGCAATACGATCGGGCTGACTTCTTCGGCGATGACCAGAACCTTGATCTTCTGAGCAGTCGCCCGGCGCACCAGATCGGAAATCAGGTCGATCTGTGCTTCGTCGTCCTGATCGATGGCCAGAGCCACGAATTCCAGATGATCAGCTTCGGGTTGGTCAAAGAAGACGCCGGCGTCGTCGAGGGATAAGTCTCCCCAGTTCTCGCCGCATTCGTTTTCCATATCTTCAATAAGAAGATCGAAATTCTGTACATCCCGGCTAATTGTGCAGGCGACAATTGGTGCCGCTTCTTCCTGCAATGCCGCGCTACTACTCATGTCCCTCACGTCCTTCCGTTCTGGGCCCCTATCGCGAACGGGGTATCAAACAGGGCAGAGGGCCGACTCGTGGCGCACTTCGCCCTAAGCATATGCAGTGACCGGCAATATTGGCGACATTGAGGCTAAAAGATCGTAATTATTCGATATCCAACAACGATCAGGAAAACGAAAAGGGCGGCCCGAAGGCCGCCCTTTGCGTATATTTTATTGGGGTTTGGCTTAGCCGCCGCCCGCTTCGATGGCCTGAATACCGCCGCCCAGGGGCGATGGAGCCGTAGCACTTGCGACATAGCCGCCCCAGATCACCTGGGCGTATTTGCCGTTCAGGTGACCCGAACAGAGCACGCTGCCGGTCCGGTACTGCGGCGGAGCGCTTTTCGGATCGAGAGCGACAACCGCGTCGGGAATGATGTGCCCCTTCGCCTGGCCCGTGCACATCTGTGCCAGCATGTTGTTCATCGTCGGGTTGCCGAAGCCGCCTTCGTCGAGGAACGATCCGGCTTCCTTGTTGAAGCCATCGTCGCACGCACCCAGAGCAAGAAGCCCTAGGCCTGCAAGAAGAGATTTGGTCTTGAAGGTCATGGGTCTTACTCCATCACGTAGCCGTAGGAACCGCCGAAGTCTTGCTTTGCGACTTCTGCTGCGGCGCCGGCAGTTGGTGCGCCAGCGGGGCGCGAGACACGGCCGAAGAGGAACAGTTCGCTCTCGGTCGGCGGACGAATGCGATCGGTCGGAAGCGCCAGGGCATCGCCGCGCACCGGGGTCACCAGATGCGGAGTGATGATGACGACCAGTTCGGACTGATCCCGCTGATAGCTTGCGCTGCGGAACAGGGCACCCAGGACGGGGATGTCGCCCAGCCAAGGTGTCTGCGTTGCCGCATCGCTGAAGTCGTCCTGCAAAAGACCTGCGATTGCAAAGCTTTGACCATCCAGCATCTCGACGGTGGTTTCGGTCTCACGCCGACTGAAGGCGTTTACCGAGATGCCGCCGCCAGTGACACTGATCGAGTCGTCGATCGCCGAAACAGCGGCATTCAGTTCAAGGTTGATCCGGTTTCCGTCTACGACGCGCGGAATGAACGTCAGCTGAACACCGAAGGGACGGTATTCGATGGCGATCCCGTCATCGTCGCTGACGGGGATGGGATATTCTCCACCGGCCAGGAAGCTGGCTTCCTGTCCCGAAAGCGCAACCAGGTTCGGTTCCGCGAGGGTCCGCACGAGGTTCTTGGATTCAAGTGCCTCGATAAGCGCGTTGAAGGCGACCCCGCCGATGTCAAACGCCGTCGCCAGCTGTCCGCCTGCGAAGTCTTCCGTAAAGGTGGTGACCGCTGCGGTGACAGTGTCTGGCGGAGGTGCTATGTTTTCGATTTCGCGGAACTGGCCGTTGCCGCCTGTAACCACGGTGTCACCGTCAATCGCGGTGAAGCCCCCGTTTATAGACTTCAATACCGAACGCTGAACTTCGGCGAAACGAACTTTGAGCATAACTTGCTGCGTGCCGCCCACCGTCATCAGGTTGGAAACCCGCTCTGGTGCATAGCGATTAGCGAGGTCAAGGGCCCGGTCGAGCTTCTCGATCGACGACACGACGCCAGAGAGGACGATGCCGTCATTTGCCGTGCGTACTTCGATGCCTTCACCCGGAAGGATTTGCCGAAGCCGTTCCTTGAATTCCGCAACGTCCGGGGTCACCTGTACTTCAACGTTGGTGATCAGCCGGCCATCCGGGCCAAGAAGTGTCAGCGTCGTGCGGCCCGGTGCCTTGCCAAGCACATAGATCGTCCGATCCGACAGTGTTGAGATGTCAGCGATGCCGGGATTGGCGATGCTGAGTTCTGCAAAGGGGTTCTCAGCTTCAACCACCACAGCGCGGTTCATAGGAACCTGAAGCGCGGTAGAGACTTCCCCCTGCATTATTGTAAGCGTCTGCGCACTTGTCTGTGGTGCAGACGCAGCTGTAACGGCAAGCCCTATCAGAGCTGCCTTTAGAACTTTGTTCAAAGTCATGTGACCTGCCTTTCCGATCACGCCTCAGTTTCCGGGTCTAGAGCCCTTATAGAGCATACGATGCGTGAATGTTGAAAAATTTTCAACAATCAACGCTTTGAAAGGCCATTCTTATGTGGATGACGCGCAACACAAGCCCATGGCTAGCGTGTCAAAGAAAACACGCCACCGAATATGGTGGCGTGCGTGACCCTCTCATCCGTGGTTCGAAAAGGTCAATTTGTGCATTCAGTTTCGATGTTTGTCCGCACCTGCTCTTCGCCAACGCGACGCATGACGTAGCACTTGCGCTCCTGGACCTCGACCTGACGCTGAATGCCCAGAACATCGTTTTGGCTGACAGAAACGTCGCCCTCCACGGCGCCACCGCTGACGCCGACAAGGGCGAGCGACAGCCGACCCGAGGACTGCGCTTGCGCGAGTTTCGCAACTTCGGTCGGGTTTACTTCGACCGTAACGGTTTTCGGAGCCACCGGCTTCTGGTTGTCTTCGTCAGCCGATTGGTTGACGGCGATCACACGCAAATTCGGGTGGATCAACTGGGTGATGTTGCTGCCACCCGCGTTGCCTGTCCAGTAGACGTCAACGTTGTTGCCAGGGCGCAGGAAGCCCGAAACAGCCGATGTCGTGTCGGTTCGGATCGTGAAGGCGCGCATGCCGTGGCTCAGTTTTGACTGGACGCCAGCGTCTTCGCCGGGTTCCGTCACCTTGACGGCCAGAATGGCTTCGTCGGGCTCCATCGCACGAAGGATGGAGCGCTGCACGTCGGCGCCCTTGGGAAACAGGTCCTCGGCCGTTGTGAAAGCGCCTTCGGGAATGGCGGCCTTCGGCCATTTGACGACCTTTACGTCACCGGTCGTCAGGCGCTGCCCGTAGCGCATCTGCTTATTGACGACCATGACATTCTCGGTTGGAACGATGGCGAGTTTCGCCGCTTCAGCCTCGGCCAGCCTGGCTTGCTGCTGGGAAAAGTAGTCGCGCGCCAGATACACCGCCGCGCCAGCAAGTCCAATCCCGAGGAGCAGAACAAGTCCGAACACCAATCTCATCACATATCCCTCTCAGGTTTCGAACAGGTTTCGCATCGCGGCCCCCATTCATCGCGTATCGACACCTTTATCCAGAAGGATTGTGGCGAAACCGTGGACGAAATCAGGATAAGCCGTGTAATGTCGATCTTCAGTTGGTGATGATGAAGTTCACTTCGGGCGGCTCGGCGGCTTCAAGGCTCGCGCCCAGGCTTCCCGACATGTCGGTGGCACCACCGGCAATCAAGGCCACGATGGCCATGCCCATTCCGATGATTGCAGCTGTCAACACAACCCAGTCGACGGTAACTGCACCGTCTTCGGAACGTGCGAACTCAATAAGGCTCTTAAACATTTCGCATCCCCTTCGAAGCATCCGGCTTCATACTTGGCACGCGAGAGCCGGAAACAAGTATTAGTGAGGTGAAGGCCGCGAGACCGCGGCCTTCATTACCGTTTTCTCCGATTACGGAGTGGTCGAACCGATCGTTGCCAGGCCGTCCAGCGTTTGGATCTGGGCGTTTGCCAGGCTCGACGAGATCTTGTTGGCCAGCGAGGTCGTACCACCCTGAACCGAGGTCAGAACGGCGATGCCGAGACCAACGATAGCAGCAGTCAGAACAACCCAGTCAACGGTGACCGCACCGGATTCGTCATTGATAAAGTCAAAAAGTTTCATGTGTCCCTCCATAGAGCACGCTCAGTTTCATCATACCGTCTGCGGCTGATCAGCCTCTCACATCTGATCGAGTGCCGCTTTGGCATGAGACGCATAAGGCACTTCAAATTGGGCGAGAGTTTGGCGTCGGTCGTACAATTTTCCATCGGATCTGCGATTTCCCGAATTTCCATCTAACATATTGTAATTAATAGGTTTAGATGAAAAATACCGTCTGATCACACCGACTAATAGACGCTGAAACGCATGACTTTTCGCGTTGCAGGAACAATGCGCCCAATTCTGGCTGGCCTCTGCCGGGGAGTTCTGCAAAGTTTCTGCCCAGAGCATGAACAAAGAATTATGGGCAAGATGCACAAGAAGTTGCGATTCCTTTTGGTTTCAGGGCTTTTAGCAGTTCTGGCGACTTATTCGTTGGCGCAGACGCCTTCCACGGCACAGGCGGGCGGTGATTTCACGTTCAAACGTGTCGCACCACCGGGCGCGGGCGCGGGCAGGCGCATCACCGTCCAGATCGACCCCAACGAGGAAGTCTTTCGCATTACGCCGGGGGCCGAACCGCGTCGCCCGGGCGATCCGCGCCCCGAGGCTGCCTTGCAGCCGCCTCCGGAGGCGCTGCCCCCATCTGCATACGATTGGTATTGGGAGGACGTCTCGCCAGCCCTGGGGCTTGATCCAGCGGCGCGGTTCGAACTTGCCATCAACGCGATCCGCCAGAATGCGCTTCGTGTCGACACACCGCGCCTCGATATGCTTCAGAGGATCGTGGAATCCCATGGCGTGGATATCCTGGCCAGCACGATCGGGACGGATGTGTCCCCGGCGCTTGTCCTTGCAGTGATCGCGATCGAAAGCGCCGGGCGGCCGGATGCGATCAGCAGTGCAGGGGCAGAGGGCTTGATGCAGCTGATGCCCGCGACGGCCGAGCGTTTTGCGGTGTCCGACAGTTTTGACCCAAAGATGAACATAGCAGGCGGCGTTGCCTATCTGGACTGGCTGCTGGACGAGTTCAACAAGGACCCTGTCATGGCGCTGGCCGGGTATAATGCGGGCGAGGGGGCAGTTGCCAAGCACGGCGGCGTGCCGCCTTTCCGCGAGACACGCGCCTATGTGCCAAAGGTCCTGGCAGCCTGGAATGTGGCGCGCGGGCTTTGCCTGACGCGCCCGCAGCTTATCAGCGACGGTTGTGTCTTCGTTCGCAGAGCGGCGTCGAACTAAATCTGCATCTTCTTGAAGATCCGCTCCGGGATGGCGCGGATGATCGTCATGACAGGCCACCAGATGAAGGGTGTATATAGTATGTCCTTCTTCTTGTCGGCTGCTCTCAGGATGTCACCCGCGACCTTTTCCGGCTGCGCGAGGAATGGCAGCTTGTCCATTCCCCATGTCATGGCCGTATCCACCGTGCCGGGCTTGACCGTCACCACATGCACGCCCGAGCGCCCCAGACGGTTCCTGAGGCCCGAGAGATAGGCGTGAAACCCTGCCTTGGAGGACCCATAGACATAGTTACCCAAGCGCCCCCTGTCGCCTGCGACAGAGCCGACGCCAACGACTGTGCCCTTGCCACGGTCCTCAAGGAGGGGGGCGAGGGCCGTCAGGAACCGGGCCGGACCGGCAAAACTGTCGGTGATGGTGCCATCGACCAACGAGGGGTCGGCGTCGATTTCCTCCTGTGGCGGCATGGAGCCCACAAAAACCGCCGCGCTGATCGTGCCATCAAGCGCCTTGGCGCGCTCCAAGATGGGGTCGAAGCTGGCGGGGTCGCGGGCATCGAAGCGGATCGCTTCGGCCAGCTGCGCACCCCGGATACCGCAATCCGCGGCAATGGTTTCCAGTTCGGCCATATCGCGGCCGGCCAGCACGACACCGTCGCCCCGCGTCGCAACCATGCGGGCAAAGGCGCGCGCAATCGTCGAGGTGGCGCCAAGAATGATCCAGGTCTGGCTCATGACGGGTCCCTCAACTTCAGGCGGCGGATGATGTCCGTTGTATAAGTGCCTTCGGGGTCCATTTCCTGGACGACCTTCAGCCATTCGGCGTGTTCTGGGTACATCGCCGCGATATTGGCAGAGCGGGCGAGGGCGTCCTTCGCCAGGTAGATGCGTCCCTTTGCGGCAATAGTCATGTCTTCCAGCTTGAGGATCAGACGCTCGGCCTTGTCATTGTTCCGGAAATCGAGCGCCAGCGTGTAGCCCTCCATCGGGAAGGACATATAGCCGGCGCGTCCCGGTCCCATGCGCTTCAACACTGCCAAGGGCGAGGCAAGCCCGGAGCGCGCGATCTTTTCCATCATCTCGCGCAAGGCCTCGGCCTCGGACACAGGCACCACGCATTGGAACTGGTGAAACCCTGCCTTGCCATAAAGCCGGTTCCAGTCACGGATTTTGTCCAAGGGAAAGAAGAAATCGTCGATCGGTTTGACGACAGTGCGTCCCTTGGCGGGGACTTTGCGCCAATAGGCGGCGTTGAAGCTGCGGACAACCGGGGGCGAAAGCGCGAAGCCCGGCGCATCCATGGGGACCTTTTTGCCTCGCTTGGCCGGGCGGACAAGGCCGCCACCGGTTTCGGCTTCTTCGAGGATGCCGCGGCCCAGATTGTCGCCCCAGGCGGTCGCGTCGATCCAGCCGACAGTGTAGGTCGCGTCAGAGTTGTCGAGAAGTGGCAGGAATTCCTCCCAGTCCTTCACACGGCGCTCGGTGACGACCATGACGTCGCCCTTGGCCTTCAGAAGCTTGAACTTGGCCGAAAGGATTGGACCCGTCTGACCGAGGCCGCCAATGGTCGCCTTGAATAGCGCGTCTTCCGACGGGGTGACGACCTTCGGGCCGTCAGGCGTTGCCAGGGTGAATTCGGTGATGTGCTGGCCAAAGGACCCGGCGCCGTGGTGGTTCTTGCCATGGACGTCCATGGCGATCCCGCCGCCGATCGTCGCGAAGCCCGTGCCCGGCATAACCGGTGGCAGCCAGCCCTTGGGCGCGAAGGTCTTCAGGAGTTCACCGATCTGAAGACCGGCTTCCACGTGGACCAGCCCTGTTTCAGCGTCGAAAGCCAGGATGCGATCCAGCCGTGTCATGTCGATGGCCTTGCCATCCGAATTCAGGCAGGCGTCCCCATAGCTGCGACGCATGCCCAAAGCTGGTGCGGCCTCGGCCTTGACGGTATCGAGGAGGGCAGCGACCCGTTCGGGACGTGCCATGTCGCCGGATGCCTTGTGCACCCGGCCCCAACCGGAATATTCAACTGTTTTCCAGCGCATGTTTTGCCTTCTGCGATGCTCTTTCGGCCATTGGGAAAACCATAAGCCCAATCAATATTGCGAACCAAAGCGTGGTCACGCGGATTACCAACGTGGCGGGGACCGCGACTTCAAGCGGCACGCCGTCCAGCGCCAGAAGGGCCACCATGGCCGCCTCGGCCCCGCCGAGACCACCTGGAGCGCCTGTCAATCCGCCTGCGAGCGTGGCGAAAATGAAGATGCCGACCGCTTTCCAAAGCCCGATATCCGCGCCAAGCCAGACCAGCAGCATATGAAATGCATAGCCCTCGGCCAACCATCCTATGACACCGACAAGGCCTGCAAGGATCATGACGGTTGGTCCCGTGAAGGCGTTCAAGGATTGTGCCGCGCGCCTGACCCGCACGAAAAGGCGTGGAAAGGCGCGGCGAGAGGCGATGTGGCCAATGTCGCCCACCCATCGGAGCAGCTTGGGCCGTGTCGCGACGATGGCGACCGCTATGGCGAGAAGGGCGACCGGAATGCCAAGCGCGATGCCCGAAGCCGAAAAAGCCAGTGACAACGCCAACAGAATGGCCATGGCTGCCAGATCGGCGGCCCGGTCGACCAGCACCAGCGGCGCGGTCTTTTCAAAGGACCAGCCGGTCTCGCGACGGATCCACCGCATCCGCACCAACTCGCCCACGCGGCCGGGGGTCACTGACATGGCAAAGCCACCCAGAAAGTGCCGCATGTTTTGAAGGAAGCCTGTCATTAACCCCAGCCGGGTCGCGAACATATGCCAGCGCAAGCCCCGGCAGAGGTAGTTCACAAGACTGAGGGCCAGAAGGATTGCCATCTCGCGCAATGAAAGCGTTCTGAGTGCGCCGACGGTCTCTTCCCAGCCTGTGGCCGCTGCCAGTCCGAACAGGCCAAAAGCGACAAGAAGGACCAGGCCAATCAGCAGTGCCAAATCGCGCCAACGCCGCGGCGATGCCGCGGCGTTGGGTACACGAGGGGAATTCTTTGGCGTTTCAGTCATTGCCATTGCACTTACAACTACTCAAAGACTAAGGCGAAAATTTGTTGCTGTTTCCAGTTTATGAACAGTCCGTAGGTATTTTCATGACAATTTCGTGCCGGACGGTCTTTCAGACAATCCTCGCTTCCGTCGCGGCGCGGATGTCTTCCCGGGTCACGTCCGGTGCCGTCTCTAGGATGTGCAGGCCCTTGTGGCCCACTTCGAGCACGCCGAGGTTGGTGATGATCAGGTCCACGACGCCCTTGCCTGTCAAAGGAAGGGTACATTCCTTCAGGATCTTGCTTTGCCCGTGCTTGTTTGTGTGGTCCATCACCACGATGACACGCCCGACGCCGGCAACAAGGTCCATGGCTCCGCCCATGCCCTTGACCAGTTTGCCCGGGATCATCCAGTTTGCCAGATCGCCGTTTTCGGCGACTTCCATCGCGCCTAGGATCGCGGCCGCGATTTTGCCGCCCCGGATCATCCCGAAGCTGGTGGCGCTGTCGAAATAGGCCGTACGGTCCATTTCCGTGATCGTCTGCTTGCCGGCGTTGATGAGGTCGGGGTCTTCCTCGCCCTCAAACGGGAAGGGACCCATGCCCAGCATGCCGTTTTCCGATTGCAGCGTGATGTCCTTGTCGCCCACATAATTGGCCACGAGCGTCGGGATGCCGATGCCCAGGTTCACGTACATGCCGTCTTCAAGCTCCTGCGCGGCGCGTTCCGCCATTTGGTTCCGATCCCAAGGCATCAGGCATCTCCCTTTTCAAGAAGTTCGGTAAGTTTGTCCTGCGCAGATGCAGCGATCTCTGCGTTTTCGAGCGTTGCCATCATCGACGCCACGGTCGCGATGGTCATGACATGGTCATGCGCGGCTTCCGGGCCGAAGAAGTCCACGCAAACGCGCCGGGACAGGTGCAGATAGGTTTCCGCGCGCTTGGCGATGTGCTCGACGGCGTCGGCATCGACGAGGTGGTCGGTCATCTCAGGCCTCCTCGCGCTGGCGGACAGTGCGCTGCTCGATGCGCTTCTCGTGCGTCCCTTGGATCAGGCGGTGAACATAGATGCCCGGCAAATGAATGTGGTCGGGATCAAGCGAGCCCACCGGCACGATTTCCTCGACCTCCATCACACACACCTGACCGCACATAGCAGCGGGCGGATTGAAGTTCCGCGCGGTCTTGCGGAAGATGCAGTTGCCGGTCTCGTCCGCCTTCCAGGCTTTCACGATCGAAAGATCGGCGAAGATGCCTTCTTCCAGCACATAGGTTTCGCCGTTAAAGTCCTTGTGCTCCTTGCCCTCTGCCACCTGGGTCCCCACGCCGGTTTTGGTGTAAAACCCTGGGATACCGCAACCGGCGGCACGCATGCGTTCGGCCAGCGTGCCTTGCGGGTTGAACTCGATTTCCAACTCGCCCGCCAGATACTGGCGCATGAATTCATCGTTCTCACCGACATAGGACGAGATCATCTTGCTGACCTGACGGGTCTGAAGAAGGATGCCGATCCCGAAGTCATCCACGCCCGCGTTGTTGGAAGCGAACGTCAGGTTCTTGACGCCGCTGTCCTTGATGGCCTGCAACAAGAGCTCGGGAATACCGCAAAGGCCAAATCCGCCCGCTGCGATCAACATGTCATCGCGCAGAAGCCCGTCGAGCGCTTCGGTCGCGTTTGCATAGATTTTCTTCATCGGCACCAACTCCTCGCGTTGCGCGTTTGATGCCTCTGCCCTTCCGCAAAGTCAATCGCTGCACCGCGGCGCAGGACTTAGCCCAAGACGGAGAAACTGGATTCCTCGTTGATCTCGCGCTTGCGGCTGTAAAAGCCCACGTCGATGACGCGGCCGATATAGGGCAGGCGGAACTGGAGCGGCGCGGTGTCGTGGTCGTTCCCCGCCTCGCAGTAGTCCACCAGTTCGGCCATCATCTTGCCCGCGATCGGTGCGTTCTTGTACTGGTTCCCGGACGTGCCGCAGGCCATGTAAAAGCCGCCGAGCGACGACTTGTCATAGATCGGGATCCAGTCCGTCGAGGCGTCGTACAGATCGACGACGCCGCGCGTTTGGCTGGGGATGGCGAGGCTCGGCACGCGCTGGCCATAGCGCATGGCCTGTGTCGTCCACTGATCGGTGAAGTTCCGGTCATAGTCGGTGTCGCTGTCCGTCCAGATATGGGTGTCGCAGGGCGGGTCTTCGGAGCCCACGAGGATGTGGTTCCCGTGTTCGGGGCGGGAATAGCAGCCGATATCGCTGTCACTGACCACGAGGCCGTCATTTTCATAGTCGAAGCCCTCAGGCGCGGGGACGTGGACGACTTCCTGCCGAAGCGGGCGGGTGGTGATCGTCATCTCGTCCGTCACACCGGCCATCTGGTTGAGGTAGACCGAGCCGGGGCCGCCCACGTTGATAACGACGGGGGCGTGTAGCTCCTCGCCGTCCGACAGTCTCAGGCCTTTGACGTTTCCGCCTGCCTTCAGGATGTCCGTCACCTCGACACCCATGCGGATCGTTGCGCCATGCAGTTGCGCCGCATCCATCAGGTTCTGCGCCGACAGTGCGGGGTCGGTGACATAACCGCCATTGGGCCAGAAGACGGCCCCTTCAAGCGCGCCGCCGGTGGGTTCGCCGAACCCCGGCTCGTCCTGGCGCTTCACAGGGAAGAACCGGTCCAGATCGAATACTGGCAGGCGGCTCCTGATCTCCTCCGGCCCCCACTCTTCCAGCGGAATATCCAGCGCGCGGCTGTTTTCAATGTGTTTTGCAAGGTGCCCGTTCTGTTCGGTCTTCATCACCATGCAGCCGCATTCGATGAACTTCGCCAACTCGTGGCCCGCACCTAATCCAAGGTGATCTGCCCAGTCGCGCCAGTAGTGATAGCCTTCCCATGCAAACGCCGTGCCGTCGAAGGTGGAATAATGCATGCGAATGATCGCGCAAGACCCGGCGGTGGAGCCTTGTCCGGCCATCCGCGTTCGGTCGACGCTGAGGGTCTTCATACCCTTCTTGGCCAGTTCGAAGGCCGTCGCCGCGCCGATGACGCCGGTGCCGATGATGATTGCGTCTGCTGTCTGGGCCATGCGGTCGCCTCTCGTTTGGGAGACGTTCGTTCAGGTGTGTGTGATTTTCAAGTCCGGGCGACGGCAAATCCGTTCGAAGAGCTTTGCCGCTAGCTGGCTTTCTTCTTCCTGGTCGTCTTCTTGCCGGATTTGGCCTCACGTTCCTCGATCAGTTGCATGGCCAGTTCCATCGTCACGTTGTCGGGCTCCGTGTTGTCCGGCAGCGTGGCGTTCACCTTTTCCCACTTCACATAGGGCCCGTATTTGCCGTCCATGATCGCCACCGCGCCGCCGCGGTCGGGATGTTCGCCAAGGTCCTTCAAGGTTTTCGCCTGACGGCCACGTCCGCGCGAGGCCTTCTTTTCGTCGATCAGTTGAACCGCGCGGTTCATGCCGACTTCCCAGACCTCTTCGATACTCTCGAGGTTGGCGTTCGTCCCGCCCTTGAACGAGGTGGACTCGGCGTGTTTCAGATACGGGCCATAGCGCCCTATGTTGGCCCAGATGTTCACGCCGTCTTCGGGGTGCTGACCGATCAGGCGCGGCAGCTCCAGGAGTTTCACCGCCTGCGCGAGTGAAATCTCGGCGGGGTCCCATCCTTCGGGCACGCCCTGTCGCGGCGGCTTCTTGTTGTCGTCGGTGACGACGCCGCGTTGCACATAAGGGCCGAAGCGCCCCTTGTGGACCCAGATCTGATCGCCCGCGTCTTCACCCAGAAGCTTGCCTTCGGGCGGAATGCCGCTTTCGGGTTCGGTGCCTGGCGGACCGAAGGCGCGGGTGTAGCGGCATTCGGGGTAGTTCGAGCACCCGATGAAGGCGCCGCCCGAGCGCGCGGTGCGCATCGACAACATGCCGTTGCCACAGTTTGGGCAGAGGCGCGGATTCGAGCCGTCTTCGGTGGGCGGGAAGAGATGCGGTTCAAGCACCTCGTTGATCTTGTTCAAAACGTCCGTGATCCGAAGCTCGGACGTGTCTTCGGTAGCCGCCTTGAAATCGCGCCAGAAGCGGCTCAGCACGTCCTGCCAATCGCGTTCGCCGCTGGTGATATCGTCAAGCTCATCCTCCAGCTTTGCGGTGAAGTCATAGCCCACGTAACGGCGGAAATACTCGACCAGGAAGACGGTCACCAACCGCCCCTTGTCCTCGGGGAAAAGCCTGTTCTTTTCCTTCCGCACATATCCGCGGTCCTGAATGGTCGTGACAATCGAGGCATAGGTCGAGGGGCGTCCGATGCCGATTTCTTCCATCTTCTTGACCAGCGTCGCTTCAGTGAAGCGGGGCGGAGGTTGCGTGAAATGCTGCTCGGGCGTGATGGTTTCCTTCTTAGCCGCCTCGCCCTGCATGATCTGGGGCAGCACCTTGTCGTCGTCATCGACCACGTCGTCGCGGCCTTCCTCGTAAACCCGCATGAAGCCGTCGAAAGTCACGACCTGGCCCGTGGCGCGGAGCACCACCTGACCATCGGCGCTGCCGATGTCGACTGTGGTGCGTTCGAGGCGTGCTGCCTCCATCTGGCTGGCCAGCGTGCGCTTCCAGATAAGATCATACAGCTTTCGCTGGTCTGGGTCGGCCAGTTTCAGGCTTTCGGTATCGGCGGTCATGCGCGAGGGGCGGATACATTCGTGCGCTTCCTGCGCGTTCTTGGCCTTGTTCTTGTACATGCGCGGGCTGCCGGGGACGTAGGTGTCGCCGTAGCGATCCTTGATGGCCTCGCGCGCGGCCGTAACCGCTTCGGGGGCCATGTCGATGCCATCGGTCCGCATATATGTAATGTGCCCCGCCTCGTAGAGCCGCTGCGCGATCTGCATGGTTTGCCGCGCGCCGAAGCCGAACTTGCGGCTGGCTTCCTGTTGCAGTGTCGAGGTCATGAAGGGGGGCGAGGGGTTCCGCGTGCCCGGCTTGGCTTCGACCGATTGAATGGTCAGATCGCGGGTATTGATCGCGCTGACGGCCAGTTCGGCGGCGGTTTCGTCGGGTATGTCGAACTTGTCGAGCTTCTTGCCGCCCAGAACGGTCAGGCGAGCTTCGAAGGATTGTCCGCGTGGCGTCTGGAGCAGGGCTTTGACGGTCCAGTATTCCTGGGCGTTGAAGGCTTCGATCTCCATCTCGCGTTCGACGATGATGCGCAGCGCCACCGACTGGACACGGCCCGCCGACCGCGAGCCTGGCAGCTTGCGCCAGAGGACGGGCGAGAGGTTGAAACCCACGAGATAATCAAGCGCCCGGCGTGCCAGATAGGCTTCGACCAGATCGCGGTCGACATCGCGCGGGTTTTGCATCGCTTCGGTCACGGCGCTTTTGGTGATGGCGTTGAAAACGACGCGGCTGACCGGCGTGTCCGCCTTCAGCGCCTTCCGATTGCGAAGCGCCTCTTCCAAGTGCCAGCTGATCGCTTCGCCTTCGCGGTCGGGGTCGGTTGCCAGAATAAGTGCGGGGTCGTCTTTCAGGGCGTCGGCGATGGCCTTGATGTGCTTTTTCGAATCAGAGGCGACCTCCCATTTCATGTCGAAACCGTTCTCGGGATCGACCGATCCGTCCTTCGGCGGCAGGTCGCGCACATGGCCGTAAGAGGCAAGCACGGTGTAGTCTGAGCCAAGATATTTGTTGATCGTCTTTGCCTTGGCGGGGCTCTCGACTACGACGACTGGCATGAAAAACCTTTCAGAAAAACAGGGCGGCTTGGCGGCGGAAGATGTGGGGTCTTCGCTTGATTTGTCAATCCGGTTGCGAACACGCCGTCGCGAGATTGCGCCGATTGAGGGCGTTTGACGCTCCCGGACTTCAGCTTGCGCGGGCGAGCATACCACCCGGTTCGCGGCGGACTTTGCCTGCCAGTTCAAGGGCCGAAATCTCGGGCGAGACAAGCGATGGCGCATAGGCCAGATCGCGGATGAGCTGATCTTCGGGCACCGGGCTGGGGCCGAGGCGTTCCAGAATCTGGGCGTGCAGTTTCCGTGTCTCGACGGCTTCGGTGACCGGTTTTGGCGCCGCCGTCGCCTTGGGGGCTGCCCCTTTCGTTGGAACCGGACGCTGCAGCGCTTCGATCACGTCGGCGGCGCTGCGAACCAGCGTTGCTCCGTCGCGGATCAGCATGTTGCAGCCCGAGCCGCGTGGATCGAACGGGTGGCCCGGCACGGCCAGCACATCGCGCCCTTGATCGAGCGCGTTCCGCGCTGTGATCAGGCTGCCGCTTTTGGCTGCGGCCTCTATGACGACGACGGCGCGCGCGAGGCCCGAGATGATGCGGTTCCGGCGCGGGAAATGGCGGGCAATCGGTTGAACGGACATGGCGATTTCGCTGATACGAAGGCCACGGTTCTGGATTTCTTGCCCCAGTTCGACGTTTTCCTTGGGATAGATCACATCGACGCCACCGGCCATGACGGCGACCGTGCCACTATCCAGCGCCGCATGATGGGCTGCGGCATCGACGCCGCGCGCCAGCCCGGACACGACGACAAAGCCTTCTTCGCCCAGTTCCTTTGCCAGCTTTCGCGCCATCCGCGTGCCAAGCGAAGATGCATTCCTTGCACCGATCAGCGCGATCATCGGGCGACGCAAAAGCGACGTGTCGCCAATGCACCAAAGAAAAGGCGGGGGGTCGGGGATTTCGGCCAATGGTGCGGGGTATTCCTTGGTGCCGAAGCAGATCGCCTGGGCACCTTTTTCGCGCGCCCGGTCCCATTCGGCGCGGGCGGCGTCCACCGTACAGGGCTGGTAGTTGTCGACGCCCGCCTGAGCGGCCACCTCGGGCAGCGCGTCAAGCGCTGCCGAGGCTGAACCGTGCTCACTCATCAACCGAAAGAATGTCGTCACACCGACCCGGCGTGATCGCAAGAGGCGGAGCCATGACAGCCACTCTTCCTCTGTGAGGGGTGGGGTGAGAGGGTGGGTGGAAGGGGATAAATCCTTGGCCATCCTGTCTCCGCCTGCTTGCTGAGACCTGTATCGGCAGTCTGGGTTAACAGCTTCCTAACGTTAGAATTTTTCATTCTCGCTATTTTTGGGGAGGCCGGTCGGCAATGAGGGCGGGATCTTTTTCGCAAGATAAGACTCGCGGGGTCTGTCGGTTAAGATTCGTCAGCTTGCGACGTTCAGACTCTTTTCGAAGCAAATTGCATCGATGGGAAAGGGGCCGTTCTCCGTATCGACGGCATCGGTGCGCACACCCATGTCTTCCCAGCCGTGGCGCGCATAGAATCGGGCAGCGCCCTCGTTTTCCGGCAAGCACAGCAAGTGTGCCCGTTTGACGCCAGCCGATGCCAGCCGTTGTTCACCATCGGCCAGGAGGGCTCCCGCCAACCCCGTGCCGCGCGCGATCGGCGCGACGAAGAGTTGGTTCAGCTCGTCGTTCTTTATCGCGCAAAAACCCAAGGGCGCGCCAACAGGGCCAACCGTTCGGATCAGGTCGCCCAGGGATTCGAGCCGGTTCCGGAAGCTGACCAACGTGCGTTGTGCCTTCAATTCAGCGGGCACATATTCTGCATGCGCTTCATGCCATCCCGCCCACCAAAGCTCGGCCAAGGGCTTGATGTCCTGTGGCGTCACCTGTCGTGGTGGCGGTGTCACGCGGCCGCTCCGCCCACTGTCAGCCCGCCGATCAGAAGGGTCGGCTGGCCGACGCCAACGGGCACCCATTGCCCGGCTTTGCCGCAGTTGCCGATGCCCGGGTCCAGCGCCATGTCGTTGCCGACCGCGCGGATCTGCTTCAGCGCGGTTGCGCCGTCGCCGATCAGCGTCGCGCCTTTGATCGGCGCCCCCACCTTGCCGTTTTGAACACGGTAGGCCTCGGTGCAGGAGAAGACGAACTTGCCGTTCGTGATATCGACCTGCCCTCCGCCAAAGCCCACGGCATAGATGCCGTCCTTGACGTCGGCCACGATATCGCCAGGCGTCGCATCACCCGAGAGCATATAGGTGTTGGTCATGCGCGGCATGGGCGCATGGGCATAGCTCTCGCGCCGCCCGTTGCCGGTCGGTGCGACGCCCATCAAGCGCGCGTTCTGGCGGTCCTGCATATAACTGACCAGAATGCCGTCTTCGATCAGCGTGTTCTTAGCCGATGGCGTGCCCTCGTCATCGACGGTGATCGAGCCGCGGCGGTCGGGGATGGTGCCATCGTCCAGAACGGTTACGCCGGGGGCCGCGATCCGCTGACCCATCAGCCCGGCAAAGGCCGAGGACTTCTTGCGGTTGAAATCGCCTTCCAACCCGTGGCCGATGGCCTCGTGCAGAAGGATGCCGGGCCAGCCGCTGCCAAGCGCCACGTCCATGACGCCCGCGGGTGCAGGCACGGCTTCCAGGTTAACGCGCGCGATCCGAAGCGCTTCGTCCACTTGGGCCTTCCAGTGTTCGGGATTCAGGATGTCCGTCAGCCCATGACGCCCGCCCCCGCCGGTGCCGCCGCTTTCACGACGCCCGTTTTCTTCGACGATGACGCTGATATTCAAACGCGCCATCGGGCGGGTGTCGGTGACCGTCGTGCCCTCGGGCCGGAGAATCACCACATCCTGAAGCGAGGCCGCAATGGTGGCCGAGACCTGAACGACTCGGCTGTCCAACCCCCGGGCGTAGGCATCTATTTCCTTCAAAGTGTCGATTTTGACCGGGAATGTCGCATCGAGGATCGGGTCATCATCCGCATAGAGCTTTCGGTTCGTCGGCTTTGGCGCATCTGCCGCCGTGCCACCGCCATCGCCCACCGCCAACCGGGCCGTTTCGACCGCGCGGCGAAGCGCGTCCTCGCTGATCTCGGTCGAATGCGCGTATCCGGCCGTTTCACCCCGCACGGCCCTTAATCCAAAGCCTTCGGAGGCGTTATAGCTGGCCGTCCTTACCCGTCCGTCGTCATAGGACAGAACCTCGGACCGGCGGCGTTCCAAGAACAGCTCGCCATCGTCTGCCCCCGCCACCGCGGCCTGCAAAAGCGACAACGCTTCGTCTTTGCCGATCAGGGTTTCAAACGGGCGAAAAGGGGTTGGACTGGTCATGACGGTGTGGCCTTCTGTTGCCTGGGTGAGCGGCTGAATGCCGCAAGCGGATGCGCTTGTTTGCTGCCCCCTAATATGGTTTTTACCCGCCCAAGAACAACAGGCTGGGTCTGCGCGAGCTTCGCGCGCCTTGCCACGGGAACACCATCGGGAACCAGGATACTCTGACACATGCGTCTTAGAACCCTTCTTACAAGCTTGTTCGCCGCCCTCACCGGCACGGCAGCAAGCGCTCAGGATCTTGAAGTCATCGGCGCGCCGGACCAGGCCAAAATGGGCTTTCAGACCGCCGCAACAGAGCTGATGCGCGACATCGTCTGGCTGGACAGCATGCTCTTGGTGATCATCACCGTCATTTCGCTTTTCGTCATGGCGCTGCTGGTCATCTGCATCGTGCGCTTCAACCAGCGCGCCAACCCCGAACCGGCGACGTTCACACACCACACACCGGTCGAGGTGGCCTGGACCGTCATCCCGATCATCATTCTGGTGTTCATCGGGGCGTTTTCGCTGCCGGTCCTGTTCAAGCAGCAGGAAATTCCCGAGCCGGAAGTCTTCGTCAAAGCAACCGGATACCAGTGGTATTGGGGCTACGAGTACCCGGATCACGAGATTGAATTCGACAGCTACATGGTCGGTTCGGACTACGGCAACATGCTGACGCCCGAGGTGTCAGAGCAACTGTCCGAGCTGGGTTATCAGGATGAGCACTTCACGCTGGCCACCGACACCGCTGTTGTTGTTCCGACGGGCAAGACCGTTGTGATCCAGGTCACTGGCGCCGATGTAATCCATGCCTGGACGATCCCCGCCTTTGGCGTGAAGCAGGATGCGGTGCCGGGTCGTCTGGCCGAGCTTTGGTTCGAAGTCGATGAGGGCATGGAAGGCGTGTATTTCGGGCAGTGCTCCGAGCTGTGCGGCCTGAGCCACGCCTACATGCCGATCACAGTCAAGGCCGTGACCCAGGAAGAATACGACGCCTGGGTGGCTGAAACGCAGGTCGCTGGCGAATACGTCGATCCCCGTGGGCTGCGCCGTCTGGCGGCTGCCGAGTAAATCATGGCCGATCTGTCGATCAATGCCGAGCGCACGTACGAGCCGACCTTCGGCGACTACTTCGCGCTTTTGAAGCCACGGGTGATGTCGCTCGTGGTTTTCACCGCGCTGGTCGGGCTTTTGGTAGCACCCGGATCGCTTCATCCGGTCGAGATGTTTGCGGCCATCCTGTTCATTGCGCTGGGGGCCGGTGCCTCTGGGGCGCTGAACATGTGGTACGATGCCGACATTGACGCCGTCATGCGCCGGACCGCGAAACGCCCGATCCCCTCGGGCCGTGTTGAACGGCAAGAGGCGCTGGCCATTGGCATTGCGCTGTCGGGCATTGCCGTTGTCATGATGGCGCTTGCGACGAACCTCTTCGCAGCGGGTCTGCTGGCCTTCACCATCTTCTTTTATGCCGTAATCTATTCGATGTGGCTGAAGCGCTCAACGCCGCAGAACATCGTGATCGGCGGCGCCGCCGGGGCGTTTCCGCCGATGATCGGCTGGGCGGCTGTCACGGGCGATGTTTCAATGGCAAGCGTCCTGATGTTCGCGTTGATCTTCATGTGGACGCCGCCACATTTTTGGGCGCTGGCGCTCTTCACCAAGTCGGACTACGGCGATGCCGACGTGCCGATGCTGACCGTGACGCATGGGCGCAAGACCACGCGGTTGCACATCCTGGCCTATACGGTCGCGGTCGCGGGTGTGGCCGTGGCGCTGGCGCAAACTTCGGTTGGCGGGCCTATCACGCTGGTGACGGCCGTGGTGCTGAACGCGATGTTCCTTTTGGGCGCGTTGCGTATTTGGCGGCGGGACGATGCAGCAGCGGAATCTGACAGCTATCTTGTTGAGCGGAAGTTCTTCAAGCTGTCGCTCTATTACCTGTTCCTGCATTTCGCCGCGCTATTGGCGGATGCGGCCCTGAGCGGTGTCATGGCATGATCAAAGCAACGCATGAACTGCACGACCGCCGGAAAAGCCGCAACGTTGGTGTGGGGCTTGTTCTGGTCGGTTTCGTGGCCATCGTCTTTGCTCTGACGGTCGTGAAGGTGACGCGCGGCGATCCCATGCAGGCCTTCGACCATGTGGTCCGGCCCGAGATGGAGGTGGCGCAATGAGCGATACTTCGATGGACCCCAAGAAGAAGACCGTTCTGCAACTGGCTTGCGTGATCCTGACGATGGGCACACTGGCCTGGGCCTCCGTCCCGCTTTACGACCTGTTCTGCCGCGTCACCGGCTGGGGAGGGGCGACCGACGTGGCCGATGCCGCGCCCGGAGCGATTACCGAAGAGGTGACCGTGCGGTTCGACGCGTCGAACGCCAAGGGCATGCCGTGGGAGTTCAAGCCGGTCGAGCTGAAACAGCGCATTCGGATCGGCGAAGAAGGCATTGCCTTTTACGAGGCGCACAACCCGACAGACCGGGTGATCGCCGGGACGGCCAGCTTCAATGTCTCGCCCTATTCGGCGGGTGCGTATTTCTCGAAGATTCAATGTTTCTGCTTCGAATTGCAGGTGCTGGAGCCGGGGCAGACCGTGCAGATGCCTGTGAGCTACTTTGTCGAACCAGAGATCCTTGAGGATGCGGACGCGCGCTTCGTCAAGACCATAACCCTGTCCTACACGTTCCACGAAACGGACCTGCCCGAGGAATACACCTCGGAACAGGCCGCGTTGGATGTGCCGGACGATCAGACAGACGTAAACTAACGCCCAAGGGAACCACCGACATGGCGCATGAAAAGAACCACGACTATCACATCCTAGAGCCATCGATCCTGCCGTTCATCGGCGCTGTCTCGGGCTTCATCATGCTGTTCGGGGCAGTGCTCTGGATGCAGGGCATGACCTGGATCATGGCGGCTATCGGCTTCGTTGGCGTCTGCTACGTCATGTTTGCTTGGTGGTCCGAAGTGGTGAAGGAATCGAACGTCGGCGACCACACTCCGGTTGTACGCATCGGGCTTCGCTACGGCTTCATTATGTTCATCATGTCTGAGATCATGTTCTTCAGCGCATGGTTCTGGGCGTTCTTCAAGAACGCGCTGTATCCGATGGGGCCGGAAAGCCCGGCGGTCGATGGTGTCTGGCCGCCTGTCGGGATCGAGACGTTCGATCCCTGGCACCTGCCGCTCATCAACACACTGATCCTATTGTGCTCGGGCGCCGCGGCCACATGGGCGCACCACGCCATCGCGCATGAAAACAACCGAAAGGACATGGCCACCGGCCTGATCATCGCAGTTCTGCTGGGGCTGATCTTCACCGGCTTCCAGGCCTATGAATATAGCCACGCGGCCTTCGGGTTCTCGGGCAACATCTATGGCGCGACCTTCTTCATGGCAACGGGCTTCCATGGCTTCCACGTGATCGTCGGCACCATTTTCCTCTTCGTCTGCTACCTGCGGCTCCGCGCCGGTCACTTCACGCCCGAAAAGCACGTGGGCTTCGAAGCGGCGGCTTGGTACTGGCACTTCGTGGACGTGGTCTGGCTGTTCCTCTTCGCTGCGATCTATATCTGGGGTAGCTAAGTCCGCTGATCATCCCGAAAGTTTTTCGAAAGGCGCGGGCTCCCTCGCGCCTTTCCTTGTTGGAGGCATGGATGAGCGTCGAAGACACGGACAGGGTCGACTTCATCACGCAAAAGGAACATGGCATCGTAAAGCTGATCATCACGGATCATCTTTCCTGGGGCGATGCCGAGCATCTCTATTTGCTTCAGGAGAAGATCAACACCTACCTGACCTTCATCGAAACCGGTCAGATCGCTGAACATACGGCGGCAGCCACTCGGGTCGAAATCGAGGTGGTCATGCTTCACGAACCTGACGCGGATGGCCGGGAATTCCTGATGCATGCGGGCGAAGTCTGCGGCCGTGCCGGCTATCCTTTCAGCTTCAAGGTGCAGAAAGATGCGTAAATATATATTTCCCTTGATTATCGGCCTCGCGGGCACCGGGGTTCTCGCCTCGCTCGGCATTTGGCAACTTCAGCGGCTCGCGTGGAAGGAAGGCATTCTTGCCGAGATGGACGCGCTTTTGGCGGGTGAGCCCCGTACGTTGCGCGAAGCGACGGAACCGAACCTCATCCGCTTCGCGCCAGTGCGTGTCTCGGGACGCACGACAGGTGACGAGATCCATGTTCTGCAGGCGACGAGGCAAGGGGCCGGATACCGTCTTATCTCGGCATTCGAAACACGCGACGGGCCGCGCATTCTATTGGACGAAGGCTTCATAACGTCAGGCGCGAAGGAAGAAGATCGGCCACCGCGCGTACTGACCATCATCGGCAACCTGCACGTGCCGGATGACGTGAACAGTGCGACACCCGCGCCGGACCGCGCGGCAAACATCTGGTACGGGCGGGACGTTGACGAGATGGCCGGGGCCCTGGGGGCTGATGCCGCCTACGTGGTGGTCCGCAGTGTCGAAGTGGGCGAACGGGTTGCCGAACCGCTGGCGCTCGACACCGCTGGCATCCCGAACAACCATCTGGGCTATGCTGTGCAGTGGTTTGGGCTCGCGATTGTCTGGGCGGGGATGACTCTTTTCCTGCTCTGGCGTATCCGGAAGCGAACAGTCTAAGGACGCAGAACCCATGCGCTACGTTTCGACCCGGGGGCAGGCCCCGGCATTGTCGTTCGAAGAAACGATGCTGACCGGCCTCGCCCGCGACGGTGGGCTATACGTCCCGGAAAGCGTGCCGACGCTTTCCGAAGACGCCATCAGGCGCATGGCTTGGGGGTCTTACGAAGACGCGGCTTTCGAGGTCATGTGGCCGTTCGTGGGTGACACATTCACGGAAGACGAATTTCGTGAGCTTATCGCCAACGCTTATGACGGGTTCGGCCATGTCAGCCGCGCGCCCCTGAAGCAGGTCGGCGATGGCCAGTGGCTGCTGGAGCTTTTCCACGGGCCGACGCTGGCGTTCAAGGATTTCGCGATGCAGCTGATCGGCCAGATGTTCCAACACGTGCTGGCCAGGCGTGGGGACCGCATCACCATCGTCGGCGCCACCAGCGGCGATACCGGAAGTGCTGCCATCGAGGCGTTCCGCGGCTTGGACAACGTGGATGTCTGCATCCTTTATCCGCATGGACGTGTGTCCGAAGTGCAGCGCCGCCAGATGACCACGCCGGTCGAGTCCAACGTGCACGCGCTGGCTGTCGACGGGACCTTCGACGACTGCCAGCGCCATCTAAAGGACATGTTCGCCGACGACACGTTCCGCGATGAAGTTGGCCTTGCCGCCGTCAACTCGATCAACTGGGCCCGTGTCCTGGCACAGGTGGTCTATTACTTCACCTCCGCCGCCTCGCTGGGTGCGCCAAAGCGCAAGGTCAGTTACACGGTGCCCACGGGCAACTTTGGCGACATTTACGCGGGCGAGATCGCGCGCCGCATGGGGTTGCCGATCGACCGTCTGGTGATCGCCACCAACCAGAACGATATCCTCGACCGGGCGCTCCGCGAAGCCGAGTATCGGACGGGCGACGTGAAGCCCTCGATAAGCCCGTCGATGGATATCCAGGTCAGTTCAAACTTCGAGCGGCTGTTGTTCGATGCCTATGATCGAGACGGTGGCGCGGTGGCGCAAATCATGGACGAATTGCGGTCGGGCGGCAGGTTCAAAATCAGTCAGGGCGCGATTGATGCAATCCGCGAAGGCTTTGCCAGCGGTTCAGTGAGCGAGGCCGAGACGCTGGAACGGATTGCCGTCACGCAGACCGAAGCGCAAGAACTGGTCTGCCCGCACACAGCCGTGGGCCTGGAGGTGGCGGCGGACCATCACGACATCCGGGTGCCGATGATCACGCTTGCGACGGCGCATCCGGCCAAGTTTCCCGATGCCGTTGAAAAGGCCACAGGAATACGCCCCCCTCTTCCCAAGCGGATGGCAGATCTTTATGACCGTTCTGAACGGGTGACGCAGGTGGCCAATGACCTGTCAGCCTTGGAGGAGGTTATCCAGGAGAAGCGGGCCAAGTGACGGTCGAAATCCATCGTTTGTCGAACGGCGTGCGCGTCGTGACCGAGCACATGCCCGGGTTGCAGTCGGCGTCGCTTGGCGTCTGGGTTACGGCTGGCGGCCGCCACGAACGCGCGGAACAGAACGGCATCGCGCATTTCCTGGAACATATGGCGTTCAAGGGAACCGAAACGCGGGACGCGCTGCAGATCGCCGAGGCCATCGAAGATGTGGGTGGCTACATTAACGCCTATACCTCGCGCGAGATGACCGCCTTCTATGCCCGTGTTCTGGGGGAAGACGTGCCGCTTGCCTTGGACGTGATCTCGGACATCGTCCTGAACCCGGTCTTCGATCCTCAAGAGATCGAGGTGGAAAGGCACGTCATCTTGCAGGAGATTGGCCAGGCCCTGGATACACCCGACGACATTATCTTCGACTGGCTTCAGGAAACGGCCTATCCTGGCCAGCCTCTGGGGCGCCCCATTCTGGGTCCGTCGTCTCGGGTCGAGAAATTCGACCGCCGAGATCTGTCGGGCTTCGTGAGCGAGCGATACCTTCCGGGCAACCTGATCGTGGCGGCGGCGGGCGCAGTCGATCACGATGCCATCGTCAAGCTGGTCGAGGACCGCTTCGGCCATCTTGCAACCCATCAGGGGTTCGAGACGGACCCGGCCAGTTTCAAGGGCGGCGAAACGCGGGTCGACAAGGGGCTGGAGCAGGCACATATCGCCTTCGCCTTCGAAGCGCCGGGGTACCGCGATGACGCGGTTTATACCGCGCAGGTCTTTTCTACGGCGCTGGGCGGCGGCATGTCCTCTCGCCTCTTTCAGGAAGCCCGTGAAAAGCGTGGTCTTTGCTATTCGATCTTTGCCCAGGCAAGCGCTTATTCGGATACCGGTTTGTTGACCATCTATGCCGGGACGGGGGCCGAAGACCTGTCGGCGCTGATCGGGCTGACAGTTGATGAAATGCGGCGTGCAGCCGACGACATGAGCGTCGAAGAAATCGCGCGCGCCCGTGCGCAATTGAAGGCAGGCATGCTGATGGGGCTTGAAAGCCCGGCTGCCCGCGCCGAGCGCTTGGCCCGCCAACTCGCCATCTGGGACCGGGTGCCAACGCTGGAAGAGACGGTTGCACGGATCGACGCCGTAACCCGCGATGTGGCGCGCGATTTCGCCGGAACAATCGCCAAAAGCGGTGCGGCGGCACTTGCACTTTATGGTCCGGTCTCTGGTGCTCCTTCCGTAGATGAGATGGCAGGACGGTTGGCGGCGTGATGCTGCGCCTTTCGCGCAAGGTTCGGATCGACACCGAGCGGATGGTTCTGCGTCCGCCAAGCCACGCCGATTTCCGCGCCTGGTCCGACTTGCGCCGCGAGAGTGCCGAGTTCCTGCAACCCTGGGAGCCATCCTGGTCCGCCGACCACCTGACGCGGAAAGGGTTCGTCAATCGGGTCTATTGGGCCAACCGCTCGATCGCGCAAGGCCATGCGGTGCCCTTGTTTCTGATCCGCCGCGAGGACCGGAAGCTCGTGGGCGCGATCACTTTGGACAACATCCGCCGCGGCCCAAGCCAGGCGGGTACGATCGGCTACTGGATTGGCGCGGAATATGCGCGCCAGGGCTATATGCAGGAAGCGCTCACGGCCTTGGTGCATTACGCGTTCCAGGTCCTCGACCTCAGCCGGTTGGAAAGTGCCTGTTTGCCGGAAAACAAGGCGTCCCAGGCACTTCTGGAGAAATGCGGCTACAAATACGAAGGCGTGGCGCAGAGTTACCTGCAAATCAACGGGCGCTGGCGAAATCACGTGCTTTACGCCAACCTCCGCGGTGACCGGCGAGGGCGGTTGCAGACCTGAGCGATCCAATTGCGCGCCTCTCGGCGCACGCGATGGTTTATTGGGGCTCTGCCCCAAACCCCGGGATATTTTCAGGTCGATGGAGCCTTAGAGCTTTTCTTCCTGTTGAAAATACTCCGGGGAGCGTGAGGGGCAGCGCCCCTCGCCAAAGCATCACGCGCGCCGTAAGGCGCACATTTAGGGAAGTTCGTCAGAGGGAATTATGGGAAAGAACTGGCCCGAGGACCAGAGGCCGAACCAGCTTGCGCCGTCGTACTCGGCGTGGTCGCCGATATCGACCAGACGATAGAAACTCTTGCGGTCGATCAGCGCCTCCAGCCGGTCGCGGATCAGGATGTAGGGCGACGGTTCACCCGTATCAGGGTCGCGCTCCACGCGGATGGGGTGGTCGGGGCCCGCCACGGCCTCGTCGCCCAGGTTGGTCACAAAACGCAGCGCATTGCCGTCGCGTTCGAAGTCGACGGCCACGAATGGCGCGTCGTCGACGGTGATTCCCACCTTTTCGACCGGAGTAACAAGCACGTAACGATCCCCATCCTTCCGCAGGATTGTCGAGAAAAGCCGTACAAGCTCGGGTCGACCGATCGGTGTGCCAAGATAAAACCACGTGCCATCGCGCGCGATGCGGATGTCCAAATCCCCGCAATCGGGCGGATTCCATGAATGCACAGGCGGCAAACCGCGCGATGATGCGGCACGGGCGCTTTCTGCGATGCTTTCGGCGGATATTTTCACGATCTTTTGTCCCGGTCGGGTTTTTGCAGTTTGTAGAAGCAATCAATCTTCGTTCTACTATATAGAAGTCATAGCAGCAGGAGCGACACCCCATGGCAGAGACGCCCGATCTGGTGGCCGATATCGAGGCGCTGGGCGCCAAACTGGCCGAAGCCAAGGCTAGCATTACGAAACGGTTCATCGGACAGGAGCGGGTCGTGGACCTTGTGTTGTCGTCCATCCTTTGTGGCGGGCACGGGCTTTTGGTGGGTCTGCCGGGGCTGGGCAAGACCCGTCTGGTTGATACGCTTTCGACGGTTTTGGGGCTTGATGGCAAGCGCGTTCAGTTCACGCCGGACCTGATGCCCGCCGATATTCTGGGCTCGGAAGTGCTGGAAACCGGGGCCGATGGCAGCCGGACGTTCAAATTCATCGAGGGGCCGATCTTCTGCCAGCTTCTGATGGCGGATGAGATCAACCGGGCCAGCCCCCGAACCCAGTCGGCGCTTTTGCAGGCTATGCAGGAAAAGTCTGTGACCGTCGCGGGCGCGCCGCATGCGCTGCCAGCGCCCTTCCATGTTTTGGCGACCCAAAACCCGATCGAGCAAGAAGGCACCTATCCGCTCCCGGAAGCGCAGTTGGACCGGTTCCTGGTTCAGATCGACGTGCCATACCCGGACCGCGATACCGAACGCGACATCCTGATCGCCACCACAGGTACCGAAGAGGCCGAGGCGACCGGTGTCTTCACGCCAGAGGAGTTGATGGCGGCGCAGACGCTTGTGCGCCAGATGCCCGTGGGCGAGGCCGTTGTGGAGCAGATCCTCGATCTTGTCCGCGCTTGCAGGCCTGATGAGCCCGGCGCGCTGGACGTCGTGCGCGACAATGTCGGCTGGGGCCCCGGCCCACGGGCCGCTCAGGCCCTGATGCTGACGGTTCGGTCACGCGCACTTCTGGGCGGGCGTCTTGCGCCTTCGGTCGAGGATGTGGCCGCCATGGCGACACCCGTTCTGACTCATCGCATGGCGTTGACCTTCGCAGCGCGCGCACGTGGTCTGGAGCTTGGCAACGTGATCGCAGAGGTTACCGAAAACGTGACCCGGTCGCAGGCGGCGGCGTGAGCCAAACCGCGCATCAAACCGCATTTGCGGGTCTAAGGCGCGATGCCGAGGCTTTGGCGGCCCCTTTGCCGCCCTTGCTGGCGGCGGCCGAACATCTGGCCGCAAGCGTGATGACGGGGGCGCATGGGCGCCGCCGGGTCGGGCAGGGCGACGAGTTCTGGCAGTATCGGCCCAGCCATGCCGGCGACGAGGCACGGATGATCGACTGGCGCCGCTCGGCCCGCGCCGATGACGCGCTTTTCGTGCGCGAGAAGGAATGGCAGGCCGCCCAATCCGTGATGCTTTGGCTGGATATGGGCCAGTCGATGCAGTTCGCCTCGTCCAAGGACCTGCCGACCAAGGCCGCCGAAGCGCGCCGTTTGGCCTTGGCGTTGAGCGTACTCCTGATCCGGGGCGGTGAGCGTGTGGGGTTGACCAATCTGGGCATGCCGCCGCGCGCGGGGCAGGTGCAACTGATGCGTCTCACGACCGCCTTCGCCACTCAAACGGATGACAGCGAGTATGCTGCGCCGGAACTTCGCGCCGCGCCACATCGGTCGCGGGCCGTGTTCATCTCGGACTTCATGGGCGACACAGCGCCTGTCGAAGACGCCCTGATGCATGCGGCTGACCGGGGCATAGACGGTGCACTTCTGCAGATACTCGATCCGCAAGAAGAGGCCTTTCCATTCGACGGGCG